>Ga0326728_10000564_pt1 | contig 144031 bp, 138 predicted proteins | sample MB3enrmetagenome_FD_207602 | JGI IMG/M metagenome (GOLD analysis project Ga0326728, IMG submission 207602) | Lab enriched peat soil microbial communities from McLean, Ithaca, NY, United States - MB31MN | ecosystem: Environmental > Terrestrial > Soil > Wetlands > Peat | place: USA: New York... | reverse complement strand
TTCGACAGCACCTTCGTGATCGCCGCCGTCAACGTCGTCTTGCCGTGATCGATGTGTCCGATCGTTCCCACGTTCACATGCGGCTTTGTGCGATCAAACTTTTCCTTGCCCATGGCGCCTCGTCCTTCCCTTTTATTCTGTTTTCCTCCGCCCTTGGGCGGCCTACAAAATTCAGCTTCAGGCCTCAGTAATACGCATAAGCCTTGAAGTACCTCTCGCGCAGCTCTCGCGGAACAGACTCCAGCCGTTCCAGGTAGCGCTCCCGCGTCAATCCCTGATCGGATACCGGCAGCGAGCCATAAAGCCCCGCCGCTTCCTTGCCCAGCAGTCCCTGCTGCAGAACCCCTTCAAAATCCCGGATGCGCAGCTTCTTCCGCATTGCCCGGCTCAGAAACACATCCACATCCTGGGCGGCGAACGCCGCATCGATCTTTGCGTTCAGCTCTTGAAAACCCTTCTCGTCCCGAACCGCGATCGCTGCCTGCTCAAACATCCTCGCCCTCAATTCACTACCGCTCTCGAAACGCTCAAACTCAAACTCTGGAGCGGGAGACGGGGATCGAACCCGCGACCAACAGCTTGGAAGGCTGTGACTCTACCACTGAGTTACTCCCGCCTAAAACAGCCTTCAGCTTCTAGCTACTAGCCTCTAGCTTCATCCTGCCTACGCCAGCCACTTAGGCTCATCCTACCTGCGCACTAGCTAGAAGCTAGGAGCTAGCAGCTAGAAGCTGCATTACTGGAGCTGATGACCAGGATTGAACTGGTGACCTCTCCCTTACCAAGGGAGTGCTCTACCAACTGAGCTACATCAGCCTTAAACCCAAACCGGCAGCCTGCTTCTAGCTGCCCTTCTTCTCGCCGCGGCGTATCCGCTCCGCCTGCCGCGCCAAAACCGTTCGCAACGCCAGCCCGCCGATAATAATCAGCGGAACCAGCCTCAACTCCACCGGCTTGCCCATCACCATCACCTTACCTGAATCCATGGTGACAAACACCAGCACCGCCAGAGTTGCATACAGCACCAGAGCCAGAGGAAACCGCCTCTCCAGATCGTTGCCCGTCCTCTCGACTGGCTTCAGCTCCGGCGCCGCGTTCATACTGCCAACCTCAATCTCACTCAGCTTTCAGCTTGAAATCTACCTGGGCAAGCCGCATCGGCTCATCCCGCCACTTCACAAGCTAAAAGCTGATAGCTAAAAGCTAAAAGCTGCATTTCGTGGTGCACAGGGGAGGATTCGAACCTCCGTAACTCGAATGAGTGGCAGATTTACAGTCTGCTGCCATTAACCGCTCGGCCACCTGTGCCCAAACACCCCATCGGCCAAAATCCGCCTCCGGGATTCAAACTCACCGGCAACTCAACCACCCTGCCGGAAACCAAATTCTCAAACCCGCCTCTACCAGTCTAAGCTCTCCGGGGCTCGCTCGGCCTGGGCCGAACTACCCCTTCGCTCCCCACTCCATTCAGACATCACACTCCGTCCGGAACCCTCCGGACCTTGCGGAGTATGCACCTCAGTGGGATCACCGCGGAGGACGGGACCGGACAACCAAATAACCTGCCCGGCCACTTGCTGCCGCTTGAATATCCATCCCCGTTCGGGTTCTCAAGTTGGAGCTGGCGAAGGGATTTGAACCCCCGACCCTCTGATTACAAATCAGATGCTCTACCAGCTGAGCTACGCCAGCCCTTCAGCCCCCAAAACCCAGAGGCCCAACCACCCGGAAACCCTTCCCGGAGCACTCGAAAATTCCGCGCGGACACACTCCAGCTCCGCGCGTATAACGGCACAGAACATAAGGTTAGCATACGCGGCGTAAGCGAGCAAACTCGACCCAAAATCACCCGGTCAAGCAGTCCGTTACACCTTCCGGATAGGCCCGGGATAGCGCGCCAGACCCGCATCCGCCGTCACCAGCACAATCCCTTCGATCATGGCCTGTGCAACCAGCAGCCGGTCAAACGGGTCCTTGTGGATAGCCGGAAGATGCGCCACCGCGGCCGCGTGATTTCCCCCCACCGCCAACTCCTTATACCCGTTCTCCAGCAGCGCCTCGCGCACCTCTCCGGCATCGGCCTCAAAATCCTCCCGGCCCAATCCGCTCTTGATCGCGATCTCCCAGATGCTTGCCGCGCTGAAGACCAGCTCGTTTGCCTCCGAGCCAATCAGCCTCCGCGCCGCCGCCGAAAGCCGCGGCGATCCCTCCGCCGCCCACAAAAGCACATGCGTATCGAGTAGCAGCCTCACCGCCCGCCCTCAAACAGCTTCTCAATCTCACCGGCCCCCATCGTGTCGAAGTCCCCGGGAACCTTAATCTTCCCCTTCAGAAACCCCATCCGGCGCACCGCCCTGCCCTCCGGCGCATCCATCCGCACCACCTTCACCCGAGGCCTGCCTGCCTTGGCAATCACAAACGGCTCCCCCTCGGCGGCTTCCTCAACCAGCCGCGAAAGGTGTGTCTTGGCCACATGGATGTTGATGGTTCGCACGGACCCTCCAGATAAACTAAGTCTACTTAGTTTAATTCAATCAGGAACAGCCCGCAACCCAGCCTCACGCGCGCTGGGTGGGGAACCACAACGCCCAACACCCCACCTCTCAACCAACCGCGAAAGTGGGGCCCCATCCAACGCGCAGCCTCATCGCGCGTTGGGTGGGAAACCACAACACCCAACACCACAACTCTCAACCAACCACAAAAGTGGGTGCCCCATCCAACGCGCAGCCTCATCGCGCGTTGGGTGGGATACCTCAACACCCAACACCCCACCTCTCAACCAACCACAAAAGTGGGTGCCCCATCCAACGCGCAGCCTCATCGCGCGTTGGGTGGGAAACCACAACTCTCAACCCGCCACCGCGCCGCAGGCGCAACGGTTGCTAGCCCCGCGCTTCAGCGTGGGGAATGCGGTCAGAGAAAATCGCGAGCCCCGCAGGCGCGATATGCGTGCTCCACCAATTCGTCAACCCCCTCCACCCACATCCCCAACACAATCAACCACTTACCAATTGCATAGAATTACCCCCAACTCCGCTACACTGAATTTGTTCAGGTATTGAGCTGGTTTTGAGCGGGCACGGCTGGTGGCAGGCCAGGGATTTATCCCTGGCCTGCAACCCGCCATACCGGCCCGGAGCTTCAGCCCCTGAGGCACGGCTTCCTATCCAAGACCTGCCACAAGTCCATTTGTTTTCAAAAATTTGCCTCTAAATCCAGCAGAATCACTGGCTTGCGCCGGGCCCTTTTTCGCAAACCGCACTTTCTAATCCACTTACGCATCGCACCCCCCCGGGGGGGGGTAGGGCAGCCGACGCCCAAAAGGAGATACGTCATGTTCAACAAAGACATCAAGCCCAGGGAGTGCCGCCGCATCCTCGCCAGCGGCGCCCGCTGCCACTCGCTCGCCCTCCGCGGCACAAACTTCTGTTACTTCCACCAGGCCCAGCGCAGCTTCGGAGCCGAAAACCGCTCCCGACAAAAGAGCCTCCTCGTCCCCTCGCTCGAGGACCGCGCCGGAATCCACCTCGCCATCGCCGGCATCCTCGACTCCATCGGAGCCAGCAAAATCGACCCCGCCCGAGCCCGCGCCTACCTCTACGGCCTCCAGCTCGCCATGCAGAACCTGCCCAAAACCGGCGAACTCGCCGCCCGCGACTCCGTAACGCACGTCTCCTGCCCCCAAGACTCAGAGGAGTTCATCGCCCTCGACGAAGACGAGCTCGAGCAACTAGAGCAAGATGACCCGGTTACGCAACCATCCACTGAAGACGGGGACCGGGGAGAGATCGACTCTCAACCACCCACAGATTCAGGCACTTCGCCCCATCCATCCACAGAAGATGGGGACCGGGGAGAGATCGACCCCGAGCCCACCATCGCTCTACCCACCCCAGAACTCGAAACCCCACCTCCCCAGAAACCACCCCAATCCGAACCCGCCTCCGACCCGCCGCAGGAGCTCACCCTCGACATCTCCGCCTCCGCCGATCCCGAGCCCGAGCCCCCGCTCCCCACAACCCGCTTCGGCCCGCCTGCTCCCTGGGACCTCCACGAACCCCAGCGCACCGAGGAGGAGCTCCTCAAGCGCCGCCGCATCCTCCGCGTCGTCCGCAACTACGTCGCCGACCACTGGGCCTCCAACTCCCCCGGCGGAAACTACCGCGACCGCCGGCGATTCTACGAAGCCGCCCGCGACGAGTTCCTCCACGAGTACTGCACCCCCAAAACCCCCGAACCCCTGCAATGCTCCACCTCCGCCCAATACCGCGCCATCCTCCTCGCCTGACCCAAGTCCCGAGTCCCTGGCCCCGAGTCCCTGGTCCCTGGTCCCTGTTCTAACCAAGAATCCCCTTGCGGAATCCGCCCGCGTGTTGGATGATGGCTGCGAAACCCCGGGGCCAATCATTTGTGTTTCCAAACTCCCAAGGAGAAGCTTCATGCGTAAGTATTTGCTAGCCATCCTTTTTGTGGCTGTCTGTTCCCTTACCCTCGCCCAGCAGGTGATGAACAACGATGGCGTGATCAAGCTGGTAAAAGCCGGCCTGTCCGACGACCTGGTCGTCTCAACCATCAATGCCTCACCCGGAGCCTATGACACGTCCGCTGACGGCTTGGTTACCCTCAAAAACGCTGGCGTCAGCGACAAGGTGATTGGCGCAGTTGTGGCGAAGGCGTCCAAAACAGTTCCAGTGGCAGCACCGGCGCCATCAGGGAACAGCGGGAATGTGAGGTCGGAAAGCGGGGAAAACGCACCCGCACCAGCATCGGCAGCGGGAGAACAGACTCCTCCCGAAGAGGGCGCGTCAAAAGGCACCTCACCCATCTCAGCCGGTTCCCGCATTGTTATAGCCCCGATGGGAGGCTTTGAGACCTATTTCGCAGCGGCTGTTCGCGAAAAGAAGGTCCCCATCACACTCACGCTCGATAAGTCCTCGGCGCAGTTTTACGTTGTTTCGACAAACACGGAATGGCAAGGGTTTGTTTATGGATCCGGGGGCTCAGCAAGTTGGAACAGTCTGGGCGGAAGCGCGACCCATGCTGCCACAGCAAGCTCCACGAGGGGACTCGAAGCCAGCATTATGCTGATCGATGCCAAGACAAAAGATGTCGTCTGGGCCTATGAGGTGCATAAGAGCAGTCACGGATCCCTGTTGTTTGGCACACTCGGTGCGCGCGGTCAGCAGTCTATAGCAGAAGCCTGCGCAAAGCACCTGAAAGAGTACATCGAGACAGGCAAATAGGTAGCCCGGTGCCCCGATCAAAATCCGTGAAGTCCGAGGCGAGCAACGAAGCTGTGTCCCGCTCATCGCGCCTTCTGCGATGAGCGGGCGGTATAGAGGCTGGCGCGGCTCCGGCCGCGCCAGCCGAACCCGCGCCCCCTCTGCAGACAATTCACGCTCGCGCGCGCAAATCCCGGTTGCATTCCTCCAAAACAAGCGTAAAATTCTCGCCAACTCATGCCGCGAAAGGAGATTCGTCATGAAAAGGCTCGCCCTCTTTCTGCTCCCTCTCCTCCTCATCCCAACTCCACAGGCCTCAGCCAAGCCCGCTCCGCTCAACTTCCGCTGCATCGTCCTGCGCCACTTCGACACCGGCAACAACGGCATGATCTCTCCCCAGTTCGTCAACGAGATCGAACAGAACACCATCGAGTTCCTGCTCAAGGACCAGACCGCCAGCATGGTCGTCCCGGACGGCGCAGCGGTCTCGCCCGCCGACGCCGCCAACTCCCTCCTGCTTGAAACCAAAATCACCTACTTCGAAAAGGGCGGCCTGTTTGCTCTCGGCAAGATCAACTTCGACATCGGAATCTACCGCCTCAGCGATCACGCCCTGGTCCGCGATCTGCCCGTAAATGACGTCTTTCCACCCAACGCCATCGAAAAAGCAAAGGCCAGGATCGCGGCCATGGGGCTCGCCCAATACATTCGCAAGGGACTCGAGTTCGTCAATCTGGCCAGTGTCCCCGCCGCCGCCGCGCAGCCGGCTGCAGCAGCACCGGCCTATGGCGCGCCAGTTCCCGCGGGCGTTGCTCAGGCTCCTGCCACGCCAGCCGCAACCGATGTTCCCTCCTCGGTCCAGCTCACTTCCTTGCCCACCGGAGCCGAGATCACCATCGACGGCAACTACCAGGGCAGCACGCCAAGCACCATCAAACTCCGGCCAGGAACCCACTCCATCAAAGTCACCAAAAACGGTTTCCTGCCCTGGGTCCGCTCCATCGAAATCGGCTCCGGCGAGTCTCGCAGCATCGCCGCCGAACTTGACCCGGCGAAGCCCTGAAATAACCTGGCTGAAACAGTCTGCCTCGCTGCGGCGCGCCTCAGGTGTTAGCCTTTTCCTGATGTCTCCTCTAAGCTTCGGCATGAGCCGCCGCACCCGCAGAACGCTTCTCATCGTCGCCGCAGTCCTGCTGCTTGTGGTGCTCGCGGTCTTTCTGCGTTCCAAGGCCCCGCCTGAGGCAGCCCGCCTGCTGCCCGAGTCCGACGGCATCGTCTACGCCAACCTCGCGCCCTTCCGCGCCTTCCTGCACAAGGGTCTAAAGCCGCCCGCCTATGAGCCCGAGTACAAGGCCTTCGTGGACGCAACCGGCATCGACTGGGAGCGAGATCTCGACCAGGTCGCGATCGCCCTGCATCGCCAGCCCAATCCCAACGGGCCGAACGGTCCGGTCGCCTACTCAATGGTCTTGGTCGGCAGGCTCACAGGACAGAAGCTCAACACGTGGCTCATGAGCCATGCCGCCTCCACCGAGAACTACGCCGCAAGGACCATCTACGGCATTCCCTCTGAAGGCCGCACCGTTCGCGTCTGCCAGATCGGCTACGACATGGTTGCGATCTCAAACACCCCTTCGGCCGAGCAGATCCACTCCATCATCGACCGCCGCCGCGCCGGCGCTCTGCCCTTCTCCGGTTCCTCGCTGCTCGACCGCCACTACCACGAAGTGCCTCTGCTTGCAGTGGCCTGGGGCGTGGGACAGATCGGCCTGCCCTTCTCCGAGCGCGGCGCAATCTCCCTGCTCGGCTTCGAACTTCCGCTACAAGCCGACTCGACCATCGTAGCCAGCGCCGCGCCCAGCCTGCCGCTCACCGCCACTCTTCACATCGAAGGCTCTCTCAAAGTGCGCGTGGAAGAGATTGCGCGCAACCAGGCGGTTGCTGAAAGCCAGGCTGCCAACCTGAGTTCGATCGTTGCCCTCATCCGAGAGGTCTCCGTCCCGCTGGGCGACAGCCCGGCCAACAACGCCCTCAGAGAGATGCTCGGCACCGCCGAAGTCTCCCGGCACGGCGAGCGGGTTGTCCTCACCGCGACCGTTTCGCCCACTTTGTTTGCCAGCCAGAATGCGGAAAAGATTCTCTCCGGTTCTGCATCTTCCGCCGAACCGGCCGCATCGAAGTAGTACACGCGCTTCCCTGCGATTGTACGCACTGCTGCAAAACGGCCGCGGGAGTCTCAGACAAAAGACTGATGCTCCCCAATAGCCCACAGGCCGGTGTTCAGCCCATCGCAATTCCCTCCTCAATCGACTTTGAGAAATAGAAAGGCCGGACGCTCGCGTCCGGCCTTCTTTGATTGAGAGAGTGGGTTACTGTCCCGAGCTGCCGGCGCCCGCATTCGCGGCAAGATCCTGTACGTAGGTGTCGCGCAGGTACTTGTGGGGATTCACGGGGACATTATGCACACGCACCTCGTAGTGCAGGTGGGGACCGGTGGCGCGGCCCGACTGGCCCACATAGCCGATCACCTGGCCGCGGGCGACGTGCTGGCCGGGAAAGACCCCGATCGCCGAAAGGTGCCCGTAGACGGTCATGATGTCGTGACCGTGATCGATCACAATCTCGCGGCCGTAGCCGCCTTCCATGGCGGCTGTGGTTACATCGCCATCGGCAGTGGCGCGCACCGGCGTTCCAATCGGCGCGTCGATGTCGAGCCCGGAGTGAAATGCGCCTTCCCCGTTGATCGGATCCTGGCGCTCGCCAAAGCTCGAAGCCACTCGGCCCAGAACCGGCCACAGCGATGGGGCATCAGCAAGCATGGTCCAGTCGCCGGAAAAGCTCGGCGAAAGTCCGCCGGCAAGAGCGCGGGTGATCCGCCCGGACATCGCTTCGGAGCGCAGCGAGTAGAACTCGTCGACCGAGTGCGCAACCTGCTGCTGGCTAAGCTCGTCGGCCTGCGCCAGCGGAGTATCTTTCGCGGTGGCAGCGGCGCTGTCGGCGGCCGAGCCCTTCTGGCCCGCCGGCATACGGTTCTGCCGCAGGCCGTAAAGCTCCGTTACTTCGTTGGCCAGCGCGCCCAGCGAGGCCACCTGCACAGTGCGATCGTGCGCAATCTGCGCCATCTGCTGGTAGTTCTTGCGCAGCGTCTCGCGCTCCTGGCGAACCTGGTTATAGCTCTCGGTCTTGAGCAGCATCCGCGTGTAGGAGCCCGCCAGGCCGACGATGGTGAAAGCGCCCACCAGCGCCGCGGCCAAAAAGGCATACGCGTAATGCAGCGGTACGGGAATCTTCCGCACGCGCCCGTCGCCATCGCGGGCGACAAAAAGAATGTAGTAGCGCTTGCGGATCATCTCAACCTCTTATGCCTGCTCAAGTGCAGGGTCTCGCAATTCGCCGATACGACACAATGGCGCAAAACACAAATCTGGTTCCACTCAAAGATCCACCAAATGGAACACTCTAAGGCTAACGCCTAACAAGGATAGCAAAATCCAGCCTTGAGGTCAATGGCGAAATGACCACATCCCAAGAATAATCAATCACTTGGCCTCCAAAACGCTAATATCTACCCCATGCGCCTCACGAGGGGGAAGAACTCGCTCCCAGGTCCCCGCTGAGGCCGGCCGGTTCATCCCAGCATCGCCCGCCCCACTGCCGCTCCGGTATCCTATCCTCAAATCGTGCCACTTCACCCAACTAAAGCCGCCCGGCGCAGGCTCGCACCCGGCGAACTCGACCTCCCCGCTTGCGGCGAGCTCGGCCTTATCGACCGCATCCGCGCCCGCGCCGCCCGCATCGAGAACCCCGGCCTGCGCCTCGGCATCGGGGACGATTGCGCCTTGCTCAAGGCCCGCGCAGGCGAAGAGATCGCCGTCACCACCGACCTCTCCATCGCCGGCCGCCACTTCGAGCCGGCCTGGCACCCGCCCGAAGCCGTCGGCCACCGTACTCTAGCCCGGGGACTGAGCGATCTGGCCGCCATGGGCGCGCGGCCGCTCGCGGCGTTTCTCTCCCTGGCTTTGCCACGGGACCTGATCCAAAGCCCGAGAGCGCGGAGCGCATGGATCGACCGCTTCCTCTATGGCTTTCTGGCTCTCGCCGCCCAGACTGGCACCCCGCTGGCCGGAGGCGACCTCGCCGAGTCGGCGCTGTTCACTGCCGATGTCGTTCTGGTTGGAGCCGTTCCACGCGGCAAAGCCCTGCTGCGGTCTGGAGCCCGCGCCGGAGATCTGCTTTACGTCACCGGCGCTCTTGGCGGCTCCGCAGCCGGCCTCGCCGGTCTGCGCCAGTTGGCCGAGAAAAAAGACGCGGCCTCCCCGCCCCGCATCCCAGCGCGTCTGGCGCCGATGCTGGCTCCGCACCTCTATCCCCAGCCGAGGCTCGCCGCGGGCCTGGCTCTGGTTCGCCGCAGGCTCGCTAGCGCAGCCATCGACCTGAGCGACGGCCTGTCGAGCGACCTGGCCCACATCTGCGCAGAGTCCCGCGTCCGGGCCGAGATCGACGCCGCTGCCCTGCCCATTCACGCCGGAACGACCCTCGACCAGGCCCTCCACGGCGGCGAGGACTACGAACTGCTCTTCACCGCGCCATCCGCGACGCGCGTTCCCCTCTCGCTCGGCGGAGTCAGCGTCACCCGCATCGGCCGAATCCTGCGCCCGCTCGGCAACCGTCCGCTGGTCACTCTGTTGACGCCCTCCGGCTCCGAACCTCTCCCGCCCCGCGGATGGCAGCACTTCACCTCCGGAAAGGGTTGAGGCGCGCCATGGCCCCAGTCATCGACCTCACCTTCCCCCGCAACTGGCGGGCCGAGATCCTCGCCGCCCGCCCGCTGATCCTGCCGCCCCGCCACTTCACTTACCCAAACGAGGCCGAGGAAGTTGAACGTGGCGCGCTGGAATTGCTCATCCGCCCCGAATCCGGTCAGCCATTCCTCGCCACCTGCGCCCTAGGCTTCAGCGATCCCTCTGTGCCAACCGGCCTATGGTCCACTCCAAAACCAGAAGAAATCTGCGCCGTCTCTGGAGGCTACGCCTACCTGATCGACACCGCCGCCCCGGAGCGCTTCACCATGCTGCCCTACCGGCCGGTCTTTGCAGTCCTCCCAGCTCTGGCCGAAAAGCTTCTGCTTTTCGTCGGCAACCGCACCATACTTGCCTGGGGCCGAGACGGGCAAGCCTGGGAGTCGCCGCGCCTCTCCGATGAAGGCATCGCCATCCTCAGCCTCGAAGACGGCATCCTCCACGGCACAGGCTGGCACATGGCGACCGACAAGGAAACCCCCTTCGCCCTCGACCTGCGAACCGGCCTGCCCGCCTGATCCGAGAGCCGGCTCTGCCCGGCGATAGCGGGCTTGGCGTATGCTGCTGTGTCTCTGGGAATCCCCACCGAAACCCCGCCCGGAAGGAGAAATACACGTGAAGAAGCCCATCCTCATCGCACTCGCCGCTCTGGTGGCGCTGCCGATCGCTTTCGCGCAGAATCCGCCGCCCCCGCCCCTGCCCGGCAATCCCGGCGCAGCGCCCGCCTACGCCTTCGACATCACCAAGGCCGACGTGGACGCTGCAATCAAGAACGGCTCCGGAGTCGACCACCAGATCCGGGTCGTCGACATGGGCAAGTACAATCTGGGCGTCGGCATCATCTCTCGCGGGCCAACCAACGACAAGCCCGGCGACCCGGTTCCCGTGCTTTACCACGACTACACCGCCGAGACCTACATCATCCTCTCCGGTGAGGGCGTGCTCACCACAGGCGGAGTGATTGAGAACCGCAAACCCGACCCCGGCGTGCCCAACGTGATGAACGGTCCCGGAGGCCGCGGCACGGCGGGCCCAGGCGCCTTCAGCCGCAAGGTAAAGGCCGGCGACATCATCCTCATCCCCACCGGCGTGGCACACGGCTGGAGCCAGATCACCGATCACGTAACCTACCTGAGCGTGCGGCCCGACCCGGACCGTGTGCTTCCCGCCGGCTTCGTCAACCCCGCCCTGCTCAAGGACCCCCCAGAGGAGATCAAAGCCCCTGCTGCCACCGGCCCGCAACCGCAGAACAGATAGCCTCCCGCACAACAACAAAAGGTCCCGCTTGTCCCTCCGCCCTCGAACGGGGTGAAGGAACAAGCGGGACCTTTCATCTTCGAGATACAGCCGTCGGCGAAGCGGTTACTTCTCCGGCGCCCAGTACATAAAGCCCATGCCCTCGCCGGTGCCGGCCTCGGTGCGGTAGCAGGGGATGTAGTCCACCAGCGTCATCTTGTAGCCCATCTTCTGCGCCGCCACCAGCGGCGAGACGAACAGCTTAATCTCCGAGGTTCCCGACTGGTAGTAGCGGTCGTCGGTCTCGGCCAGGCCCTTGAGGTCGAAGTTCTTGAACATCTCCAGGAACTCCAGGTCCTTCTCCTCGTCGACGACAAAGTGCGACAGGCCACCGGAGGCGATGATGGCCACGCGCTTGTTGCTGTCCCAGGACTGTATGGCCTCGGTCAGCGTCTTGCCGAACTGGATGGCGCGCGGCATCGACGGCTGGGTCGGCGGGAAGAACGTGTTGATCAGGATGGGCACGATCGGCGGCGGATTGTCGTTGAGGACGTTATGGATGATGAACCCGAATGCGTGCGGCACCACCTTCTCGCCGCCGGTCCAGTGATTGGGCAGCCAGTTCGTCATATCCGTCAGGTCGAAGCCTGCCCCTTGCGCGGTGCGGAAGATGTGCATGGCCAGCTCCTGATCGTTGGGATAGGCCCTCCACTCGTTCGAGGCGTACTCCGGGCGCTGCGGCGGACCGTTATAGATCTCCTTGCCGGTGTAGATCGTCAGCGTCGGCGAGAGGTCGCGGAAGATCTCGTTCTGGTCCTTGCCGACGATGACGATCACGTCGGGCTTGGCGTCCGCGATGGCCTTGGTGACCTTGGCAAGGGCCACCTGGCAGCGCGCATGGCGGGCCTTGAACTCCTCCACATTCATCAGTTTGTCGAAGCCCTCGGGGGTGCGCAGCTTCAGAATGTCGGGATAGGTGTAGAGCTTTTTGCGGAACCACATCTCGCGGATGTTGGAACGGTCCCGGTCTCCGTCTTTGCTCCAGCTTTCAGGGGGAACTTTCAGCATGGCGCTGTGGGGCATCGCCATCGTAAGCACAATTTCAGCCATAATCTTGATTCCTTTCGGTTCGATCTATCGAGTTGTACGATCGCCGCTGCCGAAGCGAGACACAAACCCGCTCCTCCGCGATCTCCGTTCGGGATCGAGGGCAGATGGCAGCTCACAAGCTAGTGAGAAACAGCGATCATTTTTCAGGGACGCGCGAAACCGACCATTTCGCATTACGCGACCGTACACGGCAGGCGAGATCCCTGCCGCAGGGGACTTGCGGCTCGCAGGCAGCCCCTTCCGGGCGGAAAGGGCTGCTCTGTGAACTCTAACTGTATTGGATTACGAAGTTGGCTATTGGTTGCACTATTCGGAGCGATCGAGCAGCCTGTCGAGGCTGTACTTGCCGGCGCCGCAGAAGAACAGCGCAACACAGCCGCCGAGATACAGGACGATGAGCTCGCCGTGGTCTGCGCCCTTGCCGAAAAGCTGGAAGTGATGCACAAACGCCCAGGCCACGAAGACGTTCACAAAGAGGATAAACGACGCCCAGCGGGTGAACAGGCCCAGGATGAGGAGCAATGTGCAGATGCCGTCGGCCAGGGCCGCAAACAGCAGGCTGGGAATCACGCCGATGCCGAGCGGGTCGGGAAAGTGCTGCGACATCTGGCCAAAGGTGAACAGCTTCTCAGTGCCGTGCTTGATGAAGAGGGGCAAGTAGAGGATGACCCTCAGGCTGAGCAGGCCGAAGTCCGGGCACAAAGGAATCTGCTTGAGGAACAGGATGCGTTTTAACATGTGAGTCTCCAGGAAAAAGATGGGGGGAAAGCTAGGGGCAAGCTACGACTTGGTTCCTATGGCTGTCAACAGGAATCGCATAGCAGGAGCAGGCAGGATATGCCTGCTCCCTGAAGGAGAGATTTTCATCGGGCCGGCTGCGGCTTGTCGCCGAGTCAGCCCTCGTTTTCGCCCATCGCCAGCCGGATCTGGTCCGAGTCGTTCCAAGCGATCCGCAGGCCGCCGGATACCGGGTTGCGGCCCATCAGCTGCACCGTGCTGACCAGCGCCGCAAAGGCGCGCGGCGCGCGGCCCTTGGGCCAGAGCTCGCAGAGCGGCCGGATCACCCCGTTGCCATCCGGATGATAGACCCGCTCATCCCAATTGCGTGACCCCACCGGAAACTCCGGGAAGTGCCGCACCGCATCGAGGGTTGAGAGCAGCATCCGGTGTTTCCACGGCTCGGCGTACTGGGGCATGAAGAGCATGTTGCTCAGCCGTTCATGCCGGATCTCATGGACAAACTCCGCGAAAGAGGATGCATTGGTCAGCTGGATGTTCGCGTTCGGCTCGACGCCGTGGCGGTCGCCGCCCGAGATGAGCACCATGTTCCACTGCTCGGCCAGCCGGCGCACCGCGCGGTTCTCTTCCCAGGTGCGCAGCCCGTTCAGTTCCAGGGCGTGGAGATAGTTGCCGCACTTCTGTAGGAACTCGTTGACCAGGAACTGGTGCTTCTCTTTCCCGACCATGTAGAGATCCCACAGCGGGTGGTTGAAGACCACCAGCACATTGGGCTCGGCATGGAGTGCCGCCAGAATCTCCATCAGCCGCTCGCCCTGAGGGTTAGCGGTGTAATCTTCCAGCACCTTCATCCACTCGGCAGCCTTGCTTACCGGTAGATTGTGAACTCCGAGATGGAACGACTGTACGCCGCCGTAGGGCGCGCTCCACTCCACGCTCACCGGAACCTGATCTCCGCCGGGAAGGGTGTTCAGCAGCATGGGAGCGTTGATGTTGTCGTGGTCGCTGATCGAGACCATCGATTCCAGACCCAGCTTCTGGATCTGCTCGGACTCAAGATCGTAGGCCAGCTTGGGTGTCATGGGCGGGGTCCAGTAGGCCTCCGCATAGTTGATGGGAACGCCGTGGATGTCCCGCGAGCGTCGCTCCAGCCGCTCGAACAACGGCCGCACCGCCGGGATCCTGTGGCAGATCTTGGCCACAAAATCCAGCGTCTCTTTCGACTGGTTAGTGTGGCTGTGCAGCGAGATACCGGTACGGAAGCCTTTGGGGGCCTCCTCGTCGCGCCAGAGATACGAGATTGTCGATGTCGGCATTCCACGCTCCTCATCCCGCGGTCATTCCCGGATGTCAAGTTTATTCTCTGGTACTGTCCGTAAAAGGATCGTGAAAAGACCCCACTTGTCGTGGAAATTCACGGCAATTTAAAGGACTTATGGCTGGAAACGCTGTCAAAACGCCTCCAGAACAGCCAGTACCCGACCTCCGTCTGAACCGCAGATCCGCCTTGTGGCAGATTACTGTTCAGTCAACCACCCAGGGGAATGGGAAGGCTGCAAGTTCAGACTAGCCAAAGGTGATGAATTGCCGGTCCTAATGCGATGAATTGCCCGTGAATTGGCGGAGCGAGAGTTTCACCTTCTGGTCCGGGCCAGTTCGGGGCCGAGGAAGTCCTCGACCGTCCAGCCGGCCAGCAGCTCTTCGCCGCGGTCGGTCAGCCGGGCGGCATCGGCGGCGGCGATCTCGTCGGCCAGGTAGTTCTCCGTCAGGCCGCGGCGGAGGATCTCGAAGGCCTCCTCCGGGGTGTCGGCGGGCTGAAAGAGTTCCAGATCCTTGGGCGAGATGGCGCCTGTATCGACCAGCGCATCGACGTTGAAGACACGCTTCCAATACTCGGTGCCGTAGATGACTACGGTAATCTTCTTGGCCAGCTTCTGGGTCTGGGCCAGGGTGAGGATCTCGAACATCTCGTCGAGGGTTCCGAAGCCGCCCGGGAAGACGACGAGCGCCTTGGACAGGTAGGCGAACCATAGCTTGCGCATGAAGAAGTAGTGGAACTCGAAGTTGAGCGCCGGGGTGATGTAGCGGTTGGGGGCCTGCTCGAAGGGCAGCCTGATATTAAGGCCGATAGTCTTTCCGCCGGCCTCGTGCGCGCCGCGGTTGGCGGCCTCCATGATGCCGGGACCGCCGCCCGAGGTGACGACGAAGCGGTGCTTGCTGGAGGGAATGGACATGGTCCAGCGGGTGAGCAGCTGGGCCAGGCGGCGGGCGTCCTCGTAGTAGCGGGCCATCTCGACGGCGGCGACAGCGCGCTTGCGCTGCAGGTCGGAGGCCTGTCCGCCGGCGATCTCGTCGGCGCGGGCGGGCTGCTCCTCCTGGGGAGCGAGCCGGGTGGAGCCGGTGTTGTCGAGCAGTTCGAGGGCTTGGTGAGCCTCGTCGCGTCCCCGGAAGCGGGCCGAGCCAAAGAACACCACGGTGTCCTGGATCTTCTCGCGCCGGAAGCGGGCCAGCGGCTCAAGGTACTCGCTGACGATGCGGATGAGGCGGCCGTCGGAGGAGTTGAGGAAGGCGGAGTTCTCGTAGGCCAGCGGGGCGGATTCGAGCGGCGGCGGAGGCGCGCCGTTGTGGGCGATGACGGCCGCGAGGGGCACTTTGACTTCCACGGTCTTGTCTTGGGGAGAGTTCTTGCTAGCGCGCATGGTTCACCCGTCGCGGTGGCGGAGCGCGTCCTGCACCGCGTACCAGAGGTTCAAGAGGCCGAGGCCTGAGACGACGCCTCGGACTGCGCCGAGGGAGGCGAAGTCGCCGAGGCCCGGGAACTGTGTAAAAAGCCAGTTGCGGTCCCAGAAGGAGTGGGACCAGGGAGCGTAGCAGACCGCGATGCCGATATACATGCGGAGCATGACGCGGAGAAAGAGCTCGGTGCGCACGAGCCACCGAGGGATGCGGTGAGGATGGTCGTCGTGGGCGGTGGGAGCCGGGGGGGCTGGGATAGGGGAAGAGGTCATGTCCGGCTGCTCTGCTGCTCCGTCGGCGGGCCCGGTCGGGCGGCTCGGAGCGGGCTGAGGTGCGGGCTCGATCCGGCGCAACGGGGCTGGCATACAGCAACGGTACCACATGGCTGTGCGGCGGTTGCGGGAACCGGTATGGGAGGGGCCGGTGCGAGCCGGAAGGGCGGAGTGGTAGAAATTGTGACTTATTTCAAACCGCAAGAAGCGATCAGGCGGGTTCCGACTCTAATATATTGATTATAAATAGTTTATATTGAAACTGCGAAGATCTTCGTCTATTCCGGGCGGTGGTTAGAAACGATCTGCGAACTTACGCAAAGAAAATCAAGTGCTTCAAAAATAATGGGTTACAAGGCACAATTTTGCAAGTACGGGATACAAAGGGGTTAGCGGAGGCCTTCTTATAAGTATTGAAAAAGAAAAGGTTTATGCACGGCAAAACGAGCGGGGCTGGATGAGGCCTCTTTGGGCTGCGGGTTGGGAGCAAGAGGTTGTTCATGGGTACATTGTGCGCCGCTGAGGGGAAATTATCGGCAAGTCAGCGTCGGGGCCGGTACTTTATCGGCCCGGCTCCGGAAGAGACGAGCATCCCAGGTTCTGGCTGCGTGTTGCCTTCAGATTCTCGAGCAAGACGTCGCTTGACCTCGTCGATGCCCATCTACACCGATTGGAGAACCGCTATAGGTGAAGTGATTTGTTTTGCATGCCGCGGCCGTTTGACCGGAGCGAAAGGCATCTGCGAAACTTTCGGCCATGGCATACAAGGGACGGATTGAATGCGCCGGCGAGCGCAAGATCAGGCAACGCAACAAGCCCTACTACCGGCTGGCACACTGGCCAATCTGGATATGGGTGTACTTTCTTGCCCCCGGGCCGCTGACTTTCAGCCTCTTTGAGCGCGGCTTCAACCGCTGGAACGTAATCTGGCTATGCGCGGTGCTGTCGGGCACCGGAATCGCCGGCTGGCGTGAGCAGCTTCCTGGAGTGGAGACGCGGCCCTACATCCTGCGCTTCGACGAGGACCGGCCCAACCCTCTCTACCGCAAGGTCTGCTACACATTTGCCTGGAACGCGGTGCTGAACTTCGCGCTGCTGAACCTGGCCGGGCTGGCCTGGGCCACCGTGACCGGCATGTGGCGGCTCAAACAGATCTACTGGTACGGCTACCCTCCGCTGTGCGCGCTGATTCTGCTGCTGGGAGCACTGGGCCTGCTGCCGCGGGTCGGGCCGTCAACCAAGGGCGAAGGCATCGAACGGCGGTACTTCTACGGATCGGTGTGGGCGGTGACGGCCGCGCAGACGGTGCTGCTCGTCCTTTGGAAGGCGTTGCCGCATACACAACTTTGCGACGGCGTAAAGCTCGTTGTGTATGTGGGTGTGCTGGCGGCGATGGGCGGGCTGGCTGCTCGGGGGGTATTGCCGCGGACGAGACCGATCCTGCCGGGCGAGACGATGATCTCGGACTGAGGGATCAGGATTCAGCCGGTGAATTGGTAGCCGTCTTCGCGGAAGATGCTGACGCAGGCGTCCACTACGGCGGAGTCGTAGAGGGTTCCCCGGTCCTTGAGGAGTTCTTCGAGGGCGGCGTCGATGCCACGGGAGGGACGGTAGGGGCGGTGGGTGGCCATGGCCTCGACAACGTCGGCGACGGCCATGATGCGGGATTCCAGAAGCATGGCGTCGTCGCAGAGGGCCTGGGGGTAGCCGGAGCCATTCATGCGCTCGTGGTGCTGGAGGATCATGTCGGCGATGGGCCAGGGGAAGGCAATGTCTTTGACGATGTCGTAGCCGATCTGAACGTGCTCCTTAACCAGGGCGAACTCCACCTTGCTGAGTGCGGTCGGCTTGGCGAGGATCTCGGCGGGGATGCCGATCTTGCCGAGGTCGTGGATGGTGGCGGCAAGGCGCAGGCCGCGGATCTTCTCTTCCTCGACGGCAAGTTTGCGGGCGATTCGGACGGAGAGTTCGGCGACGCGGCGCTGGTGTCCTGCGGTGTAGGGGTCGCGGCGGTCTACGGTCTCGGCGATCAGCTCTACGGTGTTCTCGAGGCTGTTGCGAATTTGATCGAGGTACTGTTCGCGGGCGATGGTGCCGCGCAGGGTACGGATGCCGTATCCGAGGGCGTGGGCTACCTTCTGCATGAGGTGCTGCTCGGCCTGGGACCATTCGATCCTCTCCGCCGAGTAGACGCTGACGCAGGCCATGGAGCCGGGTTCGGTCTCAAAGGGGATCGCGATCGAGGCTTTGTAGCCGCGCTTTTCCGCTTCCGCCTGGAAGGGGATCATACCGGGCAAGGTGGCGATGTACGGGGTGCATTCGACATGGCGGGAAAGGACGGCCCTGCCGGTGGGACCCTGAGACAGTTCCCCCCCGTCCCACGTGACTTTGATGACGGAGAGGTAGCCGTCTTCATAGCCGGCCCAGGCGATTGGAACAACCCGCTTCTCGGGGACCTGCTCGGCGAAGCCGACCCAGGCCATGCGGTATCCGGCGGTTTCGACGGCGATGCGGCACCAGGACTGGAGCAGCTCTTTTTCGGAGTTGGCCTCGAGGAGGGCCTCGTTCATCTCGTTGAGAATCTGAAGCTCGCGGAGGTGGGCGCCGGTATTGGCCTCGAGGAGCAGACGCGCCTGCTCGTGGCGATCGACTTCGAGGGAAAAGGACAGGTCCATGGCCATCTCGTCGAGGAGGCGGAGCTCGTTGTCGTTGAAGAAGTCGACTTCGCCGGCGTAAAAGTTGATGACGCCAACGGGAGAGCCTTCCACAATAAGCGGGAAGGAGGCAGCGGAGCGATATCCGAGGGCATAGCCAATGGTTCTCCGCCGCGATTCTGGGGGCAGGTTCTCAATGTTGTTGCAGATATCGTGATGTCCTGAAAAGAGGGCCATCGATATGGATCTGGCGGCGACGGCAGGATCGTTGACATCGATCGAGTGCCCGTCGAGAAAGCTACCGACGCAACCGGCGGAGGCGACCGGCACAAGAATCCCGGTGTCGGGATTGATGAGTCCGGCCCAGGCCATGAGAAACTTGCCCTTTTCAACGGCGATCTGGCAGGCGGCCTCAAGAATGGCCTGCGAGTCCTTGACGCGGACAATCGCCTTGTTGATTTCGCTGAGCAGGGCGTAAACGCGGTTGAGCCTTTCGATGTCGATCTGGGCGCGGCGGCGCTCCTGCTCGTGGAGATTGACTTCAAGGGCGAAGGAGATGTCCATGGCCATTTCGTCGAGGAGGTGAAGCTCGTCATCGTCGAAGAAGCCGACCTCGGCGGCGTAAAGGCTGACGATGCCCTTGACCTGCCCATCGACAGAGAGCGGAAAGGCCGCCATGGAGCGGTATCCAAGTTCGACGGCGAAGGATTTCCAGGGCCTGTAGAGCTCCTGCTCGATGTTGTTGCAGACCACGTGCCGTCCGGAGTGGAATGCCTGGGCCGCGGGGCCGGTGGCGGGATCGCGGAGATCGATCCTCATCTGATCGAGATAGCCGTTGGTGTGGCCGGCGGAGACGATGGGGGCGAGGATGCCTGTTTCCGGGCTGACCATGCCAATCCAGGCCATCTGGAACCTGCCCTTCTCGACGGCGATCTGGCAGGCGGCCTCAAGAATGGCCTGCGAGTCCTTGACGCGGACGATGGTCTGGTTGATATCGCTGAGGACGGAGTAGACGCGGTTGAGGCGCTTGATGTGTTCTTCGGCCCGGATGCGCTCGCTAACCTCGTTGAAGATAACCGCAACCTGGCGGAGTTCCGGTTCGCCGACGCGGTAGGAATGCACGTCGTAGATCCCGCCGGTCTCTTTGACCGTGTTGACAAAGTGTCCGGGTTGCCCGGTCAGCGCAACTTTGGCATAGGATTCGAGCCAATAGTCTTCGAGGTTGGGAAGATACTCGCGAATCCGCTGGCCCGCTTTGATCGGCAGCCCGGTCAGCTTCTCATAAGCCGGGTTGACCTCCACGAATCGCAGGTCGACCGGCTTGCCCTCGGCGTCGAAGATCACCTCGACGACGCAGCCGCCTTCATCCATCGAAGTGAAGAGGTTGCGATAGTGCAATTCGCTCTGGCGCAACAACTCCTCGGCCTGTCTGGATTGGGTGATGTCTCGGGCAGCCACGACCGCGCCGATGATCAGGCCGTCCTCGTCGCGGAAAGGAGCGTAGTTGTAGCTTCCGAGCCAGGTTTCGCCCGTGTCTTTGCGGCGCAGGCAAAACTCGACGCCGGTTCCGGCTTCTCCGCGCAGGGCGCAGGCGATGGGCCACTTGTCGAGTGGCAGCGGTTCGCCGCCGGGCCGGGAGACTTCAAGAAACCTCTGGTAGTCTTTGCGGTTCTTAGGACAGTCCGTTGTGCCTGGGAATCGATAGAAGGTGGCGAAGGCGTAGTTGAAGTGGATGAGGTTGCCCTTTTCGTCGGAGATAAACACGGCATCGGTCATGCTGGCCAGGGCCAGCTCCAGCTTGGCGTTGGTGATCCACAGGGCCTGCTTCTGCCGAAGCTCGGCGATGGTCTGCCGGCCCCGGCGGAAGCGCTCGGCCAGAAAGCTGATGAGCACGCCTATGAGAGCGAACAGGGATAGGGCTACGACATCGGGGAAGTTCGCGATCTTGAGGCTATAGAGAGGATCGAGAATGAACAGGTCAATGGCCAGCACGGAGAGGGCGGTGGCGAACAGCCCCGGAAGCAGGCCCCCGAAAACTGCGGCGAACATGATGGCGGGGTAAAAGGTGAAATAGGGGGGCAGAACAATGCCAAGGCCTCGGACGACGCCGTATCGAAGCCAGTAAGCAACGATAACGATGCCGAGGGCAATGAGATAGTGCATCAGAGGCTTTTCAAGCGCGGCCCGTTGGGAGCGAAGCATAGCCCCTCCCCAGAAAATGAGTAGCTAGTCTCTGAACAGGTGAGATTATTGCATATCTTGATTAACAACTGGGGGCTTTTTGTATTAAGAAGAAAAGGATTCCGCGCAAAGCGAGTGGGGTGATCCGGATCGAGAAACAGGGGTCAGAGATCCGGGGTCAGGTGGTGAATTGGAACCCGTCTTCGCGGAAGACGCTGACGCAGGCGTCCACTACGGCGGAGGCGTAGAGGGTTCCCCGGTCCTTGAGGAGCTCCTCGAGGGCGGCGTCGATGCCTCGCGAGGGGCGGTAGGGGCGGTGGCTGGCCATGGCTTCTACGACGTCTGCGACGGCGAGGATGCGGGATTCCAGAAGCATGGCGTCGCCGCGGAGGCCTTGCGGGTAGCCGGAGCCGTCCATGCGCTCGTGGTGCTGGAGGATCATGTCGGCGATGGGCCAGGGGAAGGTGACGTTTTTCACGATGTCGTGGCCGATCTGGACGTGCTCCTTGACGAGGGCGAACTCGGCGCGGCTGAGGGCGGCGGGCTTGGAGAGCAGCTCGGCGGGGATGCCGATCTTGCCGAGGTCGTGGATGGTGGCGGCAAGGCGCAGGCCGCGGATCTGCTCTTCCTCGACGGCAAGTTTGCGGGCGATGCGGACGGAGAGCTCGGCGACGCGGCGCTGGTGGCCGGCGGTGTAAGGGTCGCGGCGGTCGACGGTCCCGGCGATGAGATCGATGGTGTGCTCGAGGCTGTCGCGGATCTGCTCCAGGTACTGTGCCCGGGCAATGGTGCCGCGCAGGGTTCGGATGCCGTAGCCGAGGGCGTGGGCCATCTGCTGCATGAGGTGCTGCTCGGCCTGGGACCAGTCGAGCGAGGTGGACGCGTACATGGTGAGGCAGGCCATGGAGCCGGGGTCGGTCTCAAAGGGGATGGCGATAACGGCTTTGTAGCCGCGCTTTTCGGCTTCCGCCTGGAAGGGGGCTGCGCCCGGCGCATTTGAGTCCCGATTGTATTCAATCTGGCCGGAGCGGATGGCGCGGCCGGCGGGGCCTTGGGAGAATTCCCCGCCGTCCCACATCGGTCTGATGGCGGAGAGGTATCCATCCTCGTGGCCGGCCCAGGCGACGGGGACGATGACCTTCTCAGGCGTCTGCTCGGCAAAGCCAACCCAGGCCATGCGGTAGCCGGCGGATTCGACGGCGATGCGGCAGTAAGCCTGGAGCAGGTCCTTCTCGGAGGTGGCGACCAGCAGGGCCATGTTGATCTCGCTGAGAACCTTGAGCTCGCGGAGGTGGGCAGAGGTGCTGGTCTCGAGGATCAGGCGCTTCTGCTCGTGGAGGTTGACTTCGAGGGCGAAGGAAAGATCCATGGCCATCTCGTCGATGAGGTGGATTTCCTTCTCGTCGAAGAAATCGACGTCGCCGGAGTAGAGGCTGAAGACGCCCATGGGCCGGCCATCGACGACCAGGGGGAAGGACGCCACGGAGCGGTAGCCGATCTCGAGGGCAAAGGACTTCCAGGGCCTCGAGGGTTCGTGCTCGATGTTATTGCAGACGACGTGGCGGCCAGTGTGAAACGCGCGGGCGGCAGGACCGGCGCCGGCGGCGGGATCGCGCAGGTCGATGCTGATGTGGTCGAGATAGTCGTTGGCGCGGCCGGCGGAGGCGATGGGGGCGAGGATCCCGGAGTCCGGGTCGACCATACCGATCCAGGCCATGAGGAAGTGGCCCTTTTCGACAGCGATGCGGCAGGCGGTGTTGAACATGGACACGGAGTCCTTGACGCGGACGATGGTCTGGTTGATGTCGCTGAGAACAGTAGAGACGCGGAGGAGTCTTTCGATGTCGATTTTCGCGCGATGTGCTTCCGTGATGTCGCGTGCCACCACGACAGAACCTATGATTGCGCCGCCTGGGTTGCGAAGAGGGGCGTAGTTGTAGCTTCCGATCCAGGAAACACCCGTGTCTTTGCGGCGGAGGCGAAGCACGACGTCGTTTCCCGTCTCTCCGCGCAGGGCGCGGGAGACGGCCCAGTCTTTGGGCGGGATCGGCTCGCCGGTGAGCCGGGAGATATCAAGAAGCTCCAGGTAACCTTTTCGATCTCGAGGACATTCCGTTGTGCTGGGGAATCGAAAGAAGGCGGCGAAGGCGGCGTTGATATGGAGGAAACGGCCCTGTTCATCGGTGATAAAGACGGCGTCGGACATGCGGTCGAGCGCTAGTTCAAACTTGGCGTTGACGATCCATACAGCTTCCTTTTCGCGAAGATCCGCGATGGTCTCGCGGCCCTGGCGGTAGTGCTCGGCGAGCAGGCTGATGAGCACGCCCATGAGGGCGAAGAAGGCCAGCGCGACCGCGTCGGAGAGAGTCGCAATCCTGAAGGTGTAGAGGGGAGGGATAACAAAGAAAAGTGCGCCCAAGGCGCAGAGGACGGTGGCGAAGAGGCCCGGCCAGAGGCCGCCGAGTACCGCGGCCACGATCACGGCGGGGTAGAAGGTAATGAAAGTGGGCATGACGAGGCCCAGACCCTGCACCAGGGCGAAGCGTAAAAGGAAGGCAAGAAGAGTTATGCCGAGCGCCACGGCGTAGCGCGAGAGAGGTCTTGTGAAACGTACCCAGGGGAGGTGACCCATGATGCTCTATTCCGGCGAGCCAGACATCGCTCGCTATAGCCATGATGGACTCTATTTGGGCCGGGTGCGGATTTGGCGAGAATATATATTGTCTTCCGGGGTTTGTGTGCAATTGTGTTTCACATTCCAAGCGGGCTCAGGGGGCGGAAGTCAGGATCAGGCCCCTCATTTCCTCGCTCTGCCCCCGGCCCATGGCTACTGAAACCCGATCTCCAACTTCACCGCGTCAAACTCCGGAAAAAATAATGTATTTCCCCTCCCATTTCCCGCGTTCAGACCAAATAGAGTCCATCATGGCTATAGCGAACGATGTCTCACTTCGCCGGAAAAGAGTCTTATGGGCCACTTCCCCTGGGCCCGGCTTACCAAACCCCTCACGCGCTACGCCCTGGCGCTCGGCATCGTCTTCCTTGCCTTCTTCCTTCGTTACGGCCTGATTCAGGGTCTGGGCATGCATGTGCCCACGTTTACCATCCTCTGTCCCGCCATCGTCGCGGTTGCGGTGCTCGGCGGCCTCTGGCCCGGACTCTTCGCCACCGCCCTCTGTGTACTCGGCGCGGACTTTCTCGCCCTCTCACCCGCCTACAGTTTCAGAGTTACCAATCTCTCCGACGCGGTCGCTCTGGCCATCTTCGCGGTCCTGGGCGTACTCATCAGCCTGCTCGCCGATCGCTACCGCCAGGGCCGCGAGACCATCGCCGGCCTTCGCCAGCAGGAGCAGATGCGCAATGTCAATGCAGAGCTTGACCTGGTGCTTGCCAGCATGTCCGACGCCGTCTATATCTCCGACGAAAAGCGCCAGTTCATCCACGCAAACGACGCCTTTGCAACTTTTCACAGGTTCCAGGATCCATCCGAATGCTTCAGCCCGCCGAACGCCTACCCGGACGTCTTCGATCTCTTTCTCCCCGGCGGCGGCCTTGTCCCGGTCGATGACTGGCCCGACGCCCGCGCTCTGCGCGGAGAATCCGGGGACAACGTCGAATTCCTGGTGCGCCGCAAAGACACCGGCGCTTCCTGGCTGGCCAGCTACAACTACGCTCCCCTGCGCGACCGCGGCGGCGAAATCACCGGCTCCGTAGTAGTCTGCCGCGAGATCGGCGCAACCCGCCGCGCCCAGGCCGCCTCCGGACCCCAATCTTCAATCCACTAATCTATGTTTCTTACACGTCCAGATCGTCGTCGCCGCTGTCTGTGGCCGTGCCCCGCCGCTTGGCCAGCAGATAGCCGCGAAGGAAAGGCTCAAGGTAGCCGTCCAGCACCTTGTCCACGTCGCCAACTTCGACCTTGGTGCGGTGGTCCTTGGCAATGCGATAGGGCTGCAATACATAGGACCGAATCTGCGACCCGAAGTTGATTTCGAGCTTCGAGTCTTCGAGCTTCTTCGATACGGCCCGCTTCTTTTCGAGTTCGTACTCGTAGAGCCGCGACCTCAGCATCTTCATCGCCTTCTCGCGGTTCTTGTGCTGGCTGCGCTCGTTCTGGCACTGCACGACGATGCCGGTGGGCAGGTGGGTCATGCGCACCGCGGAGTCGGTGGTGTTCACATGCTGTCCGCCCTTGCCGCCTGATCTATATGTGTCGATGCGCAGGTCTTCGACCTTGAGGTCGACATGAATGGTCTCGTCGATCTCCGGCGATACGTAGACCGAAGCAAACGAGGTGTGCCGCCGCTTCGCGGAGTCGAAGGGAGAGATGCGCACCAGCCGATGGACGCCGCTCTCGCCGGCCAATTGCCCAAAGGCGTACTCGCCCGTGATGGTGAACGTCGCCGACTTGATGCCTGCCTCTTCGCCGTCCTGGTAGTCGTTCATCTCGGTCTTGAAGCCCTGCTGCTCGGCCCAGCGCAGGTACATGCGCATCAGCATCTCGGCCCAGTCCTGGCTCTCGGTGCCGCCCGCGCCGGGATGCACGGTCACGATGGCATTGAGAGGGTCGGCCTCGCCGTTGAGCATGGTCCTGGCTTCAAGCGCATCGGCAAACGCAGCCAGATCCTTGATGCCCTGCTCCAGATCGGCAAGAACATCTTCGCCCTCTTTGGCAAGCTCAAAGTAGGCGTCGATGTCCTCGGAACGGCGGACCAGCTCGTTGTCGTCGGCGACCATGGTCTCCAGCCGCTTACGGTCGCGCATGATGGGCTTGCTGGCCGCGGGATCGTTCCACAAAGCCGGATCGGCAAGCCTGGTTTCTATCTGTGCGAGTTCCCGCCGGATGCGAGCCGGGTCAAAGATACTCCCGAAGATCGCGCACCTGATTGCGGACCGGAGTGTAGGCGAATTCTAGATCGTTCAGTGACATAGTTGGCTCTCGTGACACGGCCTGAATTGGAGTGCGAGGCTGCGCGGGATTGACAATTCTTAGATTATCACCATAATTGTTGCAGCAAAGTTCTTCGCTGGTCGATCAAACGGCGCGAGGTTTCAATGAGCACCAAGTACAGAGTAGTGGTCGAGGGTGGAGGAGAAAACCTCTACGGTATTGAGGAGTATAACGGCACTTTCTATGTCGAAAAGGTCAATGTAGGTCTGCTGTTTAATTCCAGGGACTCTATAGGTAAAACCGACTCGTTAGATCGCGCACTTGTTTTGATTAAGGCACACTCGGGGAAAGGCATTAAAGAGCTCAACGAGAGATAGGTGTTTTTTGCTGAGCGCCTGGGTCTGACGTTCCGGATCTCCAGTATATGCGGCTTTGATCCCACCACCCAACACTACGCCACCTTAATCTCATCCAGCAGATCGGGATGCCGGTCCAGCACCTTGAGCAGCTTGACCAAAGCCAGAGGCGGCTTGGTCTTGCCGTTCTCATACCGTGAAAACGCATTCACCCCTCCGCCGAAGATCTCCGCCGCCTCGCGCTGGTCGAGCGCCAGCTTCTTGCGTACCTTGGCGATGAAGGCCGGGTCCACTATCGCGGCGTTCACCTGCCGGGTAAAGGCCTGCATCTCGCGCATCACGCGCTCCGATTCGGCAGCATCTAGAATCGACTCCGCGCAAGCGGGACAGAACTCGCCCTTGACCACGAGAATCGCGGTGGTCTCGCCCTTGTAGCTATAGGGGATATCACGGGTATCGTGGATCAACTCTGCCGCGCCGCAAATAGGGCATTTCATAGTCATAACTCCTTGAACGAAACGATCAGCACGTCATCCACCACCGTCAGCTTCAGGTACACATCCCCGGCCGCAGTCCTCGGCCGGTACACGTCCTGCCAGATGGTGTGATCGGCGTAGGTGGTCATGCTCTTGTAAAAGTCCGGCGGCTTGAGCGCCATCACCACCGCCAGCATCTCCTGATAGCTGAAGCCCAACGCAACCGCTCCGGCTCGCGCGGTGTGCGTCGTCCGCACCTTGCCTGCCTCGATCAAAGCTCGTACTACGGAGAGATTGCAGTGCGGCGTTCGCTTCTCCATGGCAATATATTAACCTAGTTGGTTAACTCCAGCAAGCCGCCCACCGCTGCCAACCCTGCCAACGCTGAGCTACAATCCGGATGACCTTTTTTTGAACCTCCCGGGGAGAATCCAAATGACCAATCGAAATTATCTATCTCTGCTGCTCACGGCAGTCGCTGCCCTGAGCCTCATGTGCGCCGTGCCGCTAACCGCCCAGAACGAGGGGCAGGACATGCGCTCCGCGCCGCCGCTCGACCCCTCCATCAAGACCACGTTTGTCCATCTGGCCAACGGCGCGCCCGGCGTGCTTTACGAGCCGGTCAACCCCGGCCCCAAGGCTCAGATTGCGGTGTTCGTCATGCACTCGGCCAACGACTTCCTTACTCACTCGGCCTGCACCGAGCTCTCCAAGCGCGGCTACCGCGTGCTCTGCGCCAACGACAGCAACGACAAGAACCAGCTCTTCAACGACGGCATCCTCGACACCGTGCTGCTTCAGGCCAAGGCGGGCGTCAACTATCTGCGCAAATACCCGGGCGTCAAGAAGATCGTGCTCTGGGGCCACTCCGGCGGCGGAACCGTCATGGCCGCCTATCAGAACATCGCTGAGAACGGCGTCAATATCTGCCAGGACGATCACAAGGTCTTCAAGTGCCCCGACACCCTGGCCGGCCTGCCGCCCGCCGACGGAGTCATCATGGGCGACGCCAACTGGGGCCTGCCCATCATCACCCTGCTCGGCATGAATCCGGCCGTCGGCACCGACGACGCCATGAAGATCGATCCCAGCTTCGACATGTTCAACCCGGCCAACGGGTTCGATCCCAAGGGTTCGCACTACAGCCCTGAGTTCATCAAGAAATTTCAGGCCGGGCAGGTAAAGAAGTACAACGCCATGGTCCAGCTCGCCCTCGATCGCTGGGCGCTCATCAAGGCCGGCAAGGGCCACTACGCCGACGACGAGCCGTTCTTCATTGCGGGCGCAAACTTCAACACCCACACCCTCTTCGGCGCGGACATGAGCCTGATGTCCCACACCGAGAAGCCCCAGCAACTGCTCCACCCTGACGGCTCCATCACCAAGGAAATCGTCCACACCGTTCGCCAGCCGGAGTTCCGCGACGACCGGGCCGAGCACACCTACAGGGAGATTCTGAAGACCACCGTGCACGGCTTCCTGACCACCTACGCCATGCGCGTAACCGACGACTATGGCTACGGCGAGGACGACTCGCTCAAGGGCATCGACTGGACCTCGAGCTGGTCCAGCATCGAGGGCAACGCCGAAACCATCACGGTTCCCTTCCTCACCATGGGCATGACCGGCAGCTACGAACACTCCATGGCCGAGACGCTCTACAACCACGTCAAGAGCGCCGATAACACGCTCATCTACGTGGAAGGCGCGACCCACGGCTACGGCACCTGCACCAACTGCGAGAAGGCGACGGGAAAACAGTACGGCAACACCATCAAGACCATCTACGACTACGCCGATGGCTGGCTGAGCAAGCCCGGTCGGTTTATGTAATCAGGCTGGCAGCTTGAGAAGAAACAGGGCGCTCCATCCTTCGCTGAAAGTTAGCGAAGCGCGGATCGCCCTTTTCATTCGCCTCAATCGAAGAAGACGACATCGGGCATCGGATAGTGCTTGCGGTTGCGGGTCCACAGAGCGGCGTTCGCCTGCACTGCTGAAGCCGCAATCAGCGCATCGCCAATCTCTACGTTGTGACTCTTGGCATATCGGAGCAGATACTCGCCCGTGCGATGGCCAATGATCGCATCGATGGGCACACAGATGAGCGGGGCGAACAGTCTGGCGATGGCATCGTTCTCCCGGGGGCGCGCTCCTGCACCTATTTCGGCAATCGTGACTGGCGAGATAAGGATCGCTGTTTGAGAGACAGCGAGCTTTTGCCAATTCTCGGTAAACGCGCGATTTCGACCGCGCAAAACTTCGATGACAACATCGGTATCGATGAGAACAGTCATTTGGCGCGCAGCCCCGCTTGCGCGCGCTTTAGCCGAGCACCGCTGCGCAGTCTCCTGACCATGGTTTCTGTGTCATCAAGATCGTTGCGGTCCTTCCACAAACCGACGATCCCCAGCATCGCTTGTCTGCGCTCTTCGAGGTCCCCCATGTACCGCTCGCGAACTGCGACGCGCACAAGTTCAGAGACAGTTGCCCCCTCAAGCAACGCCTTGGCATGAAGCGCCGCCCAAAGTTCGTCTTCGAGATAGAGCTGGGTTCTCCGCATGATGTATAGCATACACCGCTTCGATGCAGCCCGCCAATCCATCCATTGAGCCACGGCCACCACCCTCACGCGCGCGGCTGTTTCCACTCCGCCCAGCCCACCATTCCCAGACTGAGCAGCACGCAGATCCAAGCAAATACATCCCCATGCGCCGAGTAAAAGGTCACGTCGGTCGAAAAGGCGAACTGCGCGGTAAGCTCACCCACCTGGTGCCGCGCGATGCTCTGCCGCACGCGCCCATAAGGATCGATCGCCGCCGTGGTCCCGTTGTTCGTATCCCTCAGCAGCCAGCGCCGGTTTTCGACCGCCCTCATCCGCGCCATGTTCAGGTGTTGCCAGGGTGCGCTGGTGTCGCCGTACCAGCCGTCGTCGCTTATGTTCACCAGCACCTCTGCCCCGTTGGCCGCAAAGTGGCGCACCTCGTCGGCAAAGACCGCCTCGTAGCAGATGAAGACACCATAGCGATGCTGGCTACCGTCCGCCGCATTCAGCAGAAACGTCTTCCTCTGGGTTCCGCGGGAAAATGCGCCCACCCGGCCGGTGAGCTTGTGGGCAAAGGTGAGCAGCTCCTGGAAGGGGATGTACTCGCCGAAGGGCACCAGGTGAATTTTGTCGTAGCGGCCGAGGTGACGGCCGTCTGCGCCGATCACCATCGCCGAGTTGTAGTAGCGAAGATCCGGCTCGCCGGCCATTGCATCCAGCCCGATGCCGCCCACGACCAGCGGCGCGTGGGCCTCAAGAGCTATGGTGCGGAGCCACGGCTCGAGCCGGGGATCGCCCTGGATAAACGGCGCAGGCGACTCCGGCCACGCCACCAGATCCGGATTGGCGGAATGCGCCGCCGGTGCAACCTGGGCCAGCGAAGCGCCGGTCTCCGGGATGCCCGCGATATACGCCGTGCTCTTTGATGCAGGCTCGGTGGCCAGCGCGGCAAACTGCGCCATGTTGCGATCCCACTCCTGCCCGCTCCAGAAGCCTTCCCCGCCCACGTTCAGATTGGGCTGCACCAGCACCGCGGTGTCGGTCGGCGCGGGATTGACAGGCGGCACATAAGCGGTTGCCGTGAGCACGGCCACGAGCGCTACGAGGCGGTTGGTAGCAATCCGTGACGGCTGCCGCCCGCTGAGGATCTCCTCAACGATCAGCGCATTCACCGCCACGATCAAAAACGTAATCCCGTAGACGCCCGTCCAGGGAGCCAGCGCCGTAATCGCCTGGTTTTCGATCTGCGAGTAGCCGAGCTGGTCCCACGGCACCGAGGTGATGCGCGCGGCAGCCAGTTCGAGCGCGGTCCACAGAAACGGGGCAAACCCGAGAGCCAGCCGCGTTGAGCCCGTCTTCTGCCGCACCAGCGCCAGGCCCGCCGCAAAAAGCCCGAAGTAGAGCCCCAGCACCAGGCTGTAGGCCACGAGCAGCAGCACCGAGACCACCGGCGGCAGTCCGCCGTAGATGTGCATGGTGGCATAAATCCAGTAGCAGTTGCCCATGTACCAGAGCACGCCCGAGAGGTAGCCGAGCAGAAATGCCCGGCGCAGCGGTCGCGGCCCCTCGCCACCCGAGAGCACGGCCCAGAGCAGAGGCGCCAGCCCGATCCAGGCAAAGCCCGCCCGCCAGGCCGGCATCGGCCCGGCCAGCGGAAAGGGCAGCTCCAAAAGCGCCGCGGAGACCGCCGCCGCGGCCCATAACTTCCATGCCTTCATGGGCCGAGTGTATCGCAACCCGGGTCCGGGAGCCTTCAATGCCCGGTAAAGTCGGTTCCGGGACTCCTCAAGGCCATAAACAGACCATAAAGGAGCTATAAGGAAAAGCCCCGTACTCACCGCGTCCCGGATACAATACAGTCATGTCGATTGCGATCTTTTTTATGCGGCTGCTTGAAGTTATGTTCTTTGTCGGCCTGGCCGGATCGGCGATTGTCGTTCTGATCAGCTTTGTGGAAGACGCCAAAGAACTGGTCGGAAAAGACTAATCAATTTCATTTCAAACAGTTGCCTGCTTCGGCAGGCTTTTTGTTGACACCTTTCGACCGAGAACAGGCTTGCCGGGCACTCTAGCCAATCCCCAACCGCCCGTTTGAGCACCCGATTCTCCCTCCGGAAAGCGCGTAGATGGCCACGACCCGCACGACAGCAGCTCCTCCATCCACCCGAGTTCGCCTGATTGTCGCGTCCTCGGTGATGCTCACCTTCATCTCGTTCTGGCGCGCAGCAGCCATTGTTCTCAACGACTTGGCTTCCTCGGCTTACTACGCCGGCGGCATTGCCGAACACGCGGTGGGCGCGGCAGCCCCCTGGTTCATCCTCGGCATCATGCTGTTCAGTTTCGCGGTGCGAGCCGTTTACGTGGAGAGCTGCTCCATGTTCACGCGCGCCGGCGTCTACCGCGTGGTGAAAGAGGCCCTGGGCGGCGGTTTTGCCAAGCTCAGCGTCTCCGCGCTGATGTTCGACTATATCCTCACCGGGCCGATCTCGGGCGTATCGGCCGGCCAGTACATCACCGGCCTGATGAACGAGTTGCTCAACGTCGGTGTGCAGAGCCACTGGGTTCCGCCGGCGCTGTTGGACGCGCACGGCAACGTCTTCCAGTTCAACATGGATTACACCTCGGCGATGTTCGCCGCCGCCGTCACCATCTACTACTGGTGGCAAAACATCAAGGGCATCGAGGAGTCCAGCGACAAGGCCTTGCGGATCATGCAGATCACCACGGTCATGGTGATCATCCTGCTGTTCTGGGGTGTGTACTCGGTCGCGGTAAAAGGCGTTCACCTGCCTCCCTCGCCGATCCCCTCGCACCTGCATTTCAACTCGGAATCGCTTGGCTTCCTCAAGGGCAAGGGCCTGCCTATCTTCGGGTTGTTCGGCATTCTCATGGCCTTTGGCCACTCCATCCTTGCCATGTCCGGCGAGGAGACCCTGGCCCAGGTCAACCGCGAAATCGCCCATCCCAAGCTGAAGAACCTCAAGCGGGCGGCGATCGTTATTGCCATCTACAGCCTGATCTTCACGGGCGGCGCCACGCTGCTGGCCTCGATGCTGATTCCCGACGGGCCCCGCACCCAGATTTACTCCGACAACCTCATCGCCGGCCTGGCCATGTACATGGCGGGTCCGCTGTTCTGGCGCATCGCCTTCCGGATCTTTGTCGTGGTGGTCGGCTTCCTCATCCTCTCCGGCGCCATCAACACCTCGATGATCGGGTCAACGGGAGTGTTAATGCGAGTGGCCGAGGACGGGGTGCTCACCGACTGGTTCCGCCAGCCCCATGCCCGCTTCGGCACCAGCTACCGCATCGTGAACATGGTGTTCGTCCTGCAGATGTTCACCATCCTCGCCAGCCGCGGCAATGTTGACATGCTGGGCGAGGCCTATGCCTTCGGCGTCATCTGGTCTTTCACCTTCAACAGCCTGGCAATGCTGGTGCTGCGCTGGAAGTACAAGGGTGAGCGCGGCTGGAAGGTTCCGCCCAACATTCGCATCGGCAGATTTGAGATCCCGATCGGCTTGACCAGCGTCTTCTTTGTCCTGGTTGCCACAGCGACCGTGAACCTGTTCACAAAGTCCGTGGCCACGGTCAGCGGCATCGCCTTTGCGGCGGTATTTTTTGTCATCTTCTCCATCTCCGAGCGCGTCAACCTTAAGCGCCACGCCAAGACTGCGCGCGAGATGATGGACCACTTCCAGCTCGAGCACCAGGAGACGATCGATCGCGAGTCTGTCGCCATCCGGCCGGGCGGAGCCATCGTCACCATGCGCGACGTCAACCACCCCTATGCCCTGCGCTGGGCGCTGTCGCACATCAGCACCGACGAGCGCGACGTGGTCGTGGTCAGCGTGCGCCTCATGGGCGCCGGAGGTCCCGAGTACCTCAGCGCCGAGCAGCCGAACTTCAGCCAGCACGAGCAGACCGTCTTTACCAAGGCCGTCTCCATCGCCGAGAGCTTTGGCAAGAAGGTCTCGCTGCTGGTGGTCCCTGCCGCGGATGTCTTTACCGCCCTGGCCCAGACCGCCAGCTCGCTCGAGGTCGAGTCCGTCGTCTCCGGCAGTTCCACCTCGCTCACCGCCGAGGAACAGGCCTTCTACATGGGCCAGGCCTGGGAGGCCCTGCCCGAGCCCAAGCGCCAGTTCAACTTCTGTATCGTGGGCGCCGATGGCGAGATCAAGGTCTTCTACATCGGTCCCCACGCTCCATCGCTCAGCTCGGAAGATGTGCAGCTGGTGCACCGGCTGTGGCTCAACATGCGCCGCGACCCGTCCATGCAGGAGCTGCACCACAGCGACATCATCACCTACGCGCTCACCCGGCTGGCCGGCCAGTACGCCCGCGACAAGGCCGAGATCCTACGCAGCCTGCGCTCCTACAGCCTTGCGGCATCCTCTCCGGCGCCCGCCTCGCCCCAGCTGGCGCCCCAGGACGACGCCATCCAGCAATCTCCGCGGGCAATCAAGCAGACCCGGGATCAGTAGAACAGGGACTGAGGGACTAGGGACTAGGGACTGAGGCTGTAGTTGCTGATTTCGGCTTTAGCCGCTTGAGCAAGTATTGCATCGCCATGGCTGAACCATAGAGCGCTATGCAAACAGCGACTCCTGCTGAAAAGCCGGATAGCGCGTAACTAACATCATGTGCGACATATGCGCTGCTTGGCGATCTCACCGCCCACAGCCCGTAAAGTCCGTCGATAACCGAACTCATACAAACCAAGAGAGAAACCAGAAACGTAAATACAGCAAAGTGCCGTAGTGAAATCGCCCTTTCATCACAGGCTGCCCAGAGCTCCTTCTGCATCAAGGATTCATCTTCCGTGCCACCCGCAGACTTTCCAAGTCTGTGCAGAATCTTGCCGAACCTGACCCAGCGGACAACAAGAAGGACGGCCATGGCCAGCAGAAATAGCACCAACAGCTTTTCTAACCACGGCATGGGACCATCCACATACATCGGCTCAAAACAGACAGCTTGCTCTTCCTGAATCATGATCCTCCCGCCTCCGCCATCGAGGTTTCTTTTCCACTAGTCCCTAGTCCCTAGTCCCTGGTCCCTCGCTCTCTGCTCTTACGCCGTGAACGCGTCCCCCGGCTTCCAGTCCACCACCTTCACGCCCGCCGGCACCATCGCCGCCAGCCCGGCCGGCGTCCCGGTCAAGATCGGGAAGGTGCCCCAGTGCATGGGCAGCACCACCTCCGGCGCGATCAGCTGCACCGCCAACGCGGCTTCCTTGAGTCCCATGGTGAAGTGGTCGCCGATGGGCAGCAGAGCCACCTTCGGCTCGTAGAGCTCGCGGATCAGAGCCATATCGCCGAAGACAGCCGTATCGCCCGCGTGGTAGATCGTCGTGCCGCCTTCGATGGTGAGCACAAACCCCGCCGCAACGCCTACGTAGTGGACGCCCTTTTCATCGACCGCCGCGGCCGAGTGCCGGGCGTCCACCATCGTCGCCGCCACGTCCTTCAACTGCACCGTGCCGCCCAGGTTCATCCCTACCGTCTTTGCCGCGCCCTTCTTCGCCACGTACTCGGCCAGCTCGAAGATGGCCACCACCGTCGCGCCGTATTTCGCGGCCAGCGGAACCGCATCGCCCAGGTGGTCGCCGTGGCCGTGTGTCAGCAGGATGTAGTCGATCTTCGCGGGCAGCTCAAAGCCCTTCGGATAGGACGGATTCCCCGTCAGGTAGGGGTCGATCAGGATGTTGGTTCCCTTTGCGGTCTGGATCAGAACCGCCGAATGGCCCAGCCAGGTAATGCGTGTTGTATTCGCTGCCGTCATCGCTTCCTCCGTCAGAATCATGACGCGACCTACCGTACCGGATCAACTCCCGCCCGAGGCCGCCAGCAATCAAAATGTTCCTTGCAAGAATGGCGCGCTGACCGCCGAGATGGAGCGCAGCCCGGCATCACATTCGCCCGCCGACAGACCCTGGGGAGTTGTTGTCCCTAGTCCCTAGTCCTCAGCACCCAGCACCTAACACCCAGCACCTAACACCCAGCACCTAACACCTAGCACCTATCACCTAGCACCTAGCACCTGGTCCCTAGGTCCCTAGGTCCCTGCCTTTATCACCGCGTCACAATCACTTCCTGAAGCGCATCCTTGGCCAGAAAAACCTTGTGCCCGCTCCAGCCGGAGAACAGCTTCTCGATGCTGCGGTTGCTGAAGGCTCGCTGGATGGGGAACGGCTCTGTCAGCTGCACCTCGAGATCCTCGGCAGGGGTCACGTGGAACCGGCACAGCGTCGTCTCCTCGCCCTGGGTCCGGGTGTGAAACAAGGCCAGCAACTGTCCACCGGGGTTCATCGCCGAAAACAGCCGGTCGACCACCGGCTTGACCAGGGGCTCGGGCAGATAGTCGAGCGCCGTCCACAACAGCACCACATCGAAGGTTCGCCCGGCAAAGTTCAGCGTCTGGTCCAGGTAGCCCTCGACGTTCCACTCCGGCTTGCCTTCTTCGTCCTCGGCTCCGGTCTTCCAGTTGTCCACGCAGGCGTCGCGCACCAGGTCGGCCATAAACAGGCTGTGCCCCAGCGCGGTCAGGTAGTTGATGTTCTGCGGCGAAGTGTAGCCCACGTCGAGGATGCGCATCCCGGGCTCTTTCTCCAGGCGCTTGCGCAGCAGCTCCCAGGCACCCGAACGGCGCGGCACGCGCGGCCCCCGGAGCCCGGAGAATGACGCCGGCACATCGTTTTCCTGTTTCCTCCAACGGCTGAGCAACGCACAATCCTCGGGGGGAGGTGGGGCAACGTCAATGGTTCAGAGCCTCGCACGGACGGCCTGAGAAGCCTCAGCAGGTCTACTAGGCGCCTTCTGCCTGCTTGGAGGCGGCCTGGGTCAGGTCCACCTTGCCGCGGAAGACGGCATTGTCTTCCACCGCCAGCCGCAGAGCGCGAATATCGCCCTCCACCTGGCAGCCGGCGCGCAGTTCCACGCGGCCGCTGGCCACCACATTGCCCTGTACGTGGCCCAGGATCAGAATGTCCTTGGCCGAAAGATCCGCGGCCACATTGGCGCTGGCCCCGATCGTCAACCGGCTCTCTGTGAGCGTTACGGTCCCTTCGACGCGGCCGTCGACGATCAGATCCTCGTTGCCTTTCACTTCGCCGCAAATCACTACGCTCTTGCCGATACGCGCGGGAGCATTCTCAACTGCCATGGGCACTTCCCTTCTTTTGTCTGCACGCATCCCGAACCAGACCGCTCCCGCTCGCACGCATGCGATCGGGACGCAAATCTTCCTGTTTCCTTCGATTCCGGGATTCGTTCCTTGCCGTCTAATGTAACACGGCGCCACAAAGATACGGGAAGGGGGGCCGGTACACTGGAGACTGTGCGCAGAGTTCTCTCCCTGGCCTCCATCACGATAGCAGCAGGCGCCTGGCTGGCAGGCGCGCCCGCGCTTGCGCAGGCCCGGCCTGCCCCATCCGGACAGGCGCTGGTATCGGCGGCCCTGGCCAACGAGCTGAGGGCCGCCCAGGACCTCAGCCATCCCATGCGCTACCAACTGGTGAAGTCCAGCCCCCGCTTCACGAGTACCCGCGAGATCTACGAGTCCCGCGACGGCGACGTGGCCCGCCTGCTCGCCGTGGGCGGCCAGCCGTTAAGCCCGGCCGACGAAGCCAAAGAACAGGCCCGGCTCGCCCAGCTCCTCGCCGACCCCGCCCGCCAGCGCCACCGCAAGCAATCCGAGGACGCCGACCGCGACCGCGCCCTCAAGGTCCTCCGCGCCCTGCCCAGCGCCTTTGTATACACCGACGAGGGGCCCGGAAACGCAAAAACGGGCCCGGTCGAGAGGTTCATCTTCCGCCCCAACCCCGCCTACTCGCCCGCCGACCTCGAGACTCAGGTGCTCGTGGCCATCGCCGGGGAACTCTGGATCGACCCCGCGGCCCAGCGCGTCGTACGCCTCGAAGGCCACCTCAGCCGCGACGTAGACTTCGGCTGGGGCATCCTCGGCCGCCTCAACAAGGGCGGCTGGATCCGCATCGACCAGGCCGAAGTCTCCGGCCAGTGGCGCACCATCCGCTTTGAGATGAAGATGAGCGGCCGCGTCGTCTGGAAGCCCCGCGTCTTCGACACCGTCGAGGAGCAGACCCAGTTCGCACCGCTACCCCCGTCGATGACCTACCGCGAGGCCATCGCGGCGCTGGAGAGCGGCGGAGGTAGGGGGCTATAGAGGGAAGTGCTGGGTCATGATGTACCGCAATATGGCAATTTCTGCCTTATATCTGCACGTTTGAAAATACATCTGTTTGATTCTATTATGTTTACTCATTTGCCTGCTCATAAGTGTTTGAAAACAAAGGAAGAGTTTTACATGTGATTGAGCCTGAATGATTTACGACCAGAGCCGCCAGCCGGACCGCAGTAGACCGAAAAGTCTGTCAGACGCCCACAAAACCAGAGTAGCGCAATGAAAGAATTAATCGGCAACGGGTGGTGATATCTGTTTGCTCGGGAGTTTCTAGCGGTGGTGCAGGACGCCCCAGACGACAAAGGCTGTAATGGCCGTCAACCCAATCAGGGAGATACCACACCTCTTCAGGAGCTCGGAATCGCTCACCGGCTTACCCCATAGCAGCGCATAGAGAATCCAAACCGGCCCGGATAAACAGAAGAGTGGCACAGTGGTGTTGAATAACTCCTCGGACACAAGAGGCAGGCCATTTTCAGTCCTCATCGCCGCAAATCCTAATCCGCACAACAGGCAATAGATCGGAAACACAATGCCCGCGATCCGGAGCCACATGGGGCAGTTCAGGAATTCGTATTTCCAGACATTTCGATCTTTGGCAAACCCAAACGCCGGAAATGCGATCAGGAACACTCCGCTGAATACTACTGCGGTGTTGGAAGTAATGGGCAGATAGGCCAACCGGCTCAGGATAAGGATATGCGCGATCAGGCTCACCGAGAGCACCGCGACGACGCACGCGAACAGCAAGCCGACGTAAATGTATGCGATGCGGACTAACATGATTTTGCCGGACAGAGGGTTCACTTGAATATAAACGCACGACGGCCCCGCGCCAAGCGCGGGGCCGTCGTATCTTGCTCGAACCAAACTACATCTTCAGGAAGACCATCACCAGCGTGAACAGCGTGAGGGACTCGATGAAGGCCAGACCCAGAATGAGCAGGATCTGGATGGCCGAGCGCGCGCCTGGGTTGCGGGCAACCGCTTCGGTAGCCGAAGCCACCGCACGGCCCTGGCCGAGACCGCAAAGACCGGCCGCCAGACCCATTGCCAGGCCGACGCCGATCGGAACCAGATTCACAGCCGGCGAAGCGCCGCTCTGCGCAAAGGCCGGGACGGCAAACAAAAGCGCCGCCAGAGCCATGAATACGAACTGAAGTTTCCGCATTGTTTCTCCTGCTTCCTGAAAATTGGCAGCAAGTGGGTGGTTGAGGCTCACCGTGCCGGAAAAGCAGCTTCTAGCCTCTAGCTTCTAGCTCCTGGCTTCTTCATCGGTCCGTCAGGTCTCTCGACCCGCCAATGCAAAAGCTAGCAGCTAGAAGCTAGTAGCTAATAGCTGAATCCCTTTGGCCCCCTCACGCTTGCTGCCTACCGTTGACCCGGAGCGGAAGCCCCTCCGGCGGAATCCTTTTTTAGCCGTTAGCTGCTAGCTTCTAGCCGCTAGCTCAAATCTTGCCGCTGCCTGCTTCATTGCCTGCAACAAACTTCACCGGACGCTACGGCTTCGGCCAACCCACAACGCCAACGCGCCACGAAAAAGCTAGTAGCTAGAAGCTAGAAGCTAATAGCTGCTTTTAGTGCTCCTGCGCCACCGCCAGCGAAAGATAAATCATCGTCAGCAGCATGAACACAAACGCCTGAATGATCGAAACAAAGAAGTGCAGTCCCAGAAACACCGCCGGAACCGCGATCGGCACCAGCGAGAACCACACCAGATACAGCAGATCGCTGGCCAGCATGTTCGCGTAAAGTCGTATCGTCAGCGACATGATGCGCGCCAGGTGCGAGATCACCTCGATCGGGAACATCAGCCACGCCAGCCACCAGAACGGCCCGCAGAAGTGCTTGAGGTAGTTCAACGGACCCTGCACGCGAACGCCGTGGTAGTTGTAATAGAGGAACGTGAGCACCGCGATCCCCAGTGGCACCACCGGCTGGCCCGTCGGCGTCACCACGCCCGGAATCAGCCCGCTCAGCAACCCGATCAGGTTGTTCAGCAGCACAAACAGCAGGACGCAGGTCGCGAACGACTGGAACCGCTCGTAGCCGTGCCCGATCACCTGCTCGCCCATGCCGCCCACAAACTCGTGGACCATCTCGGCCACGTGCTGCGCCGCCCCCGGCCTCTCCACCGACAGCGTGAGCCGGACCACCACAAAGAACGCGATCAGCCCGAAGACCACCAGCATCTCCAGCGCATAGGCGTCGTTGATGGGCGCGTTGGGCTTCATTGCAGCCACGCCGACAAGGCCCATCAGCCACGCGAACAGCGGGCCAAAGACCAGGTTGAAAAAGTGAGTTATGCCAAGTATCTGCATGTGTCGAACGAACCGTCTATTCCCGGGTCAGGCCAGGTCAGCCGGCATCAGGCACACCCTGATCCCTGACCCCTGATTCCTGATCCCTGTATTAATTACGCAGCAACCGGATCGACTCCCAGAGCAGGGCCAAAACCGCCAAACCCAGCCCGCAGAGGAGCGCTACCACCGACCCCTGGAAACACTTAAGACTACCATAGATGACCCCGGCGAATACCAGCAGGCGAAGCAGGAAAAACCCCACCACCATCGCCGTTCCCCCGGGCAGCTTCTGCTTGTCCAGGGCCGCGTTGATCACCCGCACCAGCCGCTTCCACTCAAAGATGCTCGCCGTCGAAATCGCCGCCCCGGCCGCCAGCATCGCCCCGTTGCGCCAGCCCGAGGCCTTCCACACCACCAGCGCCGCCAGAACCCCAATTACAACTGTAATTTTGATCGCCCGGTTCAGCAGCGCTTCAAGGTCGGCGTCCGTAAAGTTGGCCAGCGGATGTTCGGTTTCGGTCATCGACGGTCCTCGGTGTCCTCTTTTGGACCTGAATCCTCATCCTCCACCGGCACGTCCTTCATCGACTGCATCGCCATCCGGATCACCGCCACCATCCCCGCGGCGGCCCCCAGAATCACTCCCACCGCGATCGGCCACGGCTGATGAACCCGCCGCGCCCCCCAGTCCCCGCCGAGCCAGCCAATAAACACGGCGCAGGGCAGGATGAAGGCGATCTGCATCAGCTTCTCAGCCTGCACCAGCGTGCCGAACGGCCCCGAGGGACGGGCGGCCGGGTCCTTCTTCTCCGGTATGGGTGGGTGAAAGGGCATCCATGGTCGTTATACATGAGAGCAGCTACTAGCTACTAGCTGCTAGCTGCTAATTACATGCCTCGGAGGAATACCCTGCCTTTGGCCCGCTTGTGTCTGTGAAACCCGCAACTATTTCTTCCACGTCGCCAGTTTCCCAATCTTCACGCGATATTTGCCCTCGTCGTCGTTCAGGAAGCCGTAGCTCACCGCAAGCGTCGCGCTCCCGCCGGTATGGGCGTACTGTCCGGGTGCCGTAGAACCGGCCGGCGCGGGAACATACACCGATTGCCCCGGCGTGCCAATCGTCGATTCTTTGCCGCCAAAGAAGTAGATCTTGCCCGCCTCCGCAGTAAAGGAGGGCATGGTAACCAGGTGCTCACGCATGGATTCGGTAAAGCCAAAATGCTTTTGCGGAGAGGCGCACAGGTGATGTTCGCCCGCGGCCACCTGCACCAGAAAATACGAACTGCCGTGCGTTGCTCCCACCCACGATCCGTCGATGCCATAGCGCGTTGTCAGGTCGAAGTGATTGCTCTGCCCCTCCTCCACAATCACCAGCAGCGCCTTGCCCTCGTCCGCCTTGAGCGCCTGCGCGTGGTCGTCCACGGCAGTTACATGGAACTCTTCCTTGTCATCCCCGCAGGCATCGGGCAGGACGGTCTTCTTTGCCTGCGCCAGCGGCGAGAGCGCAAGGCACACAAGTATGGCGCAGATCTTCGTAGTATTCATGACAACTCCAGAATGAAGAATGTGGCGATGACGGTAGCTTACACCCCGCCAATCGCCGGGCACCCCAGTTCTCCCCTGACCCCTGACCACTAATCCCTATTCCCTGTTCCCTGTTCCCTGTTCCCTGTTCCCTGATCCCTGACCCCTGATCCCTGATCCCTGTTCCCTGTTCCCTGGTCCCTCAGTCCTTCCCCCGATATACTTACCACTGGACCAATGAACCGAGGAAACCCACGTGTTCGAATCGGAATTTGAAGAGAATTTGTTCAATTTGCGCCGGGAAAAGCTGAAGGAAATCGAGAAGCTCGGCCAGCAGGCCTACCCCAACCGCTTCCCCGCCGCCCAGGACCAGACGGCCACGCAGATCCCCGCCGTCCGCGCCCAGTGGGACGCGGCCACGGGCGAGGCCCTCGAGGCCGAGAAGCCCCAGGTCGCCGTCTCCGGCCGCATCATGGCCATCCGCGCCCAGGGCAAGGCCGGCTTTGCCACCCTCCAGCAAGAGGGCCAGCGCCTCCAGATCTACGTTCGCCTCGATGCCGTCGGCGAGCAGGGCTTCGCGCTCTATAAGCTCCTCGACCTCGGCGACCACATCGGCGTCACCGGCTACCTCTTCCGCACCCGGACCGGCGAGCTCACCATCCACGTCGAAACCCTCACGTTCCTGTCCAAGGCCATGCTGTCGCTGCCGGAGAAGTTCCATGGTCTCGCCGACGTCGAGGTCCGCTACCGCCAGCGCTACGTCGATCTCTTCACCAACCTCGACGCCCGCGAAGTCTTCGTCAAGCGGTCCAAGGTGCTGCGCGCGGTGCGCAAGTTCTTCGACGACCGCGGATACCTCGAAGTCGAGACCCCGATGATGCAGCCCCTCGCCGGCGGCGCGGCGGCCCGGCCCTTCATCACCCACCACAACACGCTCGACATGGACCTCTACCTGCGCATCGCGCCCGAGCTCTATTTGAAGCGGCTGGTGGTCGGCGGCATGGATCGGGTGTACGAGATCAATCGCAACTTCCGCAACGAGGGCATCAGCACCCGCCACAACCCCGAGTTCACGATGCTCGAGTTCTACCAGGCTTACGCGAACTATCTGGACATGATGGACCTGACGGTGGAGCTGCTGAAGTTTGTGGCGCAAGAGGTCAACGGCAAAACGACCACCGAGTTCAATGGCAATACCCTCGACTTCGCGAATGTAGAAAAGCTCACCATGCGCGAGGCGATCATTAAGTGGTGGCCCAAATCATTGCCGTCAATTTCGATGTCTGTCTTTACTGATGAGAAAACGCTTCGATTGTTTTTGGAGGGATGCATAAAAATGCATCAATCGAGCACCGCGGCAGCTCGCTGGGAAGAACGTGAGATGGTAGTTCTTCCTGCACCGACGGCGGAGGAAGAATTTAGAGAGGCAGTCACGCCACATGAATTACCTGGCTTGCGGGAAATAGATCCGTTGAGCCTGAACCTATTAATTCAACGGGTCGTTCATTTCATGAATGAAGGGATTCCTTTTGGAAAAGCTATTGCGGAACTGTTTGAGGCAATCGCTGAATATCGGTTGATCCAGCCCACCATCATCTACGAGTTCCCCACCGCCATCTCGCCCCTCTCCAAGCAAAAGCCCAACGACCCCGACTGGGTGGAGCGCTTCGAGATCTACGCCGGCGGCTTCGAACTCGGCAATGCCTTCAGCGAGCTCAACGACCCGGTCGAGCAGCACAAGCGCTTCGAGGATCAGCTCAAAGAGCGCGCGGGCGGCGACGACGAGGCCCACCAGATGGACGAGGACTACGTCCGCGCCCTCCAGTACGGCCTGCCCCCCACCGGCGGCGAGGGCATCGGCATCGACCGGCTCGTCATGCTGCTCACCGGCTCCATCTCCGTCCGCGACGTCATCCTCTTCCCCCAGATGAGAAAGATCGGGACCGAGGGACAAAGGGACCAGGGGGAACCAGCTTCTGGCTCCTAGCTTCTAGCTGTTTGCAGTCAGTTGCAGGAAACCGATGTCGTGTTTTTTGTTTGAGTTCTATTTGCCTTCTGCTCTTCCGGGCGCCCATGCTCTGGCTAGAAGCTAGAAGCTAGCAGCTAGGAGCTGTCTCGTGAACATCCTCTTCGTCGGTGACATCTTCGGCAGTGCCGGCCGCCGCATCGTCCGCGAGCACCTCGGCCACGTGCGCTCGTCCCACAACGTCGAGCTGACCATCGTCAACGTGGAGAACGCCGCCGGCGGCTTCGGCTGCACCCCCTCCATCGCCGAAGAAGTCTTCGACTGGGGCGCGGACGTGCTCACCACCGGCAACCACGTGTGGGACAAGAAGGAGCTCTCCGACTACTTCAAGTCCGCCCCCTCCGACGCTAGCAGCCGTCCCCGCCGCGTCCTCCGCCCCGCCAACTACGCCCCCAACCTGCCCGGCTGGGGCGTATACGAGGGCGTCACCACAACCGGCATCCCCTACGCCGTAATCGACCTGCAGGGCCGCGTCTTCATGCCCGGCAACGACGACCCCTTCCGCACCGCCGACGCCCTGCTCGCCCAAATCAAGGCCAAGGTCATCGTCGTCGACTTCCACGCCGAGGCCTCCAGCGAAAAGGTCGCCATGGGCTGGTATCTCGACGGGCGCGTCACCGCTGTTTTCGGCACCCACACCCACATCCCCACCGCCGACGAGCGCATTCTGCTCCGCGGCACCGCCTACCAGACCGACGTGGGCATGAGCGGCCCCTACGACTCCGTCATCGGCGTCGAAAAGGACCTCGTCCTGCACAAATTCTTAACGGGAATGCCCGGAAAGTTCGAGGCCGCCAAGGGCAACCCCAAGATGTGCGCCACGCTGGTTGAGTGCGACCCCGCGACAGGCCGCGCCTTCCGCATTCAGCGGTTCATGCTGGGGGAGTAACGCTTCGCGCCGGCTCGGCGACTAGCGCTCAAATCTACTTTTGTGGAACCGGATGCGCCACCGGCGCTGGACCCTGCGGCACGGCGTGCGTCTCAGGCGCCTCACCCTTCGGAACCGCATGGCTCACCAGCGCTCCGCCCCGGGGAACGGCGTGCGCGTCAACGCCATCGTTGCGGCTGCGCCCGGCCTCCAGCAGCATCCCGTTGCGATCGAAGACCAGCGTCCACTCCGCCGTTCTGGTCAGCACATTCGAATCCGCAACGTGAAGGACCGTCTTCCCATCCACAACCGAGAGGATCGCCTCGGCGTCCAGCGTCCTGGTCGCGGCGTCGGCCTGCGCGGGCCCCGGTCCGGCCCCGGCCAGCGCCACGTAGCACAAACCCAGCCCATACCACGACCTCGGCCCCGCTGAGCCTTCCTCCCGCAAAACCCGGTTGAAGATTCCAAGTGCCGCCACATTCCCCGGCGACTCAAACAGGGTTGCGTAACTCCGCCGCAGAACCGGAATCACGTGGACCTTGGCTTCGCCGCCCCGTGCGATAGCCGCCGTAAACACGGTCACGTCGCCCGGGCCCTGGTTGCGCGAGTAGCGCACAAAAAGATGGCCCGGAAGCGCCGGACACTCGATCTGGCTGCGGGTCCATGCGCCGGTTGCCGGGTCGATCGAATGGAACTCGGCCGCCGTGGCAATGGCGTGCCCCTGGCTGGCCAGCAGCGCGCGATCCGCCGCCGTCATCTGCTCCTCGGCGCGAAACCTCACCGGCTCCTTATCGGCCGGGGTCTCCGAAGGAACTGCTACCGCCCGCCAGGGGACCGCCGTCGAGCGCAGTTCGCCTGCCGGAGGAACCGGGTGGACCTTGACATCGGACTGGCCCGCCGGAACCTGCTTTACCGCGTCCTGAGCCGCCGCCGGCAAGATACCTGCGGCCAGCAGGGCCGTAATCCAGAGCGATGAGGGGAAACGAAGGCTCGCCATACTGGGCTTAGACTACCATCCCCGCACAAATGGTCCGTGCGGCATCCTCGGCGAAAAAGAAGAGGGCAGCCCGCTCAAACGGACTGCCCTCGATATTCCCAGAAGCGTGCGCCGGTCTAAAAAAAGCCGGCGCCGATCGGTTGTAACGCGCCCTTAGTGCTTGACCGGCGGTTTGTGCGCGCCGGCTGCTGCGCCTGCGGCCGGCTTGTGGGCCGGAGCGCCCTTCTTCTCCTGCTGCTGCACTCCGCCGTCGTTCAGCACAATCTGCGCCTTGGCGGCTGTGCTGCCCTGGGCGGGAGTGATGGTATAGGTGCTGTAGGTTCCATACACCTCGACGCCCTGCTCGTTGCTCGGCTTCACTTCAAGGCCGGCCGCCGGTGCTTCCTTGCAGGCCAGCGGTTCCTTCAGGTTGACCGTGAAGTCGGCGGAGTGGGTGTCCTTGGCGTCCTGGGTTACGGCCACGTTGACGACGGTTACGGCAGGCTCAAGGATGACCTTCTTCGCCTTGTCCAGATCGGCAATGGCGCTTACGTCGGCGGCTACGCCGTTCGCCTGCAGATACGTGGCAGCGGAAGCGCCCGTAGCGGCGGCCGGCGGAGCGGCAACGGCAGAGCAGGCAACCGCGTTGGTGAGCTTGACTTCATACTCCTTGGGCTTGGCGGTCGGAGTTGCGCCGGGGATCGAAACCTTGATCACCGTGGCCGGAGCGCTGATCACAACTCCCGGAACCGGGGTAAGCTGGCCCTGGAGCGCGCTCCACAGCTTGCTCGCGTCGTCCTTGCTGCCGTTGGCAAGGATGTACTCCTTGTCCTCGAGGTTCAGCTTGGTCAGATCGCCTTCCATGGCGCGGTGAGCCAGATCGGCCGGGCTCGGAGCCGGGTCAACCTTGTAGGTAGCCGGCGGGAACAGCGCGCTCTGGGCCTGCGTCTTGATGGCGCTGATCTGCTGGGTGATGGCGGCGTCGCCGTCCAGCGTGCCGTGGAAGCGCTTGTACCAGTACTCGAGCTGGGGCTCGATCTGCGCCTTGTAGGCCGGAGGCGCGAAGTCCCAGGCGCGGGCGTAGAACCAGATTGCCTTCACCGGGTCGCGTGTGTCGCCGGGCTTGGAGTAGGTCTGGGCCAGTTGCAGAGTGTCCACCAGGCCCTGACCGGTCTGGGTCTGGGCAACCGAGAAGAAGTTCAGCTCGGTGATGTACTCCTTGATCGCGGCCGCGTAATCCTTCTTGGAGATCACATCGTCGGCGGCGATGGCCGAGTGGAAGATCGGATAGGCCAGATCGGTCATCTGCTTCCAGGCGGCATCCGCCATGCCCGCGGTCTTGGGAGCGGTGAGGCCCTTCTGAGCAAGAACACCGGCGTCATCGCAGGTCTGCGGATCCTTGCTTTCGCCGGTGCCCGCATCGATGTTCGTCTGGCAAGCCGTCTTCTCGATATACACCGCGACGAAGATGGCCTTCAGGTAGTTGGCGTCGAGCTGGAGCAGACGCTTTGCCGCGCTCAACGCCTTGTCGTTCTGCCGCAATGCCTGGTAGGCATCCATCAGCGAATCGAGTACGGCCTTCTTGACCACGCTGTTCGGATACGCGGTAAGAAAGCCCTCAAGGGCCGAGGCCTTGGCGGCCGGATCGGTCTGGGTGGAAGCCTGCTGGTACGCGTTGAACTCAGCCGGATCCTGAATTGTGATCTGGCCCGAGTTATCCTGCGCGCGCAGCGCGGGGGTGGCAGCGTAGGCAACAAATGCCAAGGCCATCGCAGATGCTAGGACGAACTTCTTCATTTACTGTGCTCCTGGGAAACGCCGGACTTTAGTTGAAACACGCTCTACCCGTTCCGCAACCAGCACCATTTTTGGTCCGCGGACGAGTTTCGTGGTATCGGATATACGATACCACGGCCTGCTTCGAGGCATTCCCAAGGATTATAGAAACCCGGAACGGCGCTGACAAGCACACCCGGAGAGAAAAATCCATACCACTCCGGGAGTTCCTTCTCGATCCCTTCCACCCGGCCGGAGCTGTCCTCCTGGGAACACCCTACTCAAGCAGCCGCAGCAGCGCCGCCTGTTCGGCAAGGAAGGCGTCGTGCCCGTGGTCGCTCTCCATCTCGCGGTACTCCGCCTTGGCCCCGGCCGCCCGCAGTGCCTCGGAAAAACGCCGCACATCGGCCGCGGGAAACAGCCAGTCCGTGCTGATGCCGATCAGCGTCAAACGCGCCCGGATGCGCCCATACGCCTCCTCGGCCGTCGCGTAGCCCCGCACCGGATCCCACGTATCCATCGTGCGCAATATCGACAAGTAAGCATTGGCGTCGAAACGCTCGACAAAGCGGCTGCCCTGCACGTCGAGATACCCGGCGATATCGAACCGGCCCCCGATCAGCCCGCCGCCCTGCCCCGAGGCTTCCCAGGGATCCTCGCCGCTGCGGTCCGGCCTGCGCCCGTAGCGCTCATCGAACAGCGGCGCAGACTTGTAGCTGATCATCGCGATCTGCCGCGCCAGCGAGAGTCCCCGCCGCGGCGGCTTCTGGGGCAGATAGTTGCCCCCCAGCCACTCCGGGTCGCGCTCGATGGCCTGCCGCTGCAGGTGGTTCAAGGCCAGCCCCATCGCGCCCAAAGGCGAAACACCGATCACCAGCGCCCGCTCCACCCGCGCCGGATACTGAATCGTCCACTCCAGGGCCTGCATCCCCCCCAGCGAGCCGCCCAGAACTAGCCGCAGTTTCCGCACGCCCAGCGAGTCCAGAAGCCGCGCCTGGGCCCGCACGTTGTCGCGGATCGAAATCAGTGGAAACTCCGGCCCGTAGGCGCGCCCGGTCTCCGGATTCACTGAGCCGGGCCCCGTCGATCCATAACAGGAGCCCAGCATGTTGACGCAGATAACAAAATCCCGCTCCAGCGAAAGCACCGCTCCCGGAGCAAAAACCTCTGGCCACCACGATCCCACCAGCGCCGAGCCAGACAGTGCGTGACAAACCAGTACGGCGTTGTCCCGCGCTGCATTCAACTTGCCGTAAACGGCATAATGCAGCGTGGGAAACGCCAAAGTACAGCCGCAGTCAAGCGGCAGCTCGCAGTCGAGGACAAAATCCCCCTCGTACGTAGGCGCCACAATCTTCGCGCCCGGCGCACTGCCGGTCCCGCTCTCGGCTTTGGTCATCACCTTCATTATTGTGCCGCAATCATCCTCAACGGCGGGTCTCCCCAGTCTCGAATTTGAGACCCGGGAACCCATGCACTCAACTGACAAACATCTGCAAACCAACCACTATGCTGGATGCCCCAGGTCTCGAATTTGAGACCTGGGAACCCTTGCACTCAATCAGCACTCGCACAACAAAGCTACTTCGCCAGTTTCGCTCCATTCGCCGCTTCAATCGCCTGATCCAGATCGTCGAGAATGTCGCGAATGTCCTCGATGCCCACCGAGAGCCGCACCAGCTCCGGCGTCACTCCCGTCGATGCCTGCTCCTCCACCGACAACTGCTGGTGCGTAGTCGAGGCTGGATGAATCACCAGAGACTTCGCATCGCCGATATTCGCCAGCAGCGAAAACAGCTTGAGCGAGTTGATCAGCTTCTTGCCGGCATCGAAACCGCCCTTGATTCCAAACGTCAAAATCGCGCTCTGCCCCGTCGGCAGATACTTCTTCGCCCGCTCAAAGTACGGGCTCGACTCCAACCCCGGATACCGCACCCACTCCACCCCCGGGTGCGACTCCAGGTGCCGCGCCACCGCCAGAGCATTCTCTGAGTGCCGCTCCATCCTCAGGTGCAGCGTCTCGATGCCCTGCAAAATCTGAAACGCGTTAAACGGCGACAGCGCCGCGCCCGTATCGCGCAGACCCTGCACGCGCGCCTTCAAAATGAACGCCAGCGGCCCAAACGCCACCGTATACGACAGCCCGTGATACGAGGGATCGGGCTCCGTGAACTCCTTGAACCGCCCCGAAGCCGCCCAGTCGAACTTGCCCGCGTCCACAATCACGCCGCCGATCGAAGTCCCATGCCCGCCCAGAAACTTGGTCGCCGAGTTGATCACAATATCCGCGCCCCACTCGATGGGCCGCACCAGCGCCGCCGAAGCCGCCGTGTTGTCCACGATCAGTGGCAGCTTGTTCTCGTGCGCTATCGCAGCCAACTGCTCAATGTCCGACACATCCAGCTTGGGGTTGCCCAGCGTCTCCGTGTAGATGGCCCGCGTCTTCTCGTTGATCGCCGCGCGGATGCCGGCAAAGTCGTCCGCGTCCACAAACTTCACCGTGATGCCGAACCTGCGCAGCGTGTGGTTGAAAAGCGTGTGCGTGCCCCCATAGAGCGACGTGGTCGAAATAATCTCGTCGCCGGCAACCGCCAGCGTCGTAATCGTCAGCGTCTCGGCCGCCATGCCGCTGGCCGTGGCCAGTCCCGCAACGCCGCCCTCCAAAGCCGCCACGCGCTTCTCCAGCACGTCCGTCGTCGGGTTCATAATGCGCGTATAGATATTGCCGAACTCCTGCAATCCGAACAGCCGCGCCGCATGGTCGGCATCCTTGAAAAGGTACGACGTGGTCTGGTAGATCGGCACGGCCCGCGAGCCGGTGGTAGGATCGGCCACCTGGCCGGCGTGGACGGCAAGCGTGGCAAGATGCTGGGGCTTCTGGTCAGACATTTCTTCGGTCTCCTCGGTCGTTGAGAGGTTTCAGGTTTTCGATTACGGCGGGGAATATGCTTTTCGGATTTACGGACATTCGGCAAACGAAAAAGCCCGCGTCCGCTCTTCGGACCCGGGCCGCTCGGCTTCTTAATCGGTTGCGATCAACGCATCGGCCGCTCAAGAGCCACACGGACAGGTCCGCCACACATACACATACACATGTACATGGCCATAACCACAACTCCGAGTTGCCCGTAGATCGGCATAGAGGCAGTATCGTGGCGCGGAGCCGAGGGTGTCAATACTGCCAATGGGGCAGTAGCGGGTCATCTGGGCACTTTCCTGAAGGGTACCGGCATCAGCCCGTACGTTAACCTCTTCAAAATGAACGGGCTTCAGCCACAGGGGGAGTGGGAGCTTCAGACTGACTCTCTACCCGTTGAGCAGCAAAGAACAAGGCGAACTCCATGCTGTATGAAATTGTATGACTGTGTCATACTGTCACCATGGCAAAGAAACCCACAACCCGCAAAACCCGCGTCTTCTCCATCAGCTTCCCCGAGCAGATGGCCAGCCAGGTCGATGCCATTGCCCAAAAGGAAGGCCGCACAACAAGCGAGATCTTCCGCGAGGCATTTCGCGCGTACTCGTTAGAGCGGATGCATCGGATACTGGAGGCCGCGCGCGCCGAAGCTGCCCAACGCGGGCCAAATCCGTATACCGAAGACGATGTGGAAAGACTCGTTCATGAGGTCCGCCAGGAGATGCACGAAGAACGTATGAGAGAGATGCAAAGGAAGACAGCTTGATTTGCGTGATCGACTCAAGTGTTTGGATATCCGCTCTTGAATTCGACGGGGTGCCGCAGCGCGCCTTGGATATCTGCTTCCTCAAGCACCAGATTGCGATTTGCGCCCCGATTCTGAATGAAGTGAGCACTACACTTAGTAGGAAATTCCGGTGGCCGCAAGCAAGGATCGATCAGACACTCCACGGATACCTCGCGTTCGCCATCGAAGTCAATTGTCGAGGTACACTCCATGGCATCTGCCGCGATCCCAACGACGACATGGTCATCGAGTGCGCCATCGCGGCCAACGCAACCGCAATCGTCTCCGGCGACAAAGACCTGCTCGCCCTCGGCGCGTACCAGGGCATCCGCATCTTCGCGCCGCGAGCCTTTTTGGAGGAGTTCGGTCGCCCAGAGAAATAGATTTGCGCGGAACTCAAGCGGGCGTAGACTGGTGCCATTTAGCAATCAACCTCAATACCCGCAAGGAGATTCCACGTGAAAGCTTCAAGGATCTTTCTCTGCACAGCCATGGCCGCAGCCGTGAGCACGGCGCTCTTCGTTGCCGCCCAGGCCGGCCAGAACCCGCAAGGTCCGCCGCCCGGCGGAGGACCGCCTCAAGCCATGGCCGCTCCTACCAACCTCAAGGTCCTGCCCAAGGACACAACCGCGCAGCAGGTGCGGACCATCATGCGGCAGTGGAACGGTGAGCTCGGCATGCGCTGCGGCGACTGCCACGTCGAAGGCCCTCCGGGAGCCAACGGCCGCCCCACCACCAACTTTGCCGATGACTCAAAACCCGAGGAACAGGTCACCCGCTTGATGGTAAAGTTGACCGACGATCTCAACGCCAACGCCATCAAGCAGACCATGCAGATTGAGAAACTGGCCAAGCCCAACCCCGTCACCTGCGGCCAGTGCCATCGCGGCCACGAACATCCTGAAGTGTTCGTTCCCCCACCGCAACAAGGCCCCGGCGGCCCTGGTGGCCCCGGCGGCCCTGGTGGCCCGCCCCCAGGTCAGGCCAGATAACCCAACCAGCTTCCAGGTTCCATCTGCCCCGCGGCCGGTGGAACCTGGATTCCACCAACTAGATATTGTCCTTGAGGCACTGAATCTCGGGTTCAGTCAATGGCCGCTTCTGAGACCGAGCTAGTAGCTAGAAGCTAGAAGCTAGAAGCTTTCTCCCAGCACCCGCCGGAAGATCGCATCCACATTGCCCAACTGTCGCGTGTAATCGAACGTCTTTTCGAGCTTCTCCGGCGTGAGCAGTGCTTTAATCTCCGGCGTCCGCCCAACCTCCTCACGGAAGTTCAGCTCCTCTTTCCACGACCGCATCGCATGGGACTGGACTAAACGGTACGCATCCTCGCGCATCATGCCGGCCTCGGCCAGATCGAGCAGCAACTGCCCGCTGAAGATCAGCCCGCCCGTCGACTCCAGGTTCTTCTTCATGCGCTCCGGATACACCAGCAGCCGATCGATCAGATCGCAAGTCTTGGCCAGCAGGTAATCCACCAGAATCGTCGAATCCGGAAAGATCACTCGCTCCACCGACGAATGCGAAATATCGCGCTCATGCCACAGCGCAACATTCTCAAACGCCGCCTGCGCATTGCCGCGAAGCACGCGCGCCAGCCCAGAAATCTGCTCAGACGTAATCGGATTCTTCTTGTGCGGCATCGCCGAGGAGCCCTTCTGCTTTTCGCTGAAGTACTCCTGCGCCTCGCGCACCTCCGTCCGTTGCAGATGCCGAACCTCAACCGCGATTTTATCCAGAGTGCTGCCGATAATCGCCAGCGTAGAAATATACGCCGCATGACGGTCTCTCTGAATCACCTGCGTAGCCACCGGCGCAGGCTTCAACCCCAGCCTCTCGCAGATGCGCTCCTCGTGCTCCGGTTTCAAGTGCCCAAACGTTCCAACGGCACCAGACAGCTTGCCCACGCGCATGTCCTCGGCAGCCGCATCGAAACGAACGAGATCGCGCTGGACCTCGGCGTACCAGTTCAGCAGCTTCAAACCAAATGTCGTCGGCTCGGCATGGATCCCGTGTGTCCGCCCGATGGTCGGCGTGTGCTTGAACTCCAGAGCCCGCCGCTTCAGCACCACCAGAAAAGCCTCAAGCCCCTTGCGTATCTGCGCCGATGCCTCCTTCACTTGCAACGCCTGCGCCGTATCAACGATGTCATTGGAGGTAAGCCCGTAGTGCAGCCACCGCGACTCGGCGTCGAGACCCTGCGCCTTCAAGCTCTCGGCCACAGCGGTTGTAAACGCGATCACGTCGTGCCGAACCTCGGCCTCGATCTCGGCCACGCGCGCGGCGCTCACCGTCGCCTTCGTAGCGATGGCTTCAGCGGCGGCGGCAGGGATCACGCCGTCCTCGGCAAGCACGGTGCTCGCCGCCGACTCCACCTTCAGCCAGCAGCGGTACTTGTTCTCTTCCGTCCAGATGGCGCCCATCGCGGGCCTTGTATAACGATCGATCACGTCTCTAGCTCCTGGCTGTTAGCTCTTTGCTGTTAGCTTTGCTGTGCGGAGGCAATCAGCAAAAGCACACTGAAGCACCTCTGATTGAACCTCAGTCATGAAGGGTACGGGCTTTAGCCCGTACATTCAGCCAGCCAAAGAGCCGGGGCTTTAGCCCCTGAGGGAATGCAACGATCTTTGCGGGGCTTCAAGAACCCCTTTCACCACACTCCACAACTAGATTGTACGAGGATGCAGGATTCAGGCGCGAGGAATGTTCAGCCGCCTGTACAGCTCGTCGAACAGCAGCCCGCGCCCCGGCGCATAGGGCTGGAACCACTCGCCATCGATCACCAGTTGCGGAATCGCCCGCTTCCCGGTCTGCTCCATGACCTCTTCCGCCGCAGCCGGGTTCGCGTCGATATCGATCTCGGTGTAACTGATGCCGTGTTCGTTCAAAAACTGCTTGGCGGCCCGGCAATCCCGGCACCAGTTCGCGGTATACATCTCTACCTTCATATACCTATTTTATCGGCACCTCTCAACCACCACGGAAATGGATGCCCCGGGTCTCGCTTCTGAGACCCGGGAACCAATGCACCCAACAACTACCAGCGTGATCTTGGGAACCACCATCCGCTACCATCGAATCATGACCGCGGACGAGATCAAACAACGCCTCAACCTCAAACCCCATCCCGAAGGCGGCTTCTACCGCCAAACCTACATCTCGGCAGACGGCATCGAACTCCCCCGCGGCCATCGCGCCTTCTCAACCGCCATCTATTACCTGCTTGAACCGGGAACCTTCTCCGAGATGCACCAACTAGACTCCGACGAAGTCTTCCACTTCTACCAAGGCGACCCGGTCGAACTCCTGCAACTGAACCCCGACGGAAGCTCCGCCATCTTCACTCTCGGACCAGACCTGGCGGCAGGCCAGCATCCGCAGCTAGTAGTCCCGGCAGGAGTCTGGCAGGGCTCGCGGCTTGTCGACGGCGGCACCGTCGCCCTGCTCGGCTGCACAGTAGCTCCAGGCTTCGATTTCGCCGACTTTCGTACCAGCAGTTACGCAGAGTTGACGGCGAAGTGGCCAAAGGAGGCCGAGAGGATTCGAAAGTTGACGCGAAAGTAGCGGTGCCAGCGGAGCTAGCGTCTATCGCGAAAGAAACTTCGCAGCAACTCCGCCGACTCCTCGCCCAAAACCCCCTGCTCCACCAACATCTGGTGATTCAACTGCGGATGGTTCAGCACACCAAGCACAGATCCGCACGCTCCAGCCTTCGGGTCAGCCGCACCGAAAACCAGCCGGTCAATCCGCGCATGAATCATCGCCCCCGCGCACATCGCGCAAGGTTCCAGCGTCACGTAGAGCGTGCAGCCGTTAAGCCGATAGTTGCCAATGGTAGAAGCTGCCGCGCGCAAAGCAACAATCTCTGCATGAGCCGTAGGGTCGCAATCACGCAAAACGCGATTCTGCGCACGAGCAACAATTTCCCCCTCACGCACAACCACCGCGCCAATCGGAACCTCGCCGGCCTCAGCCGCCGCGCGAGCCTCGGCCAGCGCCGCCGCCATCGCTTCGCGGTCAGTCATTCAAAAATCGGCTTTCGCGCAAATGATTGAAGTTCACTACTTTCAGTTTTCTCGACTCCAAATAATTACTCAGAGGAAAGTCGATGGTTAGAATCACATGGGTTGAAGCCAGCGCACAAAGAGCGGCGTCGGCCAAACCAAGGAAGATCGCGGGCGTCTGCACGAGAGTCTTCGCCGAGGTCCACTTTTCCTTCACCACTCCGACTTGGCGAGCAAAATGACGGGTCCAATCTTCTCTTCTCCACTCCGGAAGTGAGTTGGCAAGATCCGAGACCTCTGTGAGTACATGTGGAGTTGTACTTATCGTCGGAAATAGCTTAAGTGTTCTATGAAGTAATTCAATATCTTCGCTAGAGAAGGTGTTGAGGCGCTTAAACGAACGGACTAGCCCTGAGTCGAAACTGGCGCACCAATAGAGCAACAACACATTTGTATCGAGGATGACCGGCTTTCCGCTGAATCGCCTGAGCAGCGGATTGACCGCGTTTTTCATGCAGCCCGCTCCCGAAGGGCGACGAGCTTTCCCTGTTCTCCATCAATCACAACAACCTTCGCTATGCGGGCTAGATTCCGTGCGCGGCGAATGCCCTCTAGCAGAGCGCTCGGACTGTAATCCGGATTTGGGACACTCAAGGTAACGGCCCAGTTCTTGCCCTCCTTCTCCAACTCCTCGAGGCGAATATCAACCGGCATGACAAGCGGAGGAGGAGGAATCCCTTTCTTCGGAGCTGGGGGAGCCGGATGGCGATTTGGGTCGAGCGCAAGGTCGGGAAGCAATGTTCGAAATTGCTCGCGCGCGATTTCAATTACTTGTTTTACTTCCAGGCTCATGCGAACCACCTCCCATGTGACAGCGCTATTTTACCGCAAGTTCCGCCGGCTGCTGCTGCGTCATACAGTGCAGCGCGCCCAACCCCCAGATCAAATCCACCGAGTGCACGCCGATCACCTCGCGGTCCGGAAACGCTTCGGCCAAAATGTTCAGCGCCACGCGATCCTTGGGATCGTGAAAGGTCGGCATCAGCACCACGCCATTCGCGATATAAAAGTTCGCATAGCTCGCCGGCACCCGCTGTTTGTTGAAGACAATCGGCCTCGGCATGGGCAGCTCAATCACCGTGAACTGCTTGCCATCGCGCGTCCGCGCGGCCTTCAGGCGGCGTAGATTCTCAGCCAGCGGCTCATGGTTTGGGTCGCTGGTATCCGGCTCGACGACGGTAATGATCGTGTCCGCAGAAGCAAACCGTGTAATGTCGTCCACGTGCCCGTGCGTGTCGTCGCCCGCAATACCATTGCCCAGCCACAGAACCTGCTCGATGCCGAGGTAATCGGAAAACACCTGCTCCAACTGCTCGCGCGTAAGCCCCGGATTGCGCTGCTGTACCGTGCTCAACAGGCACTCCTCGGTGGTCAGCATCGACCCCGCGCCGTTCCCATCGATCGATCCGCCTTCGAGCACAACCCGGTGCTGCTTCCCATTCGGCAGCGTAATCGACGGCTGCCACTCCGGCGCCATGAGCAGCTTACTGGCGCGCCCCGGCAACTTGTCGTCGAGCTTCCAATTGTCGTACTTGGCCCAGGCATTGAACTTCCAGTTCGTGATCCCGACCTGCCCTTTGGCGTTCCGAACAAAGATCGGCCCCGGGTCGCGGACCCAGCTCCTGTCCGTCGGCCACCGATGAAACAAGACGTTCTCAACCCGCGCATGTCCACGCCGCAACATCCCGGCAACCCGCCGCTCGGTCCTTTCGTCCTCCACAATCAGATGCACCTGCTCGCGCTCGGCCAACAGCCGCACAATCTCCGCATAAAGCCACGGAATCGCAGGGAACTTTCCCGGCCAGTCCTCGGGGTTATGCGGCCAGGCCAGCCACGTTGCCTGGTGCGGCTCCCACTCGGCGGGCATGCGGTAGCCAAGTTCGCGCGGCGTCTTCTCGTGCATGGCTACTCGGCCTCTCTGTCGATAAACCGCTCGGTAATCTGCCCGTACGCGTCAATCCGCCTATCGCGCAGAAACGGCCAGTTGCGCCGCGTCTCCTCAATCAGCGCGGGATCGACCTCGGCAATTAGAATCTCTTCTTTCTCGTGCGAAGCCTTCGCCAAAATGCGCCCAAATGGATCGGCAATGAAGCTGCCCCCCCAGAACTCCAGCCCCGCGCCCGCCACGCGATTGCCCCGAATGTCTCCCTGCTCGTGGCCCACGCGATTTACCGCGCCCACATAAACCCCATTCGCAATTGCGTGACTCCGCTGAATCGTCTGCCATGCCTCGTACTGCGCCGTGCCAAACTCCGCCTTCTCCGCCGGATGCCAGCCAATCGCCGTCGGATAAAACAGAACCTCCGCTCCCTGCAGCGCCGTGAGCCGCGCTCCCTCCGGATACCACTGATCCCAGCACACCAGCGTGCCGATCCGCCCAAACCCCGAGTCCACCGCCTTGAAGCCAAGATCGCCGGGCGCAAAGTAGTACTTCTCGTAAAACAGCGGATCGTCCGGAATGTGCATCTTGCGATAGATGCTGGCGATCGCGCCATCGGCCCCAAGTGTCACGGCGGTGTTGTGATAAAGCCCCGCCGCGCGCCGCTCGAAGAGCGAAGCCACAACAGCGACTTTCAACTCGCGCGCCAACGCCCCGAGCGCCTCTGTCGACGGCCCCGGAATCGCCTCGGCAAGATCGAAGAGCGCCAACTCCTCGCGCTGGCAAAAGTACTGCGTCCGGAACAGCTCCGGCAGGCAGATAACCTGCGCTCCCCGCCGCGCTGCCTCGCGGATGTGCCCAAGCGCCGCGGCAAAATTGGCCGCCGGGTCGGGCCCCATGCGCATTTGTACAAGCCCGATTGTGAATGGTTGTGAGGTCGCCATGCTTTTCAAGCTCCCGCTATTTTCTTCCGCGCCACGCAGCAAGGCCAACTCCGGCTCGCCGGAATTGGCCTTCAATCACTCTGAATCCATGTGCAGACCGGCCTACCCCATCCGCAGGTCTCTTCCAAAAGTCTGCTGCATCGAATGCCTACTCGTCGAGAATCAGCACAGCGGCGGCGATGGTCGTGGTCCACTTGCCGCCCTTGTCGCCCACGGCCGACTGCGTAAAGTTGCTGGTGCGGACGATCTTGTTCGAGATCCGGTAGATTTCCTTCTTCTCGTCCCAGCTCTTGTCCGGGTCAAAGTCCACGTCCAGCGTAGTGGCCAGCATCTCGGCGGCCAGCTCCTCGGCGTACTCGCCGGCCTGCTCCTCGGTCTCGCCAAAGCTGTGGTGCTCGCTCAAGTAGCCGTAGGCATTGCGGTCTGCCGGAATAGCCACGCCGATGCTCGAAACCACCAGCCGGTGCGGCTCGCGCGTCGAGTTCTCGGCAATCACCGCAAACACAATCTCGCCGTGATTGAGGTACTTGAGGCCTTCCTTGCGGGAGAGGATCTTGCACTGGGGCGGGAAGATCGACGATACGCGTACCAGATTCTGCGAAGCGATTCCCGCATCGCGAAGCGCCAGCTCGAAGCTGGTCAGCCGCTCCTTGTGTTTGCCCACGCCCTTGGTGAAGAAAAGCTTCTTTGGGACCATGCTCTTGCCCAATTTCTATGTACCCTCCTGGGGTGTGAAGATTGCGGGCTCCATATTGGTTCCCGGATGAGTCTATCGCATCCGGGCGGCTCGAAACACGCCCCGGGGAGGGAAATTCACGGCGATTTCCCCCTTAGGGCCGGAACCTGGCAGAAACCGGCGCAGCCAAGACGGCAAAATCGCCCGCAAAACCGCGTTGCCACTTGTGAATTTGGGATGTTAGCCTCAAGGAGCGGTCCCAGATATCAAGTCCATTGTGAACCTGCCGGAGGCCGCTGGCCCCCTGGCAGTAGTAGCGCTCGAATGCGGCAATTCTGGTCCTGTCACACAAGTTTCGTTTAGAAGGGGCGCTACACCAACATGCAAAGCACTTATAACGGAATCGAACTGCCGAAGAACGGGCAGCCTATCCAGTATCGCGACGGGAAGTACATCGTCCCCGACAACCCCATCATCCCCTACATCGAAGGCGACGGCACCGGCCGCGACATCTGGAAGGCCTCCCAGCGCGTATTCGACGCCGCTGTCGAAAAGGCCTACGGCGGCAAGCGCGCCATCCGCTGGTTTGAGATTCTCGCCGGCGAAAAGGCCTTCCGCGCCTGCGGCAACTGGCTGCCCGACGACTCCGTAGCCGCCGCCCGCGACCTGCGCGTCTCCATCAAGGGACCGCTCACCACGCCCGTCGGCGGCGGCATCCGTTCGCTCAACGTCGCGCTCCGCCAGATCCTCGATCTCTATGCGTGCGTTCGCCCGGTGAAGTATTACTCCGGCGTTCCCAGCCCCGTGAAGGCCCCCGAAAAGCTCGACATCGTCATCTTCCGCGAGAACACCGAAGACGTCTACGCGGGAATCGAGTTCAAGGAAGGCAGCGACGACGCGAAGAAGGTCATCGCCTTCCTCAACGACGACGTTCTCGCCAAGACCAAGAAGCGCGTTCGGCTGGATTCCGGCATCGGCATCAAGCCCATCTCCGTCACCGGCACCAAGCGGCTGGTACGTTACGCCATCCAGCAGGCGCTTGAGCTGGGCCGCAAGACCGTCACCCTCATGCACAAGGGCAACATCATGAAGTTCACTGAGGGCGCATTCCGCGAGTGGGGCTACGAGGTCGCAATCGAAGAGTTCCGCGACCAGATCGTCACCGAGCGCGAGAGCTGGATCCTCGGCAACGTCGAAGACAACCCCAGCATCACCATCCAGGAGAACGCCGCCATCATCGAGCCGGGCCTCGAATTTGCCAATCAGGCCTTCCAGGATTCGGTCTGCGCAGAGGTCAAGGCAACGCTCGACGCCATCTGGAAGACCCACGGCAACGGCGCATGGAAGTCGAAGATCCTGATCAACGACCGCATCGCCGACTCCATCTTCCAGCAGATCGTCACCCGGCCCGACTCCTACAGCGTCATCGCCTCGCCCAACCTCAACGGCGACTACATCTCCGACGCGGCGGCGGCGCAGGTCGGCGGCCTCGGTATCGCCCCCGGCGCAAACATCGGCGACGGATTCGCGGTCTTCGAAGCCACCCACGGCACCGCCCCCAAGTACGCCGACAAGGACATGATCAATCCCGGCTCGGTCATTCTCTCCGGCGTCATGATGCTCGACTTCATGGGCTGGAAAGAAGCCGCCCGCCTCATTGAAACCTCAATGGAAAAGACCATCGTGCAGAAGTTCGTCACCTACGACTTTGAGCGCCTCACAGCAGGCGCAACCAAGGTCGGCACCAGCGAATTTGCCACCAGAATGATCGGCAACATGTAATTGCAGCGAACAGGGATCCGTTTTGAAAGGGCACGGCTTTAGCCGTGCCGCCGGATTGCACAAACTGATGGGGCTTTAGCCCCTGAGGGAATGCGGGGCTGCATGGAGACCAAACTCTAAAGTCATCAACGAATCGAGGAGAAGAGAAATGCGTAAGAAAGTTAGCATTGTAGGCGCGGGCAACGTGGGGGCAACGGCCGCTCACTGGATTGCTTCGAAGGAACTGGCCGACGTAGTACTCATCGACGTGGTCGAGGGCGTGCCCCAGGGCAAGGCTCTGGACATGCTCGAGGCCATGCCCATCGCCAAGCAGGACGTCAGCATCACCGGCGCAAACGACTACGCCGCCACGGCCAACTCCGACGTTGTGGTCATCACCGCCGGCATCCCCCGCAAGCCGGGCATGAGCCGCGACGACCTGCTCAAGACCAACTACAACATCATGTCCTCGGTCGTGAAGGAAGTCGTCAAGTACTCGCCCGAGTGCATCATCATCGTCGTCTCCAACCCGCTCGACGCCATGGCCCAGACCGCCTTCCGTCAGGCCGGCTTCAACCGCGAGCGCGTCATCGGCATGGCCGGCGTGCTGGACTCGGCCCGCTACCGCACCTTCATTGCCCAGGAACTCAACGTCAGCGTCGAGAACGTCTCGGCCTTCGTCCTCGGCGGCCACGGCGACACCATGGTTCCCCTGCCCCGCTACTCCACGGTGGCCGGCATCCCCATCACCGAGCTCATCGCTCCCGAGCGCATCGAGCAGCTCAGCCAGCGCGCCCGCGATGGCGGCATAGAGATCGTCAACTTCTTGAAGACCGGCAGCGCCTACTACGCGCCCTCGGCCGCGGCCGTTGAGATGGTTGAAGCCATCCTCAAGGACAAGAAGAAGATCCTCCCCTGCGCAGCATACCTACAAGGCGAGTACGGGATCGACGGCTACTACGTCGGCGTCCCCTGCAAGCTCGGCGCCGCCGGTCTCGAAAAGATCATCGAGATCAAGCTCACTGCCGAAGAAGACGCGGCTCTGAAAAAAAGCGCCGCCTCCGTCAAGGAACTCTGCGCAGTTATCGGCGTCTAGTTCAACCCGCATCAACACGGAAAGTTCGTTTTGAAGGCCCCGGATTCCCAAAGGAATCCGGGGCCCTCTTTTTCCTCTCAACCAAACACATAAGCCGGCTGCCCCATGTGCCTCGTCCGCACCGGCGAACTGATCCCTGCCCCCTGATCCCTAGTCCCTCAGCCCCTAGCCCCTGAGTCTTTTCTCCCTGCCAGCCGTATAAATAATGAGAGGGAGAAAGCTCATGAAAGATCTAACCAGAAGAGGCTTCGTAAAGTTCAGCTCGATAGCAGGAGCAGTTCTTGCCGGCGCAGTTACCGGCAAACTCGAAGCCCAGGCAAGCGGTTTCCAGGCAGCCAGTATGCCCGGCGGTCCCGGTGGTCCCGGTGGCAGAGCCAAGAAAGGTCCAGGCATCCAGGGCATCTATGCGCTTTGCGAGGTTACCGGCGGCGGCAAAAAAGTTTACGGTATCGCGGTGCAGTACGACGTAGCCATCGATCCCGCCAGCCTGGCTCTCGACACCTTCACCGCCAGCGTCTTCCCCGCTGCCAGAGGTGGAGCAGGCATGATGGGCGGGCCTGGTGGACCGGGCGGACCCGGCGGCCCACAGAATGCGACGCCGCCAGTAGCGAAAGCGCGGCCCGTTGTGGCCATCTACACCAACGCCGAGCCCGCGCTGCTCAGCAGCCGCAAGAGCGTCGCCGGCACGTATGTCATCGCCGAATTCGCGCATGAACCCGACCTCAGCGCCCAAACTTCCGACAGCGATAAGGTCTCCCTCACCCAGGACAAGAGTGTCACGACGGTCGACGGCAAGGTCTATGCCGCAAGTGCAACCGTAGTGGACAACGCATCCGGCCGCGGAAACGATTCCGTAATCCGCGGCATCGACGCCTGGGAGCAGAACCACTGGTGGTGGGACGACTCGCGTTCCGCAATGCTCGAGTACAGCATCTACCTGCCCAAGTCCTTCCTCAAGCCCGGCGGCGAAAACAAGGAATATCCACTCGTCATCGCCATCACCCACTCGGGCACCAGTTACGACGGCACCTGCGCCCAAACCCTGACCGACGGTGTCATCGCCAGCATCTGGGGCATGCCGGAACAACAGGCCGAGCATGAGTGCGTGGTCATCACTCCGCGCTACGAGCGCACCACGATGAACGATTATTGGGAGCACACCTACGATCTCGAAAACACCTACAAGCTGATCGAGTTCATGCTCCAGAACAAATGGAACTACGGCAACCCCAACCGCGAAGACCGTGCCGACAAGGTTCTCAAGATCGATGCCAAGAGAGTTTATACGACCGGCTGGTCCATGGGAGCCATGAGCTCCATCTGGATGATGGCCAAGCATCCCAAAACCTTTGCCGCCGGCCTCATTATCGCCGGCCAGCAACGGCCCAGCGATGTTGTCGATCTGGCCAAGCAGAACGTCCTCATCATCACCGGCACCGAGGACGGCAAAGCGACTCCCTGGAACGAAAAGTGCGTACCTGTCTGGGAGAAGGCAGGCGGCAAGGTCACGCGGCCCGCCGAGCGTCTCGACGCGTCACTCATCTTCCCGGTCGACGACCAAAAGAAGCTGACCGAACAGATCGACGGCTACATCGGAAAGGGAGGAAACATCACCTTCCTCACCTTTGACAAAGTCGATCACATGGGCTCCGCCAGAAAGTTCTTCTACATCAAAGCCGCAAGAAACTGGTTGTTCAATCAAAGGAAGGCGTAAGCAAGAACCGCTGGGGAACGCCCGGTGCCCCCGGTCCCTCGCATTCGGGGACCGGGGAGAAGCCCGCACTCAACCAACCACGACTCTGGGCAACCGGTCCAACCCACACCATTCCTATACCAACAAAACGAGGGGAGCCCATTCAGGCTCCCCTCATCTTCTGCGCCCGGATCGAAGCGTTTCCCTTACTTCTTCCCCTCCAGCTCATCGGCCAGCTTGTCGGCGTTGTAGATCTTGCGCAGCCCCTCGAGCATTCCTGCCGAGTGCACCGCCACGGCCCGGTTCTTTGTGCCGTCGTAGACGTAATCGCCGGCCATCGACTCGATGTTTCCGTCGAAGATCAGGCCCACCAGCTCGCCCGCGCGGTTCACCACCGGCGAGCCGGAGTTGCCGCCGATGATGTCGCCCGTCATCACAAAATCAAACGGCGTCGCAAGGTTCAGCTTGCCAAGTGCCGCGGCCTCTTTCGCCGTTAGGTCGAAGGGCGGCTTGTTGCTGAAGCTGGCAGCGCGGTCAAAGAGCCCATAAAACGTAGTAAACGGCGGCGCAACCGTGCCGTTATACGCGTACCCGTCCACAGTTCCATAGCTGAGCCGCAGAGTAAAGGTGGCGTCCGGATAAGCATTCTTTCCGTAGACCAGGAAGCGCGCCTTCCCCAGCGCCTCGCCCGCGGGCGTCAGCACGCTGGTGTACTTGTCGCGCCGCCGCATATAGGTTGCGCGCACAATCGGGTCCACGCGCCGCGCCGCCACAATCATCGGATCGGTCGAGGCCTCCACCGCCGCCACGCCGCCGTCAATCAGCGACTTGCGGAAGGCCGCATCGCCCAGCTTGGTCCCGTCGACCAGCGCAGCCACGGTCTTATCCACATCGCCGCCCTGCAGGATAGCCTGAACATACTCGTCCCTGGCGCCCAGTTTTTCCTGGCCCAGCTTCAGCGCCGTCGACATGTACAGCTTCTCGGTGGCGGCGTAGACCGGCGCCGGGGAGAGCAGCTTGTGCATCAGCGAATCGAGACCCGCCGAGTAGAACTGCGGCAGCCGCTCGCTGTCGGGCTTCTTTACTTCGGCCACATACTGCACAATCTGCAGCGCGAAGCCGAACAGTTGGCTGTCCGTGCGCCGGAAGATCTGTTGCGGAACCTCGGCCTTCATCTGTTGCACCACTCGGGCTATGCTGTCCCACGAACCTCCATACTGCTTCTGCCAGTCGGCGTTGGCCGCCACGCGGGCGCGGAAGTCGGCCTCGTCGGCCTGCTTCTTTCCCAGAATCGCCTTGTCGGCCAGCGCCTCGGCCCGGCCCAGGTAGACCTTCAGGCTGTTCTGCAGACTGAAGATCGTGCTGCCCACCATCTGCGCCTGCTGCGGACTCTGCGCGGCAAAAGCCTGCGCCGCCGCAATCCGTCTCTGCAAGTACTCGATCATCGCCGGAATCTGGGCATCCCGCGTCATCAGCAGTTCCGCCACCGTCTCCTGCCGGCTCGTTGCCCCCGGGTGGCCGGAGATAAAGATCAGCTCGCCCGGCGCGGCGCCCTTCGCGCTCCACTTCAGGTAGTTGTCCGTGTGCAGCGGCTTGCCGTTCTCGTAAACCCGGAACAGAGCCATGTCCAGGTCGTAGCGGGGATAGGTAAAGTTATCCGGATCGCCGCCAAAGAATGCCGCCTGCTGTTCCGGCGCAAACACCAGCCGAACATCCGTATACGCCTTGTAGCGATAGAGCCAGTACTCGCCGCCGTTGTAAAGCGTCACCACGTCGGAGCGCAGCCCGGTCTTGTCCTTGCTCTCCTTTTCAATGGCAGCCATCTCGGTCTCGCGCGCCTTCAGCGCCTTCGACTCGTCCGCAATCCCCTTCGCTGCCCCGGTCACCCGCGCCGTCACGTCCTCCATGCTCACCAGTACGTTGATCTCCAGATCCGGCGACTTCATCTCCTGCTCGGGCGTGGCGGCATAGAAGCCGTCGCGCAGGTAGTCATGCTCCGGCGTCGAGTTCTTCTGCAACTGCGACCGCGCCACATGATGATTGGTCAGCAGCAGCCCGTCCGGGCTCACAAACGATCCCGAACCCCCATCGTTGAGCCGAATGCTCGACAGGCGTAAATGGTCCAGCCACTCCTGCGTTGGCTGAAAGTTGTACTTGCTCGCCATCTGCTTCAGTGGAGGATTGTCAAAGGTCCACATCCCCTCTTCGGCGCGGACGATGGGAGCTGCGATCGCAAGCAGGATCGCCGAAACTATGACAGCGGAACGAATTCTCAAACCAAGCATAAAAGGCCCCTCGTGATCTGCCGCCCGTCGGCTGCCACGATGCAAAATAGCGGCTGCCACACCGGACCAGCGTGAAATGTCTATCGGGCCGTCGGCCGCAACAGTTCCAGCCCACAACCGCCCGCAAACCAGCCATCCTATCATGCGCCAGACTAACAGCACAGTCCGACAAACACAGGCGTCGCACTTCACTTCGCGGGGAAATAAAAGCCGGCTGCCACAGGTCCGGGACCCCACAGACAGGTCTTCGTCTGTGGGGTGGAGGTGCCTCGCCTTTGATGGGATAAGGAAGAAGGCTTCTGAGAGGATCGAGTAGCGAGTGGATAGAGGACTACGAGCTCGAAGATCGGAGAAGCCTTCTTCCTTATCCCATCAGGTCCCTCGTCCGCCACGGCGGAGGCACCCGGGAAACCTCGGACCTCAATCCACCGTCCCTGTATGGTGGATAGTCCGGTAACTCTCAGAAAAGCTTCGTGGGCCACGCCCCCGGTTTTCAGGGCGTAAGCCGCTTCCTGGATTTCGGCAACGGCAGGTAGTTTTCTCCAGTCACGACCTTTCGCCCGGTCTTGCTTTCAAGTTCGAGTCGTGCGCGTTTTGAGATGTTGCCGCCTGTCTTGGCGGCCTTCTTGTTGGCGGGCAATCCCACCGCCCGTGTCGTCTCCGCGATCTGCCGGGTTGAAAGCTCGGCCAGGGCAGTAAAGATCAGTTCGGCCTCGCTCATGTGGTCGCGCAGATTCTGGTGTTCCAGTCCTTTGAGGTTTTTGTGCTCCTGGACCGAAACACCGGACCATTCTTCGTGAATAATATTGGTGAGGATGGCGAACTCCTGGCCCTGCTTTACCTCGTGCGCGCCCCAGTAGTCGGTGAGCTTGTTGCGCGTCTCCTGCCCGGTCATGCGCTGGGTAATCCACTTCTCGCTGCGGCCCAGCCTGCGCCAGCTCTCCCTGGTCCGGGCCAGCCCGAGAGCAGGGTCGGCAATCTCCTGCATCCGCTCGTATCCCACCTTCGCGAGCCATAGCTTGATCGGTTCTGCCCTGGGGCTGGGGACCGACTGCACAAGGCGCAACAGTGTTTCGGCGGTCGCAACATCGGTCAGATAGCTCTTGCCATCGGAGGCTGGCAACTTCAGTTGGTGACAATTTGTCACCAACTGACTTCCCTCCGTGCTCAGCCGCTGTTTCAGCTTGTTCCAGTACTTGCGCGCGGTAGTCGCATCCGGCTGTTCGGTAAGAACTTGAACAATGTCCACAACAGAAAACCACCATGTTTCCGTCTGTTCGTCATACACGCGGCGAATGGCACGATCTTCAAACTGGGCGGGCAGGTGTTGCATCCGTGCTCCTTTCCAACTCGGCGCGAGTTCCTCACTCGCTGCACACGATTGTGACAGTCTACAGGGGGCTGGCCCAAGTCCCGGAATAGCCATTTCATCCACAGAACCCGGCTGCCCCAGGTGCCTGGCGTTTGATGGGCACCCGGGAGACAACGACAACTTCCCTCCGCCCGCGTCCCGCAGGGCCGCTGCGATCTGACCCCTGGCCCCTGAAATTTCCCTCCCCGGAATTGCCGATAATTATCTCGATCTATGCACAATAGAAGTAGCCGGTCCCTGAACGTTCTCGGACTGCCGCAAAGCGGGCCTCATTTCTTCCCGTAAGTTGTTGATTTTGAAGAACATGATTCTAACTTCTTAAGATTGCCGTACATAGCGGAGCCGTACTCATGTAACCAGCTTATTATCAACACGTTAGACCCTTGTTCCGCGAAAAAACAAGAATGCGGAATCGCGTGATCCAGATCACGCGCCAAGCGCATGGCAATTCTTGGAAAATAGCACCATCCCGCTCTGGGAAGGAGAAACTGAAAGCTGGCAGCTAGGAGCCAGACGCCGCTTCCGCCATCGTCAGCTCGTGCCGAACATCGGCCCCGCGGACCCAGAAGATCACGTCGATGGCGATGTTCGAGGCGTGGTCGCCGATCCGCTCCAGATGCTTGGCCACCAGGATCGCGTTCAGAGCATGGCGGGTGTACTGGGGCTTCTCCTGGATGAACTTCAGCAGATCGCTGTAGGCGCGATGGTTCATGCGGTCGATGTCGTCGTCCATCGCGCGGATCGATTCGGCCAGTTCCGCGTCGCCTCCCATCAGGGCCTGCACCGCGTTGCGGATCATGCGGCTGGCGTAATCGCCCATGGCGACAAAGTCCACCGGCAGATCCACTGGATCGCGGCGCAAAATCTCCTTGGTGCGCCGGGTGATGCCCCGGGCCTGATCGCCGATCCGCTCCAGATCGCCGCTGATCTTGATGGTAGCCAGAAGGAAGCGCAGATCGACAGCCATCGGTTGTTCTTTGGCCATCAGATCGCACGCCATCTCATCCACATCGCGCTGAGCCGTGTCGATCGCCCGCTCGTTCTCCTTGACGAACTTGCACAGCGCCTTGTCGCGGTTCAGGTAGGCTTCCATGGCAGCGTCCACCGCCAACTGCGTAAGAGCAGCCATGGCCAGGAGCTTGTCCTTGACCTCGGCGAGCTGCTGATGGAAGTGGATGCGCGGCATGAACGGCTCCTCAATCCTTCTATTCTGCTACCTGCTATGTTACAGCGGGAGAAATTCCGTGGCTATGCACCAGAATTGTTACGGTCTTCCGTTCCGGTCCATTTCTTAGACGTGTGCCAATATGGAATGGCTATGCCTCATCCGGGATCGGCTCCATGCGCCCCAGCAGGAACACGTAAGCCGCGATGCCGATGGCCAGAAAAACCGCCGCCGCCACAAACGCCGCCTGAAACGACTTCGTGGCCGACACGATGTAACCTGTCACGATCGGCGCGGCGATGGCCGCGATCTGGTTGGCGAAGTTCATGATCGCGCCCACCCGCCCCACGCTGTGCCGGGGCGCAATCAGCGCCGGAGCCGACCACGCCGCCGGCGCAGCCGCCGCCAGGCCTCCGATGGCGATCGTGATCCACACCAGCGCCGCAACCGGCGTATGCACGCGCGCCGCGCCAAAGATACAGAGCCCCAGGGTCATGCCCGCCACCAGCACCCACTGCCGAGGCCGCGATGCGTCGCCGGTGCGGCGCACCATCGCATCCACCAGCCACCCGCCCACCAGCAGGTCGGTGCACGCGGCAAACAGCCAGGGCACACTCGTATAGAGCGCCGAGTGCATCAGATCGAGATGCAGCTCGCGGTACAGATAGCTCGGCAGCCAGGTAAGCAGCAAGTAGAAAGTGTAGTTGTAGGCGGCAAACCCGATGCTCAGCCCAATCACCTTGCGCTGCCGGATCAGGTACTTGAGCGACGAGCCCGGCGCATGTTCTCCACGCGAGATCTCCGGCTGCGCTCCGCCCTCGACGATATACTCCCGCTCCCTCTCGGAAAGCTTCCCGTCCTCCGACGGGTTCTTGTAGAAGAGCGTGAAGAGCACGAAGTAAAGAAAGCTCATCGACGCCGTAAACACGATGCCCGCGCGCCATCCGAACCGCACCACGAAGAAGCCAACGATCGGCACGCCGATGGCCGAAGAGAACTTGGCCGCCGCATCGAAGATCGCCGTCGCCAGTCCCCGCTCCCGCTTGGGAAACCAGTAGCCGACAGCCTTCGCATTGGTCGGAAAGCTCGGCGCTTCGCCGATCCCCAGCACCAGCCGGGCAACCACGAAGCTGCCCACGCCCGTCGCCGCCGCGGTGCAGTACGACGCCAGGCTCCACAGCAGCGACGCGAACCGGCCCACGCGGCGAACGCCAAACCTGTCCAGCAGAACCCCCGCCGGCAGTTGCGCCAGCGCGTACGTCCAGCTGTAGGCGCTGAGCAGGTAGCCAAAGGTCACCACCGTGATGCCGAACTCCCGGTGCAGCGCGTCCTGCGCGACAGACAGGTTGATCCGGTCGAAGTAGTTCACCAGAACGCCGAAGCCCAGCAGCAGCGCAATCCCCCAGCGCCGGCGAGGCGCCTTTTCGGGATTGGCGAACACAAGCGGATTTACGCTGGACTCTTCCATCAGAGGGATTCTACAGGACCGCCGCGATCGGACGGGATTCCGCCGCGATGCCTACAATGGTTGCTATGATTCCTGCCGATTGGACCATTCGCGCACTCAGACAGCATCTCGCAAGCGGAGAAACAACTCCGGCCAAACTTGCCGGGCAGGCCCTGGCGCGCTCCAACAGCAACGCAGGCCGCAACGTGTACCTGTGGCAGGATGCCGAGTGGACCCTCGCCGAGGCCGCTCGCGCCGAGGCGATTCCGCGCGGCACAGGCGGACCCTTCGGCGACGGACACAGCGCCCTGTGGGGGCTTCCGGTCTCCGTCAAAGACTGCTTCGATCTCGCCGGCGCTCCGACCTCCTGCGGAGTTCGCTTCTATCGCGAAAGCAATGGAATCGCCGCAAAGGACTCCTGGCTCGTAGAGCAGTTGCGCGCAATGGGCGCGGTCATCGTCGGCAAAACCCACCTGCACGGCCTGGCCTACGGCATCACCGGCGAAAATCCCGAGTTCGGCGACTGCATCCAGCCGGGAACGACAGACCATCTCACCGGCGGCTCCTCCAGCGGCTCGGCAGCGAGCCTGATGGAGGGCTCAGCCGTTGCAGCCATCGGCACAGACACCGGCGGATCGGTGCGCGTACCCGCCGCGCTCTGCGGCCTCGCCGGATACCGCTCCTCGCTGGGCCGCGGAAACTGGCGCGGTGCCGCTCATCTGGCGGAATCCTTCGACACCCTCGGCTGGCTCTTCCGCGATCTCGAAGACGCGCCGCTGCTGGCGGTGCCTTACGCCGCCACCCTAATCCAAAGACCCGAAAGAACCTTTTCAAGATTCGCCTATGTCGGCGACGATTTTCTCCACGACTGCGAGCCAGAGGTTGCGGCCGGCTTTCATACAATGATCCGCGAACTCCAAGCCCTTGGCCTTCAAGGCCGCGCCATCGACACAAGCTGGTGGGCAGATACCATCGACATCTTTGCGCCGCTGCAAGCTGCAGAGGCGGCACAGCTCCACGCGGGTAACTTCGCGCACTTCGAGCGGCCCATTCGGGAGCGGCTCCAGTGGGGCGCAAGCCTGGGCGCGGAAGAGGTCGCCGTGCTGCGCAAGCGCCATTCAGAATTCCGCTCCCGGATGGACGAGTTGTTTGCAAGCCAAGAGCTCGTGATGCTGCCCTCCGCCCCCGTCTCTGCGCTCAAAACAGGCGCTGGCGACGGCGGCGTAGCCGTGCGCAAGCGCCTGCTGCGTTACACTTCGCCCTTCAGCCTGGCCGGTGTGCCCTGCGTAGCGATTCCCTGCACCGCGGGAGGCGTGCAGCTCGCCGCCGCGCGTGAAGACGACGAGCCGCTGCTCGAACTGGCGGCACGGATCGGGTTGGCGAGGAAAACAGCCCGGCGATAGCCTGCGCCTCCATTCCAGCAATTCGCGGCGTGTTCGCGCGCACAGCCATCGCCGAGTTTGCCGCCATACTTTACGAAGGACGGCCGGGGTATTTCTTTAGAATGGAATTGCGCGGTAAAGTGCTGCTGCACACCCCGCTTCAATGCGACTCGGTTCATTGGGAGCGCAGGCAATCAAGGCATTCCTCCAACTGAGGAACATAACCCGCTCGCATGAGCATCCGGCGACGCGACGCCGGATGAGGGAAATGAGAATGGCACAGGTCAGGAGTGGAGCAAAATCAAGGTTTACGGCCGTGACGAGGTTCTGGCCGACATTGAGCACCGCGCCAGGGAGCAGGCGTAGCGCATCGTCGATGACACCCGCATGGTCATGAGCGATTTCGAGGTCGGCAAGCGCAAGGAATACATCACCGCCATCTCCCACACCTGCAAGGTGGTTGGCCTCGACATCCTCGAAGTGCAGAACAAGATCTACGGGCGCGCCACCGACTTCCAGCTCGCGCGCATCAACCCCAAACTGCACCACGTGATCCTCGGCTACGAGCCGGGCGTCTACATAGAGGCCATCGAGTTGCGCGCATCCTGATTCAATTGAACCCGTAATCTTTGCAGACAGATTGGGCGCCTCCCTCGGAGGCGCCCAACTTTTTCACCCGCGGTGATTCAGAAAGAAGCCTGAAGCGGCAGATCCCGCGAGGAACGCCCCACCAGCACCGTACGCGCGCCTTTCGGGGTCTCCCACTTGCTGGTCGCCGCCGACCAGTACTCCAGCCGGTGCCGCGGCACATGAACCGTCACCGTCTGCTGTTGACCGGCGTCCATGTGAACCCGCGTAAAGCCCGCCAGCGAGCGAACCGCAAAGCTTGCCCCGGCCGGAGGATTGGCCGGGGGCCCAAGATACACCTGCGGAACCTCATCCGAGGCCACGGACCCGGAGTTCATCACGTTGAACGAAACGTCGAGACCGCCGTCGGCTGCGCGCTTCACGCCCAGCCCCGAGTAGTCGAAACTGCTGTAGGAGAGACCGAAGCCAAATGGAAAGAGCGGCTCGATCCGCGCCTTGTCGAACCAGCGATACCCAACGAAGATGCCCTCCGAGTAAGTCGTCTTGCCGTTGACTCCAGCCGCGGTCCGGTCCGGGTAGGCCGGATTTGCCGAGCAGCAATAGTCAGCAAGACTGCGCGCCCAGGTAAAGGGCAGTCGCCCAGCGGGGCTCGTCTTGCCGAGCAGAATGTTTGCCGTTGCCGGACCGCCCTCGTCGCCCGGCCACCACATCTGGAGCACCGCCTTCACCTTGCCAATCCACGGCATGGCGACGGGCTGGCTTACGTTGAGCACAACCACCGTGTTCGGATTGACGGCGGCAATCTCGTCGATGAGCTTGTCCTGATCGCCGGGCAGACCAAAGGCGGGATTGCCCCGGCTCCACGCAAACACCACGGCGGTCTTCGACTCGCGGGCCGCGGCAATCGCGGCGTCGTGGTTCTTCTGTCTCTCAAAAGGCGTCACCCAGCTCAGGCGAATCTGCTCCGGTGCATTGCTGGTGTCGCCAACCACAAACACCTCGATGGCGTGCTTGCCCGCCGTGAGCGTTACGCGCTTGCGAATGTTGTCGAGCCCGTCTGTTGTCGGCAGCAGGTTGTGCTGGTTGGCCTGGATCGTGTCGCCGTGCATGCCGCCGGCGGCCACCGCCACTCCGGAAAAGTTCTTGCCGTCGAGCTTGATGAGCGCGGCCGCGCCAATCATCTGGAGATCGATCTCGTATTCTCCGTCGCCGGGGACAAACAGGTCGCCCGTCCACGTGTACTTCGCATTCGCAGGCAGAGCGCTTCCGTTGGCAGTTGTGAAATTCAGGTCGGAGTCAATGCGCCGCGCGCCCGAATCGCTGCTGCGAACCAGTCCCGGCTGCCCGTCGTGCGTAAAGGCCGGGGCTGGAATCGGCGTGCCGTTCATGTTGTCGGCAACGGCAAAGCGAATCTTCGCGGCCTGTGCCGGCGGCAAAAGCTTCTTGATTGCGTCGACGGGTCCCACCTGCCGCCACGGAAAGCCCACCGACCGCTCGCCGGATACGCCGATCGAAACAATCTGCCCTGCGCCCGGACCAATCATCGCCAGCGAGTCCAGGCTCTCTGCCTTCAGCGGCAGAATCCCGCCCTCGTTCTTCAGCAGCACCGCGGCGTCTTCGGCTGTCTTCTCGATGATCTTTGCGTTCGCCTCCGTCTGGTGCTCAAGGATCGCGTGCTGGGGCGCGTGATCCAGAAATCCGAACTTGTCATATGCAAGCAGAATCCGGCCCGCGGCACGGGTGATCGCGTACTCACTCACCTGGCCGGAGTGCATCGCATCCCATAGGTTCACATGCGGGTCGTTGCCCCCGCCCGCGCCTCCGCCGCCATTTCCAGTGGCGGCAGGCTCCTCCGGCATTCCGCCGGCGCGCATCGCATCGAACACAACCGCTGCCGGTGCGGCGGCCGCCTGCGGCGGCGCTGGCGCTGGCGCTGCGGTGGAATCGAGGTTCTCGTAGTTGAAGAAAGAAAATCTGCGCCCGACCGCGGGCTGGCCCTTCAGCGGCGTTCCCGGCATCTCCAGGTCGAGGCCCGCGTTGATATACGTAGGAGCATGAGTGGCTCCCCAGTCGGAGGTCACAAAGCCCTTGAAGCCCAGTTCCCTGCGCAGAATGCCGGTGAGCGTATCGTCGTTGCCGCAGTTGCGCGCGCCGTTGATCACGTCGTAGGCGCACATGATCGACGAAACCCCGGCATCGACCGCGTCCTTGAACGGAGCCAGGTAGATCTCATGCAGCGTCTGCGGATCCACCACGACGCTGGTGGCGCTGGTATCGTACGCCACATAGTGCTTGGCCTGCGCCAGAATTCCCACGCTCTGGATGCCCTCAATCTCCGCCGCGCCGATCGCCCCGGTCAGCAGCGGATCCTCGCCAAAGGTGTTGTAGCCGCGACTGAAGGTGATGTCGCGGTCCATATTGATGAAGGGCTCAAGCACGATGTCGACGCCCAGCGAACGCGCCTCGCGAGCGATCACGATGCCGTTCTGCCGCGCATCCTCGGTGCTGAACGTGGCGGCCACGCCCATGGTCGCCGTCTCCGCCTGCGAGGGCAGGCGCGTCAGCACTCCCGGAGGTCCGTCGGAGAGCCGCAGCGCGGGAATGCCAAGACGGGGAAGGCCGGACATGTAGCCTGCCTGCCCCTGGCTCGTCGCCGGATCCTCGGCCGTGCCGTGGATCAGCCCGGCCTTTTCTTCGAGCGTCATCTGGCTGAGCAGCTTGTCGACACGCGCGTTGCCGGTTACAACCGGAACCGTGGAACTCTGCGCAAAGCCCTGCGCCGACAATGCCAAGGCCGCAGCCAGGCCTAGCGCCAGGCGCAGCTTGCAGTTAAGGGCGCTCCGTTGAAACTCCCCTGACGCAATGGCGCGGGCATACTTGCCCACTGAGATCCGACCGGATGCAATCATTCCCGTCACCTTTTCGAGCAAAGATGTTGCCGGAGAACATTGTACCCGGTAGCGTAAACCGCGCGGCGCGCGCCAACGCAAACCCGTGCTGCAAAACAGCCATGCGGTGCTGCCGCAAAAGCAACGGACCCGGCTTTAGAGCCGGGTCCGGAGAGTAGACAGTATCGATCGAAACCACCCGTTCGTCTTCAAAGCCTTCGCGCGATTCCCTCAAGCAGTCTTGGCTTCGATGTTGGCCGGCTCCAGCCTCGGCGCCAGCAGGTGAATCAACAGCAACCCCGCGGGATACGCCACGCTGGCCAGATCGTGCTCACGGCATAGGCCAGACTGAACAGTTCGCTGTCGTAACCCAAAAGAGCAGGGCGCAGATCACCCAGCGCATATGGCTGCTGGTTGGCCTCTGGGGCAGAACGGATGTGGACGATTGCATCGATGCTCCTGGGCCAGAGCATCTTTATGCCCGGCAAGAATGCGTTGTTATATTTTCCCCAATTGTAAGTGAAGAACTCTTGTTGAAAAGAGTTCCAGATCGCTTCACATAGCCATCGAGGACGATGGATCAAGCGAGGTTGGAAGCGTCTTCGGCTTGTGCTCGCCACTTGGGGGCGAGACCGCGACATTGGAAACTCAGGAGGCTTACGGAAATACCGCATCGGAGACTCTCGCCTGCGGAAGCGGCACGAGCGGCCCCTTCGATCCGCACACTCTTTTTCTTATCTTTCTGCTTGCAAGCCAAATCTACAAGGCACGAGGCGTACTAAACATGTATCAAACCCGACGCCAGAGATCGCGGGCCGCGCCCCGGGCGCTCGCTGCCACTTCAGCCGCATCAATCGAAAGCAGTTGCCGGTCGCGCATCAAAATACGGCCCCCGGCAATGGTGGTGTTCACCGCTCTCCCGGCAAGACCGAACAGCAGGTGCCCGTCGATATTTGTTTCCAGAATCGGCGTCGGCGGCTGGTAGTCGAGCACAACAATGTCCGCTGCCGCACCCGGCACAAGTCTGCCTACAGGCAGACCGAAACACTCGCTCGCCATAGCGGCGTTGTTTTCAAACAGCATCCGCGGCGGCTCGGCCCATCCCGCCCTCGGATCGCCGGTGCGGTGCTTTTGCAGCAGGTTGGCCACTTTCATAGATTCGAGCATATCGGCCGTGTAGCCATCCGTGCCCAGCCCCACGCGTACGCCGCGAGCCATCATCTCGATCACCCGCGCCGCGCCCACCGCGTTGCCCATGTTCGACTCGGGATTGTGCACAACATTCGTCCCTGATTCAACAAGCAGCTCAACCTCAGCCTCATCCACATGCACGCAATGCGCCGCAATCGAACTTCTCCCTAGGATGCCGCTATCGCGCCAGCGCGCGACGATCCTCTTGTCGAACCGCGAAATGCAGTCCTCCGTATCCGAAGCCGCCTCGCCAGTATGCACATGAAAACCAGCGCCGGTCTCAGCCGCCGCCTCGCGGCAACGCGCCAGCGTCCGATCGCTCAGCGTAAAGGAGGCATGCAATCCGAAGAGCCCGCGCAGTGAATTGCCCTCCTGCCGCGCCGACCAGCCAAGGAACTCGCGGTTCTCCTCGATTCCATCCGCTGCCACCTGCTCCCCATCGCGATCCGAGACCTCGTAGCAAAGGCAACTGCGCACCCCGGCCAGCTGCGCCGCCTCGGCAATCCGGCCCAGACTCCCCCGCACCGCGCCCGGACTCGCATGGTGATCGAAGATTGTGGTCACACCGTTGCGGATCGAATCCGCCAGCCCCGCCATCGCGCTCCAGTACACATCGTCCAAAGTCAGTGCCTTGTCCAGCCGCCACCACAGCCGCTCCAGAATCTCCACGAAGTTGCGCGGCGACGGCCCATCCAGCGCCATGCCCCGCGCCAGCGAGCTATAAAGATGCGTATGCGTGTTGATCAGCCCGGGCATCACGATCCCGCCCCGCGCATCGACAAACTCGCTCCCCGGGTTCATTCGCCGCAGCTCGGCCGTCGATCCTACCGCGGCAATCACTTCGTCACGCACCGCGACACACCCATCCTCAATGATCGGCGCGCGCGCATCGCGCGTAATCACGAGTCCGTTGCCGACCAGTAACTGTGCCAATGAGTTCCTCATGAAGAAATTTGTCGAAACCCCGAGCTTCGTATATTGTGATTAGTATCATAATGTCGTAGGCGAGCCTGGCCCGGCTTTGGGCTGACTGGCAAGTCGCATGTACTTGCCCGATCCTCGTCTCAGACGCGGTGCTGTAGTCGACTTTGATGGCGGGATGCTGGAACCCTTGTTTCTACCGGCATTCGGAACCTCGGTCGAATGGAAAGCGCATGGCTAACCTAAAAGTGAACGTGTGTGGACTGGAGTTCGCTAACCCGATACTCCCGGCGGCAGGGCCAACTTCAAAAGACGGCGCAATGCTGCAGGCGGCGGCTCGCGGCGGTGCAGGCGGTCTTGTCACAAAAACCATCTCGGTGGAACCGGCCGATGTGCCCCGCCCCTGCATCGCGGAGATTCGCGGCGGCATGCTCAACATGGAGCTGTGGTCCGAGCTGCCCAAGGAGCAATGGATCGCCAAGGAATACGACCTGGCGCGCTCGACCGGCCTCCCGGTCATCGTCGGCATGGGCTACACCGCCCCGCAGATCGCCGAGTGCGCGCGTCTGGTCAAGCCCTTCGCCGATGCCCTCGAGCTCTCCACGCACTACGTGGGCAACAGCATCCAGCCCATCATCGACTCACTGCATGCCGCCAAGGATGCCGTCGATGTGCCTGTCTTCATGAAGCTCAGCCCGCACCCCAACATCCAGGAGATCGCCCTCGCCCTCGAAGAAGCCGGCGCGGACGGTCTCGTCATGATTAACTCCTTCGGCCCCTGTCTTGGCATCGACCTCGAAACCGGCATGCCCCTCATGGGCGGCAGCACCGGCTTCGGCTGGCTCTCCGGCGCGGCCATCAAGCCCCTGGCGCTGCGCTGCATCTACGACGCCGCAAGAGTCGTCAAGATTCCCATCATCGGCGTCGGCGGCATCGTCAACGGGCGCGACGTGGCCGAAATGTTCATGGCCGGCGCATCGGCCGTGCAGGTATGCACGGAAGCCATCCTGCGCGGACCCAACGTCTACGCCAAGATCGCCGCGGATCTGAACAAGTTCCTCGACTCGCACGGCTACGCATCGGTCAATGACATCCGCGGCCTCACTGTTCGCCTGATGAAAGAGCGCGGCCAGGCCAAAGCCACCCAACCGCCCACAGTGCACATGGAAAACTGCACCCTGTGCGGGCAGTGCGAAATCAGTTGTCCTTATGGAGCCATCGATACCGACAAACCCGGAAAGATGCTCCACATCGATCCGGAAGCATGTTTCATCTGCGGCCTCTGCGTCACGCGCTGCAAGCTCGACGCGCTATCCATGCCGGTTTAAACGGAAGGGCAGAAGCCATGTATCTCACCGGACTCGAATGCGTACATTGCCGCCGCCGTTACCACCCGCGCGAGGTGGAGTACTTCTGCCCTGCCTGCGGCTACAACGACGGCATCCTCGATGCACAATACGACTTGGACGCCGCGCGCAAAGCACTGAACAGAGAGACTCTGTCCGCAGACCGCAACCTCACCATCTGGCGCTATCTTCCTCTGTTGCCCGTTGCTGACCCGACCCTGATCCCGCATCTCTCCGTCGGCTGGACTCCTCTCTACGATGCGCCGCGCCTCGCCGCCGACCTCCGCATCGCGCGCTGCTGGGTCAAGGACGACGGCCGCAGTCCCACCGCGTCGTTCAAAGATCGCGCCAGCGCCGTCGGCGTCGTAAAGGCCCTCGAAAAGAAAGCTTCGCGCATCACCTGCGCATCCACCGGCAACGCCGCATCCTCTCTCGCCGGTTTTGCCGCGGCCGCCGCGCTGCCCGCCACCATCTTTGTCCCGGCGCGCGCGCCTCAGGCCAAGGTGGCCCAGTTGCTCGTCTACGGCGCAACCGTCTTCAGCGTTCAGGGCAGCTACGACCAGGCATGGGAGCTGTGCATGCAAGCCAGCCGCGAGTTCGGCTGGTACAACCGCAACTGCGCCGTCAACCCATATCTCATCGAAGGCAAGAAGACCGCAGGCCTCGAACTCGCCGAACAGTTTCTCTGGATGAATGACAGCGCCTTCCCCGACTGGGTCGTAGTATCTGTCGGCGACGGCTGCACCATCGGCGGCGTCTGGAAGGGCCTCAAAGAGATACACGCCCTCGGCCTGCTTCCGCGCCTCCCGCGCATCCTCGGCGTACAGGCCGAAGGCTCCAAACCATTCGTCGATGCCTGGCGCAGCGACGGCATCCTGAAGCCATGCGATGCAAGCACCGTCGCCGACTCCATCTGCGTCGGCCACCCGCGCAACTTCGCCAAAGGCATGAGGGCTGTCACCGAATCGAACGGCGCATTCATCGCCGTGCCCGACGAAGAGATTCTCGCCGCAATCCCGCTGCTCGCTCGCAAGGCCGGAGTCTTCGCCGAGCCCGCCGGCGCTGCCGCGGCATCCGGCCTCAAGGCCGCACTGGCGCAAGGCATCGTTGGCCGCAATGAAACCGCCGTTCTGCTGGCCACCGGCAACGGACTCAAAGACATCCAAAGCGCGATGCGGATCTGCGGACAAGCCACCGCCATCGAGCCCAATATCGACGCGGTTCGCCGCGCTGTAGCAACAAATTGAAACGCCTGATACGGCCACCGCTTCAGGCAAACACGAAAGCGAGCAAGAAAGATGACGAAGATTCCATTTGGGCCTACATACGATGAAATGCTTGATCCCAGCCTTGTTGACAAGGCGGTTCGTACACGCGCGCTGGCCGCACTGCGCGAGAACGAGCTCGACCCCATCAATCTCTTCAACATCACCTGGCGCGATGCCGCCAACGAAGTGCGCAAAGTCGTACTTCCCTCCGCGCTCACCGGCGTCGACGCAAACATCGTCGTCATGCTCGGCTGCGGCTTTCCTTCGGGCTCTCACAAAGTTGGCCCCGCATACAGCACGTTGATTGAAGGCCTGGTAGACGGCGACATCGAACCGGGCGTGCACACCATCCTCGGCCCCTCCACCGGAAACTTCGGCATCGGCACTGCGTACATCTCCAACCTGCTCGGCTTCCGCGCCATCGTCATCATGCCCGACAACATGAGCAAGGAGCGCTACGAGCGCATCCGCAAGTACGGCGGTGAGCTCGAACTCACTCCTGGCTCGGAATCCGACGTCATCCTCACGCTCGAAAAAACTCGCGAGCTGATGCAGAACCCCAAGAACAAGGCGCTTGCTCAATTTGAACTCTTCCCTAACTACCGCTTTCATCGTCACGTAACCGGATCGAGCGCCATCGCCGCGGTAAAGGGTGTCGGCAACGGCCGCATCGCCGCCTTCACCTCCGCGCCCGGCTCGGCAGGAACTCTTGCCGCCGGCGATCAGATCAAAGCCGCCTTCCCCGAAGCAAAGACCGCCGCGCTCGAACCCTACGAGTGCTCCACGCTCGCCAACGGCGGGCAGGGCCAGCACCGCATCGAAGGCATCGGCGACAAGATGTGTACGCTCATTCACAACGTCCTCCAGACCGACTTTGTCGTACTCATCCGCGACGAAGAAACCGTCCAGGGCGTCAAGCTCTTCCACGACGGCACTGAGGCTCTCGTCCGCGCCGGCGTCGATCGCGCCTTTGCGCTCGGCCTGCGCCAGCTCTTTGGACCCTCGGGAATCTGCAACATCCTCGGCGCAATCAAAATGGCGAAGCATCTCCGCCTCGGCCCCGGCGACAACGTCGTCACCATCGCCACAGACGGCTTCGACCGCTACAACTCCGTGCTCGACGAGTTGAACGGCCGCTATCTCGAAATCTCCGAGACCGTGCTCGATCGCTGGACCCGCGACATCTTCCTCGAAGCCACTGACTGCGACGTGCACGACTTCCGCAAGCCTCAAATCAAGGAGCAGCTCTTCGCGCAAAAGGAGAAGGACTGGATCAAGTTCGGCTACACCAAGGCCTTCCTCGACTCCATGCGCGAGCAGCAGTTCTGGGATGCGCAGTACGCTAAGGTGCCCGCATACAACCAGAAGATCTCCACCCTGCGCGCCAAGCCGCCAGCAAAGTAGCCAACGCCCGAACCGAGGGACATCGCCATGTATCAGTTCGTGCTCAATGGACAACCCGCCACCGTCGCCGCGGACAAGAACCTGCTCGACTATCTGCGCGACGATGCCCGCATGATCTCGGTCAAAGACGGCTGCAAGGAGGGCGTCTGCGGCACCTGCTCCGTGCTCGTGGACGGCAAGGCCGTGCGCGCCTGCACCACCACTGTCGCCAAAATCCAGGGCAAGTCCATCGTCACCTGCGAAGGCATCTCCGAGCAGGAGAAGCATATTTACTCATGGGCCTTCGGCAAAGTCGGCAGCGTGCAGTGCGGCTTCTGCATGCCCGGCATCCTTGTCAGCGCCAAGTCCCTGCTCGACGCCAATCTCCATCCCACCACTGCGGAGGTCCGCCACACCCTCCGCTCCAATCTCTGCCGCTGCACCGGCTACCTCGTGATTGAACGCGCCATCGATCTGGCCGCGCAAGCTCTTCGCGGTGAAGTCGCGCCGGATTCCACCGGCGATTCGGGCCGCGTCGGCGCGCGCTCTGTCCGCGTAGACTCCCGGGCCAAGCTGCTCGGCACCGGCGAGTTCGTTGACGACATGGTTGTGCCCGGCATGCTCATCGGCGCGACACTGCGCTCCAAATATCCCCGAGCTCTTGTAAGAAAGATCGACATCTCCGCCGCAAAGGCTCTGCCTGGCGTCGAACTCGTGCTCACCGCAAAGGACGTCCCCGGAGAGCAGCTCCTCGGCCACATCGTCCATGACTGGCCTGTGATGATCGCCGAAGGCGAAGAGACCCGCTACGTCGGCGACGCCCTCGCGATTCTCGCCGCCACATCAAAGGAGATCGCCGAAAAAGCAATCGGCCTCATCAAGGTTGACTATGAAGAGCGCGTGCCTGTGCTCTCGCCTTCCGATGCGCTCGCCGAAGGCGCGCCTCAACTGCATCCCAAAGGCAACGCGCTCTCTCGCACCGAGGTCAAGCGCGGCAACGTGGACCGCGCCATCGCGGAAGCCGCGCACGTCGTCACGCACCGCTACTTTGCGCCCCGCCAGGAGCACGCCTTCCTCGAGCCCGAGAGCGCTCTCGTTGTCCCCAACGGCCCCGATGCCATCACCGTCTACTCCGGCAGCCAGAGCGTCTATGACGATCACCGCGAAATCGTCCGCATGTTGGGCGTGGCTGAAGACAAAGTTCGCGTCATCGGCAAGTATATCGGCGGCGGGTTCGGCGGCAAGGAAGATCTCTCCGTGCAGCATCACGCGGCGCTGCTCGCATGGCACAGCGGCAAGCCGGTAAAGATCACGCTCAGCCGCGAAGAGAGCTTCCGCACCCATCCCAAGCGCCACCCCATGGAGATGGACTACACCACCGCCTGCGACAAGGATGGCAAGATCACCGCCGTGCGCGCCCGCATCGTTGCCGACACCGGCGCGTATGCCTCGCTCGGCGGGCCGGTACTGCAGCGCGCCTGCACACATGGCGCAGGCCCCTACCAGATCGACAACGTCGACATCGAGGGCGTCGCGGTCTACACCAACAACGTCCCCTCCGGCGCATTCCGAGGATTTGGCGTCACGCAAACCTGCTTCGCCATGGAGAGCAACCTCAACCTGCTCGCCGAAAAAGTCGGCATCTCCCAATGGGAGATCCGCTGGCGCAACGCCATCGAGCCCGGCGGCGTCCTCTCCAACGGCCAGATCGCCGACCAGAGCACCGCGCTCAAAGAAACTCTGCTAGCGGTCAAGCCCACAATCGACGCACATCCCCGCGCCGGCATCGCATGTTCTTTCAAGAACACCGGCAAGGGCGTCGGTGTAAAGGACATTGGCCGCGTAAAACTTCAGGTGCGCAACGGTCGTATCATTCTCTGCACCAGCGCGGCCTGCATGGGCCAGGGCCTCAGCACCGTTGTCCTCCAGATCGTCTCCGAGACCACCGGCATCGCAAAGGAATGGATCGACATTCACGAGCCCGACACCATGGTCACTCCCGACAGCGGCACCAGCACGGCCTCGCGCCAGACATTCATCACCGGTGAAGCCGCACGTCGTTCCGCGCTGGCACTGAAAGATGCACTCGCCGCTCGCACGCTTGCCGAACTCGACGGCCGCGACTTCCACGGCGAGTTCGAAGCCATCACCGACCCCATCACCAGTCCAAAACCAAATCGCGTAAGCCACCTCGCTTACGGATTTGCGACACAGGTCGTAGTTCTCAACGACGAAGGCAAAATCGCAAAGGTCGTTGCCGCGCACGACGTCGGCCGTGCCATCAACCCCAACGGCGTCGAAGGCCAAATCGAAGGCGGCGTGGTAATGGGCATCGGCTACGCGCTCACCGAGGACTTCACCGTCAAGGACGGAGTCCCCGCCGTCACGCTCGGCACGCTTGGCCTGATCCGCTCCACGCAAACACCCGAGATCGAGTGCCACATCGTTGAAAAGAGCACCTCTGAGCTTGCCTACGGCGCCAAGGGCGTGGGCGAGATCGTGATGCTCACTACAGCTCCGGCCATCGCCTGCGCATACTTTCAGCGCGACGGCATCCACCGCACCTCCCTGCCGCTGGAAGCAACACCGTACAGCCGCAAGCGCGCAGCCAACCCTGAACACTTACGCCAATCTCACAACGAACGGGCAGCCTCACAGGCCGCCAATTAAGGATCGACATGACTCAACACACTTCAAATGACTCCTCCCGTTTAATCGCCGCCGCAAACGCTCTGGAAACGGACATGGTTCGCTTTCTGCGCGATATGATCGCCATTCCCGGCGAAAGTTCTCACGAAGGCCCTGTCGTGCAGCGCATCAAGCAGGAGATGGAGCGCGTCGGCTTCGACGAGATCCGCATCGACGGCATGGGCAACATACTGGGACGCATCGGCTCCGGCAAGCACGTAATCATGATGGATGCGCACGTAGACACCGTCGGCGTTGGCGACCCCAAGGAATGGCCCTACGATCCGTACAAGGGCAAAGTCGAAGATGGCAGCGTCTACGGACGCGGCGCCGGCGATCAGCGCGCGGGCATGGCCAGCATGGTCTATGCGGGCAAGATGATCAAGGATTTGAAACTGGACGCTGACTACACACTGTGGATCGTCGGCTCTGTGCAGGAAGAGGACTGCGACGGCCTGGCCTGGGTCTACATCCTCAAGGAAGACGGTATCCAACCGGAGTGCGTCGTGATCACCGAGGCAACCAGTCTGCAGGTGTACCGCGGACAGCGCGGGCGCATGGAGATCGAGGTTCACATGCGCGGGCGTTCCTGTCACGCCAGTGCGCCGGAGCGCGGCGATAATCCGGTTTACAAGATGGCCCCGCTCATCGCGCAGGTCGAGGAGTTGAACAAGCGTTTGCGCAACGACGCGTTTCTCGGCAAGGGAACCATAGCCGTCACCGACATTCGCTCCATGACTCCGTCCCTGTGCGCGGTCCCGGGCGCATGCTCCATCCATCTCGACCGCCGCCTCACCGCCGGTGAGACGCTCGAAAGCGCGGTCGCTGAGGTCAAAGCTCTGCCCGCCGCGCAAGGCGCGGAGATCGAGGTATTGCAGTACGAGACGCCCAGCTACACCGGCCTCAAGTATCCGATGCAGAAGTACTACCCAACCTGGGTGCTTGAAGAAAGCCATTTGGCGGTGCGCTCGGCCGTTGCAGCGTATCGCGCACTCCACAACGCCGATCCGGTTGTGGACAAGTGGACCTTCAGCACCAACGGTGTCGGCTCCATGGGAATCATGGGCGTCCCGACCATCGGTTTCGGTCCCGGTGAGGAAGACGTCGCGCATACCGTCATCGATCGGGTCCCGATCCGTGACCTCGTGGAAGCTGCCCAGTTCTATGCCGCCTTCCCGCTTGCCTACGTTGCCACGCTCGAAGGTTCGAAGGGCTGAACGATCGGCCACAAGTTCCCGGCCGCTGAACTTATTCACTTTGCATTGTTCAAGAAAGAGGTGTGCTTTGGAAACGAAGAAGGCTCTATTCAAAGGCAAGGACTACATCACCACCCAGGAATACACCGAGGCGGAGATTGAAATCCTGCTCGACGTATCCGCCGACTTGAAGCGTAAGTACAAGGGGCGCATTCCCCATCGCTATCTGGTCGATCAGACCATCTTCCTGATGTTCTTTGACAAGTCCACGCGCACGCGCAACTCGTTCGAAGCGGGAATCACGCAGCTTGGCGGCCACGCCCATTTTTTGACCGCCGATGCCATGCAGATCTCCCACGGAGAAAGCGCGAAGGATACAGGCATCATACTTTCCAGCTACGGACAGGCAATCGCCATCCGCCACGACCTGATCCCGGGCGAAGGCAACGCCTATATGCGCGAAGTTGCGCACTGGGCGGATGTGCCGGTCATTAATATGCAGTGCGACATCGACCACCCCTGCCAGACATTGGCCGACCTCATGACCATCCGCGAGCAACTTGGTCGCAACCTTCGCGGACGCAAGCTGGCTGTATCGTGGGCCTACGCGCCCAGCTACGCCAAGCCGCTCAGCGTGCCGCAGGGATTGATCATGCTGATGCCGCGCCTCGGACTGGACGTTGTGCTTGCCGCACCACCCGAGTACGCGCTCATGCCGGAGACCGTGGCCGCCGCGCAGGAGAACGCACGCCGCGCCGGAACCAAATTCGAAATCGTGGACAACATGGACGACGCGTTCCAGAACGCCGACATCGTCATTCCCAAGAGCTGGGGCTGTCTCGACACCATGGGGTCGAACCCCAAGGAGTCCCTGCGCATCGCCGAGGGATACAAGCACTGGATCTGCAACAGTGAGCGCATGAGCTTGGCATCGAAAGATGTTCTCTACATGCATCCGCTGCCCGCCGATCGCGGCAACGAGGTCACGGACGAGGTCATCGATGGCCCGCACTCTGTGGTGTACCAGGAAGCGGAAAACCGCCTGCACACCGCCAAGGCCATCATGGCTCTGACCATGTCGGAGCAGGAAATCGAGTATGAGACAACAGGCTCTTAACACCCAGCCGGAAACGCTGGTGATCGCTCTGGGCGGCAACGCCATTACCAGGCCAGGGGAATCCGGTACGATTCCCCTGCAGTTTGCCCACACCGCGGAGACCCTTGAACGTCTCAAGCCTCTGTTCCACACCGGTTCGCGGATCGCCATCACGCACGGCAGCGGTCCGCAGATCGGCAACATCCTCATTCGCGTCGAAGAGGGCGAGCGGCGCGTTCCCCACCTGCCGCTCGACACCTGCGACGCCGATTGCCAGGGTGGCATGGGCTACATGATCCAACGCCTGGCTTGCGAGTTGTTCCAACGCGAAGGGATCGAGCGCGAAGTGGCTACGGTCATCACCCAGGTGCTCGTGGACCGCGGCGACCCGGACTTCCAGCATCCCAGTAAGCCGATCGGTTCTTTCTATGACGCAAACGAACTCGCTCAAATCCGCATCGACAGGCCAGACTGGATCATGCGCGAAGTCACGCCAGGTAGTTACCGTCGCGTCGTGCCTTCGCCCCTCCCGTTGCGAATTCTCGAGGCCGGGGCGATCTCGTCGCTGCTCGACGCAGGCGTCGTCGTCATCGCCTGCGGTGGCGGAGGCATTCCAGTCGCATGGCAAGACGATCGTTTGCTCGGTGTCGAAGCCGTTATCGACAAGGACCTCGCTTCAAGCATGCTGGCGACGCACGTGCGCGCTCAAAAGCTCATCATTGTTACTTCCGTCGATCGCGTGGCGCTCGACTATGGCCGGCCCAGCCAGCAGTGGCTCGATACCATCACCATGGACCAGGCCCGCCAGTATCTAGCCGCGGGCCAGTTCCCAACAGGATCGATGGGGCCGAAGATCCAGGCGGCAATCGACTTCCTCGAACACGGCGGCGAGGAGTGCATTATCACTTCCGTGGAGAGCGTCGCGGGTGCGGTCGCCGGCAATGGCGGCACCCACATCGTCGCCCGCTAGCGTAGAACTTCCCTGAATCTTGCGGAAGTTAGCGGAAACGCAAGGTGATTCTACCGAACATACGAATCCCGACGCTCGAATCTCCTGTAAACAAAAACCCGCAGAATCGTTGCCATGAGCAACCATTCTGCGGGTTCATTTTGTGCGATTCACTTCGCCGGCTTCTGCTCTTCCGAAGACCGGATCATTCGATCACGCGGTTTCGCCGGATGCAAGGCGAAGTTACTTGCCGGTCTCGAAGCGGAACGAGCCGTCTTCGTCGACAATCGCCAGCAGCCGCACGATGCAGCCGTCGCCCCCCGGCCAGCGCCACGGGAAGCACATAAACGTGCAGCGCTTGCCGGTGACCGCATCCATCGCGCCGCCGTCGTCGCCCGCGTTCTCGATCCCCGGGATCCCGCCCTTCACCATCAGCGTCTTGTGCGCCGGCTCCCAGAGCGGGAAGTCCGCCGCCGCGTCGCGGCCGGTCACCTGCTTGTACTCTTCGATCAGGTGGGGATGCGTCGGTCCAAGGCCGTGGTTCACCAGCTTGGTCGCGATCGGATGATCGTTCGCCTGGCAGCCGTAGGCAACCATCTTCACCTTGTGATCCACCAGCCACTGCGCGCCGTCCTGCGTAGCGCCGGGGCCGTAGGCAAAGTACTCGTCGGTGTCGGCCCACTTGTGGTGGTAGCCGGTGTTGATAACAACGATGTCGCCTTCCTTGATCTTCGGCGTGGCCTTTTCAAGCGCCTCGGCGTTGATCACGCCCCACTTGCCCATGGGGATCGATACGCAGACGCCCGTGCCGAAAAGCCGCCACAGAGGATAGTCATTGATGGTCGGCGTATTCTCCGTAACGTGGATCGGCGCATCCATATGCGTGCAGCGGTGCATGATGCCTTCCCACTGGATCTGGTAGAGGCCGTCCTTGGCATGGAACTTGTCAATGTCGATATTCACGCTGGGGTTCGACGGCCACTCGGGCATGAACTGCGTGAAAGTATGCGTGAGGTCATAAACCTTTAAGCTCATTTTTGAATCCTTTCGCTTTCTCGCAGTCGCTTACTTGCCCTGCTCGATGCGGGCCGTGCCGGTGGGATCGAACATAGCCACTACCCGCACCTGGCAGGCGTCGCCGTGTTCAAACTTCCAGGGAGTGGCGGCAAGAGTCATGCGCTTGCCCTTCACCAGATCGACGTCGCCGCCAACCTGCTCGACCGTGGGAATGCCGGCAGCCGCCAAGGTGCGGTGCGCCACGTTCCACTCGCCGTGCTCCTTCTTCCAGTCCAGGCCCGTTGCCTTCGCGTAATCGCCGGCCAGCCGCTTCATGTGCGGTCCGCCGCGATGCGGCGCCATCGAAGTCGCCAGCGGATGATCGATGTGCGGCGTATCCACCATCACCATCTTCGGCTTCTTCGCCACCAGCCACTCCGCCGCGTCCTTCGTCAGGCCCGGCGCCTCGCCGTAGTACTCAAGACCGTCGGAGTACTTGTTGTGCCAGCCGGTGACGATGACGATAATGTCGCCTACCTTCACGTCCTTGCCGGCCTTTTCGAGGTCGGCAGCCGTGATCGTCTCCCAGTTCTTCTTGGGCAAATCGAGCACAATTCCGTTGCCGAAGAACCGTGCGGGGTCGATGGCGGCAAGATCGTCGCCTCTCTGGACCATGTGGATGGGCGCGTTCATGTGCGTGCCCGTGTGCATCACCGTTACGGTGCGCCAGGCCAGCACTCCATGCTGCGAGTGCTTCACGCCGCGCCACATCTTCACGTCGGTCTGCCCGGGATACGAAGGGGCCCGCTGGTCCCACTCGTGGCTCAGTTCCACGAACTGCAAGCTCGAGTAGGGATCGGTAACGATCTTCGGGTTGCTCATGTGCTTCTACCTCTCTCAATCTCTTATTTCAATTTGCGCGCTGTCCCCGGTCTTCCACTCTTGTTGACCGGGAACAAACCCACTGCTCTGGGTGCCCCAGGTCTCGATTTTGAGACCTGGGAACCACCACATCCTGCTAAGCCGTCGTTCCGCCGTCGACAAAAATCGTCTGCCCGGTAACGAAGTCCGACGCCGGCGAGCAGAGAAAGATCACCGCGCCCGCCATGTCCTCGGGCATGCCCAAACGGCCAAGCGGAACCATCTTCTTGTACTTCTCCGCCAGCTCCGGATTGTTCTTGATGTGGATCGTGCCCGGCGTAATCACTAGCGCCGGTCCAATCGCGTTGACGTTGATGTTGAACGGAGCCCACTCCAGCGCCAGAGACTTGGTGATCATCTCCACCGCGCCCTTGGTTGCCGAGTAGCCAACGTTGCCGCCGTCCTTGCCGCGGATGCCGCGCACCGAAGACAGGTTAACGATCTTGCCCGCCTTCTTGGCCTTGAACACCTGCTGACCAACCTGCTTGCAGGCGATCATGGTGCCCGTGATGTTGATGTCCATCAGCTTGCGCCAGTCTTCCATCGGGTAGTCGAAGGCGTCGCGCTTGATGTTCCAGCCCATGGCGTTTACGAGGATGTCAATCGTTCCGCACTTGGCCACCACGTCCGCCACCAGCTTGGCCACGCTCTCTTCGTTGGTCACGTCGCTGGTCATCGCCAGCACTTCATTGCCGGTCTCGGCCGTGATCTTCTTGGCCGCCTCGTCAATCGCCTGCTGGTTGCGGCTGGAGATAACAACCTTCGCGCCCTGCTGGCTCAGCCCTACAGAAATCGCCTCGCCGATGCCGCCCGCGCCGCCCATCACCAGCGCAACCTTACCGTCCAATCGAAACATGTCCTTCATTTACTCTTCTCCCCACACCGTTCGGCTGCCCCAGGTGCCTAGCCTTTGGGCACCTGGGAAACCACAACACGAAACCCGGCTCTTGCAAACCAACCACAACAGCCGGCTGCCCCAGGTGCCTCGCATTTGGGCACCTGGGAAAGTAACCACTACGCCAGCGGCTTCAGCCCCAGTATCTGGCGCGCCTCATCCGGCGTCGCCGGCTCCTTGCCCAGTTCGCGAATAATGCGCACCGTGCGCGCTACCAGCCGCGCATTGGTCGCCAGGTCGCCCTTGCCGTAGTAGATGTTGTCCTCGAGTCCCACGCGCGCGTGGCCGCCGCTCAGGATGCTCAGCGTAGTCAGTCCCACCTGGTCGCGGCCCACCGCGGCGCAGTTGATGATCGCGCCCTTCGGCATCAGGTCCACAATCTGGTTGAAGATCTTCGGCGTCGCGTCGCACGCGCCCTGGTAGCGCATGCCCAGCACAATGTCGATGTAGTACGGCGCCTTCAGCAATCCGCGCTCCACAATCGAGTCCACCTCGCGCGCCATCGCGTGCGAATAAACCTCGAGCTCCGGCTTGATGCCCAGCTCGTTCATGCGGCCCAGGTACCAGTCGATCTCGTCCGGCATGTTCGACCACGGAATGCCCTTCCACTGCCCGGCGATGCGCATCATCGTGCCCATGTTCAAGGACGCCATCTCCGGCCCGGCCAGCAGACACTCGATGCGTTGCTCCTGGGTCAGGTTCGGGCCGCCGCCGGTCGAGTCTTCGATCACCAGCGGACACGCTTCGCGAATGCGCTTGTGAATGTCGTTGAACACCGCTACGTCCGACGTGTTGCCGCCCTCTTTGTCGCGAGCGTGAATGTGCACCACCGCGGCGCCTTCGTTGTAGCAGGCCAGTGCCGAGGCCGCGATCTCGTCGGGCTGCTCGGGAACATGGGGGTTCTGCTTCTTCATCGTGATGGCCCCAGTCTGGGCCACCGTGACAATTACCTTATTGCTCAAATCAGCCATCGTTCTTTCCTCTCGTGAGCCCTCTGGGCTCGGAAATCAAATTGGTAATTCTTACTCGAATGCGGCGTCTTACTTGGCCAGCTTGGGCTCGTCGTGCAGCGCAAACTCAGTAGCCTTCAACACCCGGATCAAATCGTCGTCGCGCTTGGCAAGATTCTGTTCGAGCGTCTTGTCGGTGTAGTCGAAGAAGCCCTTGCCGCTCTTCACGCCCAGGTCGCCCTTCTCCACCTTGCTCACCAGGCTCACCGGCGCGTTGTCCAGCGGCGGCTCGGGATACCCGGCCAGCCGCAGGTTGCCCGCACTCAAATCCAGTCCCGTAAAGTCGTACCGCTGCACCACGCCCAGTGTGCACATGCGCGGCGCAATCGAGGCCTTCACCGCCAGGTCGAGCTGATCGGCAGTGATAAAGCCGTTATCCAGCAGGTAGAAAACCTCGCGCCCGATAATGCGCTGCAACCGGTTCACCACGTGGCCGGGCACATACTTCTGCATCAGAATCGGTGTCTTGCCGATCTTCCTCAGCAGCGCCAGCACCGTCTCTTCGGTCGCCTTCGACACCGGCTCGGCGCGCACCACTTCCACCAGCGGCAGAATGTGCGGCGGTGCAAACCAGTGCGCGATCACCGTGTTCGCCGCGCGGCTCTCCGGCACCAGCTCAAATACATTCAGATAACTGGTGTTCGATCCGAACAGCGCATCCGGCTTGGCTACGGAGTCGAGCAGTTTGAACAGCTCGATCTTCAAATCCTTCTTCTCGTTGATGCACTCGATGATGAAATCCGCAACGCGAGCCGCATCCTCAATGCTCAACCCATAGCTCACGCGGCCTTCGATAGCCGCCACATCGCCCTGCTTAACCACGTCGTTCTTCACCAGCGTAAGCAGGTTCTCGTGGATCACGGCCTTGGCCTGGTCGAGCGAGGCCTGGCGCCGGGCAACCAGCGTCACATCGTATCCGCCCTTGGCGAAGTCGAGCGCGATCCCCGGACCCATCGTGCCGCTGCCTATGATTGCAATCTTCTTGATGTCTTCCAGTTTCACTTGTCTTCTCTCCTGGCGCATCGCGCCTAAGAAACTGTTGAAAATCTTTGAGCCCCGGTCTTGAAGGGTACGGGCTTTAGCCCGTACGTAATACCAAAACAAAGTTCGCGGGCTTTAGCCCCTGAGGGAATCAACCGTTGCCCCATCTGCAGTTCTGAATCAACGCTTAAGCAACATTCTCAATAGCCAGAGCCAACCCCAACCCGCCGCTCACGCAAAGCGTAGCCAGACCCAGCTTCTTCTTGCGCTTGATCAGCTCGTAGATCAGCGCCGTCGTAATGCGCGCGCCGGTGCAGCCGGTCGGGTGCCCGAGCGAGATCGCTCCGCCGTTCACATTCAGAATCTCGTGGTCGAAGTGCAGCTCGCGATCGCAAGCCAGAACCTGCGAAGCAAAGGCCTCATTCAATTCCACTACGTCGTAGTCCGCCGTCTTGATGCCCGTCTTCTTCTCAAGCAGTTGGCAGGCCGGAACCGGCCCGATGCCCATGTACGACGGATCCACGCCAGCCGAAGTGATTCCGATGATCCGCGCCATCGGCTTCAGGTTGTTCTTCTTCACAAACTCTTCGCTGGCCAGCATCAGCCCCGCCGCGCCGTCCGTAATGCCCGAAGCGTTGCCCGCGGTGACAGTTCCAGTCTTTGAGAACACCGGCTTCAGCTTGCCCAGCTTCTCGATCGTTGCATCGAGGAAGATGTGCTCGTCCCTCTCGAAAACCGTCGGCCCCTTCTTGCCCTCGAGCGTGATCGGAACAATCTCGTCCTTGAATCGTCCGCTCTCCGTGGCCGCCTGCGCCCGATGCTGCGAACGCAGCGCGTACTGGTCCTGCTCTTCGCGAGAGATCGAATATTTCTCCGCCAGCTTGTCCGCGGTCTCGCCCATGATCAACTTCGAGAGCGGGCAGTTGTAACCGTCGCGGTACATCGCATCCACCAGTTCGTTCGAACCCAGCCTGTAGCCCCACCGCGCGCCGTCCAGCAGGTAAGGAATCTTCGACATCGCCTCCACGCCCACCGTCAGCATCGCTTCGCGGTTGCCCGAAGCAATCTCAAGGAAGCAGTTGCCGATCGCGCGCAGCCCCGACCCGCACGCCATGTTCACCGTGTAGGCGGGAGCCTCTTGCGGTACGCCGCTCCGGTACAGAATCTGGCGTCCCACGTTCGGTCCGCCGCCGGCCTGGCGCGCGTTGCCGACGATCACTTCCTCCACCTGTTTCGGATCCACGCCGGCGCGTTCCATCGCCGCCTTGGCCGCAATCGTTCCCAGATCCGCCGCCGTCATCGATGCCAGCGAACCCCCGAATTTCCCGATCGCGGTCCGCGCCGCGGAAAGTATGTAGACGTTATTCAATTTTTCCTCCTGGCTTCCGGCCCAGAGATTCCCTCAGTGCCGGAGCACAGCGTTCTCAGATTCAAAAGCAACTACTCAAAAACTGTTCGGGCCCTACTTGCGCTCAAGCGAGATCTCGCCCACATTCACGCTTGCATCCACGCGCACTGCAACTTCTTTCGCGCCATAGCCAGCGAACTCAGCCCGCACCGTGTACTCTCCGCCCACTGCAAGGCCCTTGAACTCGAAGTCACCGAAAAAATCGGTCTCGGTCGCCAGCGTCTTCTGGTCCGTCTTTGCAACCAGCGTCACCTTTGCTCCGGCCGCGCACTCACCGGGCTTATCGGCCAGCCGCACCTCGCCCGCGATAAACGGCCGAGGCAATTCGAAGTACTGCACCGTCGGCCGCGCGCCGAACTCGGGATGCAGGCTCTCGTACCGGCCGGCCTTCTCCTTCATCGCCAAAGACACCGCGCTCTTCGCGTCGTCCATGTCGCCAAACACCATCGCCTGTGTCGGGCAGGTCTCCACGCACCGCGTCGTTCTCTCGCCCGCGTCGATCATCTGCGCGCACAGGTTGCACTTCTGCGCCAGTTGCGCTTGCTCGTTCCACTGGATCGCGCCGTAGGGGCACGACTCCGCAATCTTCTTGTTGCCCTTGGCCTTCACCGGATCGATGATTACTATCCCATCTGCCCGCCGATACACCGCATCGCCGAACTCGGGCTTGATGCACGGCGCGTCCTGGCAGTGCTGGCACATCACCGTCGTATAGTCCACCTTCACCTTGCTGCCCGAGCCGTGCGTCAGCTCCTCGATCCGCAGCCAGCTTGGGCCGTCATTGGGCTGCGCCGCCGCCACGGGAAGATAGTCGTTGCCCGCAAACTCATCCTTGCAGGCCAGAAAGCACGCATAACATCCCGTGCAGCGTGTTACATCGATTGCAATTCCATATCTGGGCATAGTTATTTCTCCCACTTTCTCAGTTCGAGGTTGCAGGAGTTCGGGCTCATGCCGGGTACGTTCTTTGACAGCATGCGTCCGGAGGTCAGCAGGTTCACCGCGCCGCCCTTGTCGGTCGACTGGAAGTTGCCCGGCTCAATCGGCTGGTAGCGCGCCGTGCACCCGTAGCTGTGAACCACGCCCTCGCACACGCGCCAGCTCACATCCGCAATGCACAGCACCGACGCGCGGTCGTTATAAAGCTCCACAATGTCGCCGCTCTTTATCCCGCGCTTCTTCGCGTCCTCCGGATGAATCCGCGCGATCCACCACGCGTGCCCATCCTTCGTCACCCGGTGCAGCGGAATCTCATCCAGCCAGCTCGCATGTTTGTCGTAGTGTGTGTGGAAGCTGAAGCGCGGATGCGGAAACACACCTTGAATCGAGTACTTGTCGTAGTTCCCCGTCTTGAATCCCTCCCATGAAGGAATCCAGTGCGGAACCACAGGCCGCTCCTTGTCGTCCGGCATCAACTGCTTCAGACTCTCTGAGGCGAACTCGATCTTGCCCGAATACGTTCCCAGCTCATGCGCCTTGTCCGTGCCGCGCTTGGGATTGTTCGTGTCCGGCGTATCGTCAGGCCGGCCTTCCACAAACCAGCGCAAACCGGGCGTCGCCTTGTACTCCTCCGGGCTATCCGGTCCCGGCGAACTGATAATGTGGTAGCCCTTCTTGTTGAAGTCCTCCCACGAAAGCGTCTTCGCCAGGTCCGACGACTCGTAGAATAACTTCGCCCAGCCGTCTTCGTCGTTGCCTTCCGTATACTTCTCCCTCAATCCCAGCTTCTCTGCGATCAAGGTAAAAATCTCGTAGTCCGACTTCGACTCGCCCAGCGGCTCTCTCACCTTCTGCTGCCGCACAATCACGCGATAGTTATTCCCGATGTGCGCATTCGTCGTGTAGCCGCCGCAGGCCGCCCACTCGCCCAGATCGTTGCGCTCAAGATTCGTGCACGCCGGCAGCAGTATGTCCGGGAACATTGACTCGCCGCTCATCCAGATATCCTGCATCACCACGAACTCAAGCTCCGGGCTCTGGTACATCTTCACCCACTTGCTCGTGTCCGTCATCGTGCCCAGGAACGATCCGCCGTAGCGATAGAACATCTTGATCTTCGATTCGCCCGGCATCGGATACGTGTTCTGGATAAACTGCTGCTCCAGGCTCTGCCCGCAGAACCCTTGCCCAATGAACGCATCCTTGCCGTTCAAAATCGCATCGGGCAGCGTCAGCCGGTAGAGCCGCTGCTTGGTCGGATTCATGTTGCAGAGCTTTTCCTTCGCCACCTGCGACCGGCCCATCTGACCGTTCGGCTCCGCATACGCCGGGAACCAGATCCGCGAATCCGCCGGCGCGCCCATCGTCGTGCCCCATATATTGATGCCCGGCTTGCCCAGCCCCTGCATCGCCATCAGCAGCACAATCGTCCGCGCCCACTCCGTGCCATACGCGGTGCGGCATGCGCCGCCTTCTCCGCCGCGCGCTCCGCAGCTCACCATCGTCCGCTTGCGCGCCCACTCCCGCGCCAGCGACCGAATCTTCCGCGCCGGAATCCCCGTCTCTTTCTCCGCCCACTCCGGAGTCTTGGCGAACTTGTCGTCCACCTCGCCCAGAACATAGGCCTTGAACTGCTCAAACCCCACCGTTCTCTCCGCGATGTACTCCCTGTCGTACGTGCCCTCGGTGATCCACACATACGCAATCGCCATCGCCAGCGCCGTATCCGAGCCCGGGCGCAGCGGCAGCCATGTGCCGTCCATCTGCGCATTCGTGTAGTTGTAGAAGGGGTCGATGAAGACCGTCTTCACGCCCTTCTCCTTCAGCCACGTCCGCCAGATCGACGACTCCTGTCCGCTGTACGTTCCATGCGTCGTATCCGGATCGTTCGACCAGAACACGATCATCTCCGTGTGCTTCATCGCGTCGTCAAGCAGGTCGAACTGCGGCGGCATGCCCAGCCGCCAGTGGAACCCATATGTATGCGTCGCGCCCCAGTGCCAACCCTCCCAGCTATCCGGGTTGTCGAAGATCGGCGTAAAGTGCAGCATGTGCATGAAGCGGTGGAACGGACCCGCCTTGTAACCCACAATGCCCCAGTTGTGATGCGACGACGTAAGCCCCGTAATCGCCGAGCCGCCATACGTCTCCGTCACCCGCTTGATCTCGCTTGAAACGATATCCAGCGCCTCTTCCCAGCTGATCCGCACGTAGCCGCTCTTGCCCCGGTTCTGCGGGTTGCGCTCGCCCTTCGGATCGAAGTCCACACGCCGCATCGGATAAAGAACGCGGTCCTTCGACTCCAGCCGGTTTCGCTCCGTGTGCACCACGGGCGAAATGCGGCAGGCCGGCGGCGGCGAATACTTCTTGCCTTCCGCCTCAATAATCCATGGCTTGAAATCTTCCGGCGCGACCTGCAGCGGACGAACGCGCACAACCTTGCCGTCCTTCACATAAATCGAGATCGGACCGCCGTTGGTCAAACTGCTAAACACCTGCTCCACGCGTGACTCTCCTTCAACCGTTGACGTGCGTGCTTGCAAGGATAATTCCATGCGGAGTCGCCTGGGAACAGCTCAACTCGCTCCCACGATCGCTGGCGCGGAACCGACCCCGATGAACGCTTCTTCCTCGATCTCTAATCCTGCCGTCCAGAATAAACCGCTTCTATCCATATTGCATAATTCTTTGTCGGTATGTTTCTATGCTTTAAACTTATGACGTATGGAACTCCGACACCTCCGCTACTTCCTCGCCGTCGCTGAAAACAAAGGCTTTGGTAAGGCCGCCCTGTCGCTCCACGTCGCCCAGCCGGCCCTCTCCCGCCAGATCCTCGACCTCGAACGCGAACTTGGCGTCCGCCTCTTCGATCGCTCCCGTCTCGGCGTCACGCTCACCTTCCCTGGCGAGTGCTTTTTCGCCGACGTCCAGCGCATCTTTTCCAACCTTGAAGCGGCCCAGTCCCGTGCCCGCCGCGCCCAGAGCGGTTACTCCGGAGCCCTCTCCATCGGCGTCGTCGAATCCCTCGCCTGGCACGAAACCATCACGCAATCCCTCCAGCACTTTCAGCACATGTGCCCCGATGTGGCCCTCGACGTCTCCCTCCTCGGCTCCCCAGAGCAGCTTGCCGCCATCCGCGACGAGCGACTCGCTGCCGGCTTCCTCTTCGACCGCAACCGCGAAGACGAAACCCTCGACGGCATCGAAGTCCTCACCACCCGCGCCCTGCTCGCCGTCCCGGAGTCGTCCCCCTACGCCACCCGTCCCCCCGAGCGCCTCGCCGACCTCCAGCAAGACGACTTCATCTTCATCCAGCGCGCCCGCAACCCCGCCTACTACGACCACTTCATCCACGCCTGCCACATCGCTGGCCTCACCCCCCGCATCGTGCAGTCAGGAACCACGGACTCCTCAAACCTCTGCCTCGTTGCCGCCGGCCTCGGCCTCACAATCGTCCCCGCGGAAGTAGAGACCCGCAAGCCCCGAGGCGTAGTCCTCGTCCCCGTCCCCGACCTCAAACTCGAATCCAAGATGGAGCTGGTCTGGCGCAAAGACAACCGCCTCCCCGCATTAAATAACTTCGTCCGAATTCTGAAAGAAAAACTAGTCCAGGAAAGCGCCGGGTAGCTAATCGCAAGCCGCGAAGTGGAATGAGACCCCAGAGGAGTCGCCCGAAGATAGCCCGGATGGAATCCCAACAGTCCGCATAGAAATGCTCTGTCATCCTTGTATCTCTAAAAGAGCGGCAGTTTCGGTGAGACTGTTGCAGTGGGGGAGCCGATCGATCGGCTCCCCCGCGGGCGGACGGCTCCCGTTCATCCTGCGGTCTTGACGACCGGCGCTCAGCACAGGGACCGCTGCCCAAGTCACGCACGACCGAACAGTCGCATGATTTCAGTCGCACATACAAGGAAGGTTACCGTGACACGGATCATTTGTGGAGTGGATGTTGCCTCGCAGTCTCTCGAGGCACGCATAGGCCGCGATGGCGCGGCCGCTTCGTTTGCCAACACCGCCGAGGGCATCGCCGCGCTAGCCCTGTTCTGCACCCAGCACGGGGCAGACCTGGTGGCTATGGAAGCTACCGGCGGCTATGAACAGCAGGCTTTTGCGCAACTGGCGCAACTCGACCTGCCGGTAGCCATCCTGAACCCGCGCGCGGTGCGCCAGTTCGCCCAGAGCATGGGCTGGCTGGAAAAGACCGACGCCATCGATGCCGGCATGATCGCCTGGTACGCCGAGGTGAAGAACTCGCCGCCGGTGTGTCTGGCGCCGGACCGTCAGCAGCATCTGCGCGCGCTGGTCACCCGCCTGCGCCAGCTTACGCAAATACGCACCGCCCAGCTCAATCAGCAGCGGCTGGTCACCGACCGCGCCGTCCAGGCCTCGTTCAAAAAACTGCTCGCCGTCGTGGCCCGCCAGATCCGCGAGCTGGAGCAGCGCATCGCCGCGCTCATCGACCAGGACCCCACCTGGCGCGAACTCAACCTGGCCTTCCGCACCATCAAGGGCGTGGCCGACCGCACCGTGGCCCGGCTCGTGGCCGAGATGCCGGAGATCGGCACGCTGTCCAACAAAACCATCTCCAAGCTAGCCGGGGTCGCCCCGCTGGCCCGCGACTCGGGCAAGCATCAGGGCAAGCGCGCGGTGCGCGGAGGCCGCGCACCGGTGCGGGAAATCCTGTTCATCGTGGCCAGCGTGGTGGGCCGATACGAACCCGACTTCATCGCCTTCCAGCAGCGGCTTCGCCAAGCCGGCAAACCACCCAAGGTCGTCCGCATCGCCCTGGCTCACAAACTGCTGGTTCGTCTTAACGCCAAAGCGCGAGAAGTTCGTCAGACAACACTGCTGGCGGCATAGTTAGTAGCCAATGAAAAAAGCCAATGAGGCCTACAACACTTGACACAAACAGACAGTCGCTGAGCTAAGCCAAGCGGAGTCGAAGCATCTGCGGTTGCCTTTCCAAACTTCCGCTTTGGCGGTGACATTCCGCGGCCGGCACGCCTTGAAAGGGCACGACTTCAGTCGTGCCGCAAAAACCTTCAAGAATGATCGGAGCATTAGCCCCTGAGGGGAGGGGGGAGGAGTCTGTTTTTGCATTTAAGCTATTTGATTTCATGATGATGGCCTCGCAAATACGGTGTCATTTATGCATGCAATTCGTGTTTTTATCGATGCAATTTGGTGTTTTTATGCGCCCTGATGGCAGGTAGCCCGATCAAAATCTTTGAAGTTGTGCGCGGAGAGTGACGAAGCTGTGGCAGGTGGCCCGATCAAAATCTTTGAAGATGTGCGCGGAGAGTGACGAAGCTGTGCCCCGTTCATCGCGTTCTTTTGCGATGAGCGGGCGTTGGCAGTGGCGATGAATTCAACTTCCCCGCTGGACCGCCCCAACCTGCCTTTCCGTCGCCAAAATATTCCTTCCCCCATTTGCAGATAATTTCCGCGATTTCTCTACACTGAAAGTATCGAAGTCGGAGATTCCAGGCAGGTAGCCCGATCAAAATCTTTGAAGACGTGCGCGGAGAGTGACGAAGTTGTGCCCTGTTCATCGCGTTCTTTTGCGATGAGCGGGCGTTGGCAGTGGCGATGAATTCAACTTCCCCGCTGGACCGCCCCAACCTGCCTTTCCGTCGCCAAAAATTTCCTCCCCCAAAATTGCAGATAATTTCCGCGATTTCTCTACACTGAAAGTATCGAAGTCGGAGATTCCAGCATGGAGCCTCCCACTGAGGCCGAGCCGGGAGTGCCCAGGAGCAGCAAGACTCTTCTAAGTTGTTGAAAATGGGATAGAACGCTCGAAAGTATTGATTCTGGGATAGATGACTCCGTTTCGAACCATCTATCTCGTTGATTCCAATGGTCCCCGACCCGAGATATGGGTGGGGGGGATATCGGGGGGAGTACGGACCGGGCGGCCGCGAACACCAACCGGCCCACTCCCAGATATCTGGCGTAGCGGGCGAATCACCGCCCACCGGAAGGAGCTTCAATCCGCCGCCGTTACCCCTTCACCATCCGCCGCTGCAACTCCTCCAGCGTCCGACCCTTCGTCTCCGGATATGAGAGCCACACCACCACCAACTGCACCACAGTCGCCACGGCAAAGAACCCGAACGGCGCAGCCGGACTCATCCTCGCCGCAATCGCCGGATACACCAGCGAGATCGCCGTATTCGCGATCCAGTGGCTGGCCGCGCCCACACCCTGGCCCTTGGAACGCACGCTGGTCGGGAAGATCTCTCCTATATAGACCCAGAGCACAGCCCCCTGGCTCGCCGCAAAGAACGCGATAAACCCGATCAGCAGCGGCAGCAGAAGCGTGGCGTGGCCGTGGCTCGCGTAGACCCATGAAATTCCGCACAGGCACACCGCCGTCCCAATGGCGCCTGTCACCAGCAGGCTCTTGCGCCCGAAGTGGTCGATCACCGTCATCCCCACCAGGGTGGCAACAACGTTGACCGCGGCCAGCGCCAGCATCTGGGCAAAACCTGAATTGGCGCTGAACCCCGCATCCGCAAACATGCTCAGCGCGTAATACCAGACGACATTGATGCCCGTGAGCTGGTTGAACAGCGCCACAGAGATGGCCACAAACAGCGGATAGCGCAGCTTCCACTGAAAGACCGGCTCGTGGGTGACCGCGTGTTCCTCCTCAAGCGCGCTCTCGATCTCCGCCAGCTCCGCCGCCGGATCGTCGGCGCCCATGGCCCCCAGCACCGCCAGCGCCTCATCCCTCTCGCCCCGGCTCGCCAGCCATCGCGGCGAGCGCGGAATCCCGATCAGCAGCAGCAACTGCGCCAGCGCCGGAATCGCCGGAATCGCGATGATGACACGCCACTCGGCGAAACTCGAACTACGGGCACCCAGGTGAATCAAGAAGTTGATCACGTAGGCCAGCAGAAATCCCGACACAATATTGATCTGGAACATCCCCACCAGCCGCCCCCGCCACTGGGCCGGTGCCAGCTCCGTAATATAGTGCGGCCCCAGCACCGACGCCGCGCCCAGTCCCAGCCCGCCCAGCAGCCGCACCACCAGCAGCATCGGCCAGTTCAGGGCGAGCGCCGCGCCCAGTGCCGCCAGCAGGTAAAGCCCCGCCGCCAGCCGCATAGCCGATCGCGAGCCCAGCCGCTGCCCGAGCACTCCGCCAGTAAAGCAGCCGATCACCGTTCCCACCGGACCCACTGCGACGGTGAGCCCCTTGGCCAGCCCGCCCAAACCAAACGCCTGCACAAGCGGATCGATGAACCCGGAGACGGCTGCAATGTCGAAGCCGAAGATGAGCCCGCCGAGGGCTCCGGTCAGAGTCGCCCTCAGCAGATGGGAGTTGGGAAGTTGTGAACTGGCTCGCATGGCCGCCTTTCCGAACTCCAACATAATAATGCCGCCGAGCATGGGCGTTCCCGGCGCAGCCGAATCTCTCTCTGCTTTTCTGGCCTCCTGAGTGACTAAAGTCGCTGGCCTCCACTCCAGATCCGCCTACTCTCAGAGTCGAGGAGATTCCCCCATGATCAGCCCCCAGACCACCCTGCGCACCATCGCTCTCGACCAGCCCGCCACCATCCGCGTCTTCGAGCGCTTTCACCTCGACTACTGCTGCGGAGGCAAACGGCCCCTCGCCGAAGCCTGCTCCGCGCAGGGAATCGATGCGGCCCAGCTGATCGTCGAGCTCGAAGAAGCCATCGCCGGCGGCCGGCCCACCGAGATTCACCCTCAGTCCATGTCGAACACCGAACTCATTCGCCATATCGTCGACACGCACCACTCCTTTGTCCGCGCCGAGCTGCCAAGGCTCGACAGGATGATGAAGAAAGTTGTGGCCGCGCACGGGTCGGCACGTCCCGAGATCGCCGCCGTCGCCGGCCATCTTGCCCGGCTCGCAGAAGAGCTCACCACGCACCTCATGAAAGAGGAGCAGATCCTCTTCCCCTACATCGAAGCCCTCGACCACAGCCGCGCCGGAATTGCAGAACCGCCCCACGCCTGCTTCGCCACCGTCGAGAGCCCCATCCAGATGATGCTCGCCGAGCACGAAGAAGCCGCCGCGCTGCTCGAGCAGATGCGCTCGGCCACCAACGGCTTCACGCCCTGGCAGGGCGCATGCCCCACATCGGCCGGCCTCTATCACGGCCTCGCCGAGTTCGAGCGCGACCTCCACCGCCACGTCCATCTTGAAAACAACCTGCTCTTCCCCCGCGCCATCGAGGCCGAGCGGGAGGCCATGGCGATCTCGCGCGGCTAAAACAGGCTATAATCCTTCTCTCAAGAGACCTCCGTACGCACGCGTGCCGCGCAACCTCAGGTTTGGCCTGTGCCGTCCGGCCCGTCTCCTTGGCGAAAGGAAGGCAAGCCCATGACACGAGCAATGAGGCAGCAATGGATCCGGAGCATCACCGCCGGCTGGATCGTTCTGGCCGCGGCCCTGTTTCTGAGCGCCTCCCACACCGCGCAGGCCCAGGACTTCAAGACCTACACGTATTCCTCCGATGGGTTCAGCGCCGCCTTCCCAGCGCAGCCCACGCTCCAGAAGAAAGACGTTCCCACCGAAAAGGGCAGCTTTGAGTTGCGCGCCTATCTGGCGGAGGATGGCGAGGCGGCCGTATTTGTGGGGGTCTGCGACTACGGCTCCGCGATCGCGGACAGAACCGCGGATATGGTCCTCGACGGCGCGCAAGATGGAGCGATCTCCAACGTCAGCGGCCACCTGGTCAGCGGGAAGAAGATCACACTGGGCATCTACCAGGGCAGGGAGTTCCAGGCCGACAACGATACCATGCACTTCACCGCCCGCATCTACCTGGTCGGCACTACGCTCTACCAGACCCTGGTTGCGGCGCCCATTTCCAAGCCGTATCCCAGCGTCACGCGCTTCCTGGACTCCTTCCAGCTCATTGCACGCACTGCCAATTGATTCAACCGCCCTTTCCGCTTTAGCCCGCGGGCACCACCGCCAGAACCCGGCAGCGGCATTTGTCCGCCGCGCCCCAGCCCAGCGGAAGCTCTGTGTCGATGCACACGCAATCGCCGGCTTCGAGGATCTCCTCAACTCCGCCTGCATCCAGGCGGAGTCTTCCTTCCAGCACATAGAACACGCCCACCGTCTCACTGTGCTGTTGCAGCGTCGTCGGCGAGCTGTCCGGCTCAAAGTCAATGAACTGCGCGCTCAGGCGAGCATGATCGGCCGAGAGCGGCGTAACCCGCCCCGCTTCCGCGTGCCGTCCGCTCCCCTCAAGATGCGCCCGGCGCGTGATCGAAAGGCTGTGCCGCGCCGGCTCTGAGAAAAAGTGTCCCAACCCCACGCCGTAGACCCGGCAGATCGTCGCCAGCGTGGGAAGCGTCGGAATCAGCCGGTCGGTCTCGAGCTTCGACAGCATCGCGGTCGAAAGCCCCGTTTCGGCTGCCAGCCTGGACAGGGTGAGCCGCTTCTTGACGCGCAGCGAGCGCAACTTGAGGCCGATCGAGTAGGGTTCCAGGGACCCTTGGGCGTGCGAAACTGTCTTGGCCATTGCCGACTCCCCAGTAGGGCGGAAAATCTCGCTTTCAGTGTACGTCCAATTCGGCAAGCGCACCGGGTTTGGAACAATCTCGACTGTTTAGGGCCAGTTTCATTGCAGGAAACCGCGTCCTGCCCGCCCCATAAAATTTCTATCCTTTGCACGCAAGCGCCTGAGTCGGGCGGATAATAGTTGAAAGTTTTTAATTAACCGGCTCCTCCGCTACCTGGGTGTGGGCCCTCTTTTTCTCCCGGATCGGAAGGATCGCGACGACCAGTCGGAATCCCAATGCGGCTCTCGGGCCCCATGCTGAGGATCGCGACGGCGTCGCACAGGACGCGTTGGTTCACATGGCACCAAGTGACTTCTCTGCGCCGGAGCATCTCCGCTCGGGCAACAGTTTGAGAGGCCTTCACCTCGATTCCCGTGGCAGGCTGTTTCGCGGTGACGCCGCGATCGAGCTGCCAGAGGACGAGGCGAAGGTGCTCGCCGAACTGATCGCCCGGGCAGGCCACGTGGTAACGCACGCCCAGTTGCGCCGTATCCTGCACGCCGACAAGGCCACAAGCGGCCAGATCGGCCGGATCGTGCAGCAGCTCCAGGATCGCATCGGTGGCGCGGGGACCATTCAACTCGTCTACAAGCGCGGCTTCCGCTTTCTCGGCGATGTTCGCTTGATCGATCATCCGCCAGTCCGCGCGGTTCCGCGGCTCGCGATCCTGCCGTTTGAGACCGGGCCAGGTGTGCCGGAGTATCTCGGAGAGGCGGTGGCCGAGGAGGCTGGACGGCGCATGAAACTCCAGGCCCTCGGCACGGCTGAGATCGCCGAGCCGGATTCGGTCACCGCCCTCCTCCAGCGCCGCCACCCGCCAATTGAAATTGGCGCGGCGATGGCGGCTGACTGGGTCCTCACCGGTTCGCTGCTGGCGCTTCCCGGCTGGTTCCGCCTGCGTGCCGGCCTCATTCGCGTGGCAGACGGGCAGACTCTCTGGACAGAAGATCTGATGGCGCCGGGCGGCAAGGTCTATGCGGCTGGCGCGGAACTCGCCGAGCGGGTTCTCTCCCGCATGGATGTGGGAATTGCGCTGGCCTCGGCCGCCGAGGAAGAGGAGCGCCCCCACCAGCAGGAGGCCTACGACCTGCTCTGGCATGCCCGCCGCGAGTGGAGAAGCCTCGAGCGCCATCAGATGCAGGATGGCTTGCAGCGGCTGCGCAGCGCCGTGGCCACGGCCCCATTATGGCCGCAGGCCCGCATCGACCTCGTCAATCTCTGCACCCACCAGGCCATGAACGGATTCATGGCCATGCGCGAGGCCGCCGAACTTATTCGTATCACCGCCGCCGGCGCGGAGGACCGGGCAAGTGACATGCTGCTGCCCGCGCTCGGCTGGGTCTACCTCCTCGCGGACCGAAACCTCGCCCTGGCCGAGGCCGCCTTTGACGGCTCTGCCCATCTGCCCCACGACCGCTGGATTACCCGCATCCGCACCACCTGGCTGCTCAGCCTGCGCCGCTTCCCGGAAGCTATTGACATGCTTGAGCGCTCCATCCGGCTCGATCCATTCACAGGCGGACTGTACGCCCGGCTGGCATGGGCGCTCCACCTGGCCGGCTTGCAGGCCCAAAGCCTGAAGATGGCCGATTACCTCCTCGATCAGTTCGCCGATCACGATCTGGCCGGACTCTTTGCGGCAATCATATTGGCCCACTCCGGTAGCGCCGAGCGCGCTGTCGGGATCGCGGAGCGTTTCGCGCGACGGCGACCCTATCTTGATCCTCCCCTGAGCGTCCATGCCTACTCGCTGGTCCGTGCCGGGCGCGACCAGGAGGCGCGGGCAGTGCTCGACCGCCTCGAGTGGCTCAGCAAGGAACGCCACGTCTTGCGCTTCTTTACCCCTGCGGTCTACGTCGCCCTGGGAGACCATGATGCCGCCATCGATGAGCTGCGCGCGGCAGACCGCCGCCAGTGCCCCTGGTTCTTCCAGATCATGGCCGATCCAAGCCTCGCGCCGCTCGGGGACCGGGACGAGTTCCGGGAACTGGCCGCCATCCTCCCCGCAATGAAGAGCGCCGCGGCCCAATCCGACAGCCAACTCCGCGGCTAACCGGGCTGAGCTAGCCGGGCTGAGCCATCCGGTTGGCCCCTCGCCCCATCTCCTGTATACTGACAAAAGCGCCAAAGCCCGGGGAAGTCCCTGTCTAAGCGCAGCTTGTGGGGCTCCGGCCTCGCTTCTTGAACACCAGGAAAACAAAATGCCCAAGTTGAAAACACATTCGGGCGCGGCCAAGCGCTTCAGCAAGACTGGCACCGGCAAAATCAAGCGGGGCCACACGAAGACGCGGCACATCCTTACGTCGAAGGCGCCGAAGACCAAGCGCAAGCTCGGGAAGAGCGCACTGGTCTCCGACGGCGATTACGCCAAGGTCGCGCGCATGATCCCTTACGCTTGATTCGGAGTTCCTCCAAGGTGCTGCCCAGGGCAGCGCCCCGTTTGGCCGCATATGCGTTCGCGCCAACGAGTTGAATCAAGTTTGAACTGAGCGAGTGAAGAGGCCTTACCTGCCTCCAGCCGCGTAACTGAAAGAACGCAAAAAGGAGCATACATATGCCTCGCGTAAAACGTGGCACAAAGCGGAATGACCGCCGCAAAAAGATTCTTGAACGCGCAAGTGGTTATTTCCTCACAAAATCCAAGCTCTATCAGGCAGCTCAGGAAGCAGTCGAGCGCGGCCTCAAGTTCGCCTACAAGGGCCGCCGTGAGAAGAAGCGCCAGTTCCGTTCCCTGTGGATCGTCCGCATCTCGGCCGCCTGCAAGCTGAACAACACCAGCTACTCGCAGTTCGTCAGCGGCCTCAAGAAGGCCGGCATCGAGCTCGATCGCAAGATCCTCTCCGACATCGCCATCAAGGACGCCGCCGGCTTTTCGGATCTCGTAGCCCAGGCCAACAAGGCCAACGCCGCCGCCAAAGCCGCCCGCGCAGCCTAAGCCAAATCCAGCAAGTCAACGGCCCGGAGCAATAGCTCCGGGCCGTTTTGCGTTTTTGCGATCCAGAATGTGCAGACCTTTATCGCGGTGCCTCAGTGATCTTGACCGGCTCCGCGGCCGCGCAGCAGACCCGCTCCAGCCGGGAAATATCCGCCCGCATTCCCTCATCCCGGCCCAGCACCTCCAGAGCCTCGGCCAAAACCCCGGCCGCGCCCCCATTCGCCGCGATCCGGTAGTGCATCCACTTGCCCTGCCGCCGTGCCTCCACCAACCCGGTCCGGCGCAGGTACGCCAGGTGCCGCGAGATCTTTGGCTGGCTCTGGCCCAGAATCTCGACGAAGTGGCACACGCACACCTCCCGCCCCCTCATCAGGTTCAGCAGCCGCAGCCGCGTCGGGTCCGACAGCGCCGCAAACACCCCGGCCAGCTTCGAGATCGAGCAGGATTCCTTCACCCCTCCATCATATCCGCCTTGACAGATATATCCAACCAGAATATATTCGCCTAAGCGTATACGAAGAGAGCCATGCAAGCCCCAGAGACCATCCAGATCGGCGCAAAGGAGTAGACGAATGGCCAGCCAATACAATGTCCTCTTTCTCTGCACCGGCAACTCGGCCCGCTCCATCCTTGCCGAAGCGATTCTCAACCACAAGGGCAAAGGCCGCTTCACCGCCTACAGCGCCGGCAGCCATCCATCGGGCAAGCCGCGTTCCGAAGCCATCAAGCAGCTTGAATCCGCCGGCATTTCCATCGCAGGTCTGCGCTCGAAGTCGTGGAACGAGTTCTCCGCGCCCGGCGCGCCGAAGCTCGACTTCGTCTTCACCGTCTGCGACAACGCCGCCAACGAGCAGTGTCCTTACTGGCCCGGCCAGCCCATGACCGCGCATTGGGGCATTCCCGATCCCGCTGCCGTCAAAGGCACGCCGGATGAGATCGCGCGGGCCTTCCGCGACGCCTTCACCATCCTCGATCGCCGCATCGGTCTGTTTCTCTCTCTGCCTCTCGCCACTCTCGATCAGCTTGCCATTAAGCGAGAAATCGACACCATCGGCCGTTCGTAGCCGCTTCCCCGGAGGTCAACGTTTGAAACACAAAAGCCGTCTCTCGTTCCTCGACCGCTACCTTACGGGCTGGATCTTCGCAGCCATGATCTTCGGCGTGGCTCTCGGCTGGCTGACGCCCGGAGTGGTGCCATTCCTCAACCGCTTCAGCATCGGCACAACCTCCATTCCCATCGCCGCCGGCCTCATCCTCATGATGTATCCGCCCTTCACGCGCGTTCGCTACGAGGAACTGCACGAGGTCTTCCACAACTGGCGCTTGCTCCTGCTCTCCCTGGCGCAGAACTGGCTCATCGGCCCGGTTCTCATGTTCTTGCTCGCCATTGTATTTCTGCGCGATTATCCCCAGTACATGGCCGGACTCATCATGATCGGTCTGGCGCGCTGCATCGCCATGGTCATCGTCTGGAACCAACTCGCCAAGGGCGACACCCAGTACGCAGCCGGACTGGTCGCCTTCAACTCCGTCTTTCAGGTGCTCTTCTACTCCGTCTACTGCTGGGTCTTCATTACCGTGTTGCCGGGATGGTTCGGCCTGCATGGCTCGGTCGTAAACATCTCTATCGCGCAGATAGCGCGCAGCGTCTTCATCTATCTAGGCATTCCGTTCCTCGGCGGATTCCTAACCCGCTTGATTCTGGTTCGCGCCAAGGGCCTCGAATGGTACGACCGCGCCTTCGTCCCGCGCGTCAGCCCGCTCACTTTGCTGGCACTGCTCTTCACCATCGTCGTTATGTTCTCGCTCAAGGGCAGCTATATCGTGCGTCTGCCACTCGACGTGCTGCGCATCGCCCTTCCGCTGCTTATCTACTTCGTGGTGATGTTTCTGGTCTCGTTTTACATGGGCCGCAGACTTGGCGCGGACTACTCAAAGACCGCCACGCTCGCGTTCACAGCGGCCTCAAACAACTTCGAGCTGGCCATCGCCGTAGCCGTCTCGGTCTTCGGCATCAACTCGGGAGCAGCCTTCGCCGCGGTCATCGGTCCGCTGGTCGAAGTGCCGGCAATGATCGCCCTCGTTAACCTCTCGCTCTACTTCCAGCGCCGCCACTTCGCCGCTCCGCAACTGTGACGTCGTAGCCATCAGTGCTATTCTCCAGTCCAGATGCACGAGCTGATTCTCTTCAAGATGGTCGCCGTGGCCATGCTCATCATGGCCAACGCCTTCTTTGTGTCGGCCGAGTTCGCGCTCGTCTCCATCCGCGAGACCCGCATAGCCCAGCTCCTCGAGGCCGACGTGCCCGGTGTGCGCGCCGTCCGCCGCTTGCGCAGCGCCATCGACGACCTGCTCCCGGCCGTACAGCTTGGCGTTACCCTCTGCTCGCTCGCGCTGGGCTGGATCGGCGAGCCGCTGGCCATGGAACTCGTGCGCCCCTGGCTCAGTTGGCTGCCCCATGCCCGGATCTACGCCGACGTGGTCGCGCTGGTCATCGGCTTCGCGCTCATTACTTACTTTCACGTTGTCATCGGCGAGCTGGTTCCCAAATCCCTCGCCCTGCGCCGTGCCGAAGCGCTGGCCGTTGCCATCGCTCCGCCGATGCTTGTATTTATGGCCGTCACCAGGCCCTTAGTGCGTCTGCTGCGAAACTCTGCAGGCCTGGTGCTGCGCGCTTTTGGCGTGCCCCTCTCCGATCGCGCCGCCGCCCACTCGCCCGAGGAACTCAAGCTGATCGCTACCTCGGCCGCGCGCATGGGCCTGCTGCCCAAATTCGAGGAAACCCTGATCCACCGTTCCCTCGAACTCGGCGAGGTGCCGGTGCGCGAGATCATGACGCCGCGGCAGAGAATCTTCTCCCTGCCCTCGGGCATGAGCGTGGAAGAGGCTTATGCGCGCATCGTCGCGCGCTACCACTCGCGCGTGCCGGTCTTTGACGCCGAGCGCGGCCCCGAGCATATCATCGGCGTGGTCTATGCTCGCGACCTGGCTCGGCTCAACTACTTCCGCGCAGCTTCCGTTGGCGCAAATCTCGTGGCGAATGCGCGGCCGGCTCGCGAAGAGCTCACCCTAGAGCAGATCATGCGCGACGCGCTGGTCGTTCCCGAGACAAAGCCCGTGATGGATCTGCTCAAGGAGTTCCAGCAGCGCCGCCGCCACCTTGCCATCGCCGTCGACGAGTACGGATCGATCGTCGGTCTGGTCACCGCCGAGGACGCCATTGAGCAGTTGGTCGGCGAGCTCGAAGACGAGTTCGACGTCCCCGCGCAGCCGGTTGTCGTTGTGCCGGCCGGCGGCCTGCTGATGGATGGCGGCGTGAACCTGCGCGACCTCGAAACCCAGACGCAGTGGGATCTGCCCCGTGACGGCGGCGTTGAAACGCTGGCCGGCTTCATGCTTTACCGCCTGGGTCACATTCCGCAGGTTGGCGAGAAGGTGGAGTTCGAAGACCGCCGCCTGACCGTGCGCGAGATGGACGGCCGCCGAATCGCCAAGATCCTTGTCGAGCCCATCACGCCCGAAACCGACATCAAGAACTAGGGATCAAATCTCTCCCGCGCCTTTGTCTCACTCGTTCTCTCGGCTCCAACCTCAGCCGCCGGAGAAGGAAGAGCGCGCCTATTGAAAATTGCCAACCAGCACAAACGGCGCCCAGAAATAAGGATGCGCGTAACGGGAAGCGGGCGCGGCTGTCGCTACCGGTGTTTCCGCAACGATGCCTCGGCTGCCCGTGCCCTGGGCCTGTGCCGGCTTTCCGTGCATCAGGCTAAGCTGCGCCTGGCGCAGCGCCTCGGCTTTGCCCAAAGCGGGCCGCGCCGCCCAGCGCGCGTAAAAGTCGCTCATCAGCCGGCTTGTGCTGGTGTCGTTCACGTCCCACAGCGTCGCCATCACCGCCTGCGCATCCTTGCGCTGCGCAACCATCCCCAGGCTGTCCATCTCAATTCCGTCCGCGCGGGTATTGCCAGTGGCCGTGCTGCACGCTGAGAGCGTCAGCAGTCGCGTACCGTGAAAGCTGATCGTCGATTTGCTCAAACTCGACAGAGTCAGCGGATATCCCCGCGCCTCCGATTCGTTTGGCCCGCCCATCATCAGGTACGGCTCTCGCCCGTCGCCGGCATCTTCCACAAAGTGGCTGGCAATGTGAACCACTGAGTATGTCTCTCCCAATCCCAGCTCTTCCTTCATGGTTTCGAGATTGAACTGGGAATCTGGCAGCAAGCGGCCCTGAAGCGGCCCGTGCGAGGCCGGCACGGAAGGATCGTGAACCACTGCTTCGAGCTCAGGCATCACGCCGGGCAGCGCCGGCAGTCCTCCGTAGCTCTTCGTCAGCCCCATCGCCAGAACATGCAGCGCACTGCCTGCCGCGGCTCGATCCGTCAGGTGCGGATAGCTCTCCGGATTGACCAGAACAATGTTGAATCGCTCGTTCAGATAGCGCCTTCCGTCATAGAGAGCTGCCATGGGAACATAGCGGAGCACACTGTCGAGCGACCACAATAGTGTGGGCGCTGGACCGTTCGGCCGCACGTGCGATTCAAGATCGGCAAGGTCCGGCTCAAGCGGCGCGACGATGTCCTCGTAGAGCGATTGAAGATCCTTGCGCGGATCCGAGGCGGAGTTGCGAAGCTCCTGGCGAACCAGCAGAATGCGCTCCCGCAGCGCGCTCGGCTTGAGCCCAAGCACCACCTTTTTCTGGGCCCGCGCCGTTACCAGGATCGCGTACGCATGCTGCGCTCCAACCAGCAACCGTATGCCCAGCACGTCGGGTCCGAGTGAGAGCAGAGCGTTCTGCAGCGCGCTCACGCGCCCGCGCTGCTCGTTCAGTGCCTCGTTGGCCGCCTCACTCGTGGCCGCCGGGGAAAGCTCGGGAAGAACTGTCTGGTCAAAGAACTCCTGGATCTCGGAGTTGCCTGCCTCTATCTCGGCGTCCAGTTGCTTCAGCCGCATCTTGTCCTGCTCCGTGCGGTTGAGCTTGGCGAGCAGCCGCGTATACTCCATGCTTTCGCTGGTGAGCCCCGTAGCCCTCCCCTCCGGAGTCGCGAGTTGATCCGTGGCCCGGGCCTGTCCCGCGCTCATGGCCAGCGGCTCAGTGTGTGCTGTTCCACTCTCCCCGGCGCCGCGCACCAGTTCCTTCAGTTCCTGCTCCTTGAGCAGATCGAGAACGCGCTCGGCCTCGCCCAGCCGGTCTCCCTCGACAAGCAGCTCGGCCAGTTCGCGGTACGTTCCCGCCTTCGACTGCACAAAGCCCGCCTGCACATCGCGGTCGAGCCGCGTGATCTTGCCCCGCATCTGCTGGTAGTGGTTGACTGCGCCGGTGCCGAAGAGGACAGCCTCCTGGGGACGCTGCCTGGCGCGGAAGTAGCGCATCAGCGCGGTCTCTACCCGGCCCTGGAGATCGGAGTCGCCCACGGTACCGGCCAGCGAAAGCGCGGCCAGCAAGTGAATCAGCGCCTCCCGGTTCCGGCCAAGTCTCCGCTCCGCTTCCCCCAGCCCCCAAAGCGAGCTCGCCTCGCAGTCGCGGTCCCCGGACTTTTTCTCCACCTGCAACGCCTGCGTATAGCTATCCAGCGCCTTTTGGAATGCGCCAAGGTGAAGGTAGACCAGGCCCAGGCTGTCGAGCGTGTATCCCTGTCCGGCAAGATCGCTTACCGTGCGCTGGATCGCGAAAGCCTGGTTCAGCTCCAGCAGCGCCGTCTGCTTATTGCCCAGCGCGTCGTAGGCCCAGCCAATGTTATTCAGCGCCGCCGCTGCCCCACGCTGGTCTCCCAGTTGCTGTTCGAGCCTCAGCGCCTTTCTGTAATTCACCAGTGACTGATTATGCTGGCCAAGGTAGCTATAAACCAGGCCCATCGCCGTGTAGGTCGCGGAAAGCCCCGTTTGATCGTTCCTTGGAACCTCGATCGTCTGCGCCGCCGAAAGGTCGGCCAGCGCCGCGTCGGCCTCGCCCCGCGAGTACTCCACCAGCGCTAGTCCTGTCAGCGTCCCGGCCTTCACGCGCTGGTCGGTCAGGTCTTCGGCCAGAGGCTGAGCGCGGTGAAACGCATCGGAAGCCTTCTCCAGATCTCCCATCGTGTAAGAGACCATGCCGATGCTGTTCAGCGCCGCCGCCTCAAGATCGCGGTCGCCTTCCGCCTCATCGATCGTCAGCGCCTCGTTGAACGCATCAAGTGCCTTCTCCTTATCCCCAACATCGTCCAACACTCCGCCCAGCAGGAAAAGGGTCGCAGCAACGCCGGTCTGGTCGCCGAGCGCTCGCTGCATCTCCAGCGCGCGGTTCAGCGTATCCAGCGCCTTCTGTTTCTTGCCCGTAGCGGTGTATAAACTGCCCAGCAAGATCAAAGCGTCGGCGATACCCTTCTTGTCACCGTCGTCCTCCGCATACGTGAGCAGAGCTTCGTACTCTCTGAGTTGCTGCTCCGCCCGCTGCGCCTTGCTCAAGCCTGAGTAGCTCTCCCCCGGCATCGGCATAGGCGCAGGCATCGGCATCGGAGCCGGCATCACACTCGGCGCTGGCAGCGGCATCGTCTTCGGCATCGGCGCAGGCATCGGCATCGGCGCCGGCATCGGCATTGGCGCAGGCGGTGGCATGGGAACAGGCATCACCTGCGCTCCCAGCGGCAAGGCCAGCAGCATCGCTGCTCCCGCAATCCACAGGAGCCGAGCCATAGCGTCCGGGCGGCAAATTGGAACCATGTGCCTCACTTCGCACACAGTATAGTCCGATTGCGATGCGTTGGCCGCAAGGAAGGCCCTGCTTTCTTCGGCCCGTTGCATTATCGTTGAGTACGAGCTATGAAGCAGACTCTCACCCGCCTCGCTCTCACCCTGCCGGTCGTCTGGCTGGTGGTTTCGCTCGTCTTCCTGCTCATCCACCTGGTTCCGGGCGATCCGGTGCAGATGATGCTGGGCGAAGGCGCTACTCCGACCGATACCGCGGCTCTGCGCCACGACCTCAAGCTCGATCTGCCGCTTCACACCCAGTACATCGACTACTGGACCGCCGTTGCGCATGGGGATCTGGGCAGCTCCATCCGGTTGCATGACACGGTCGCGCATCTCATCGCGCAGCGCTATCCTTTTACCATCGCGCTCACGCTCAGCTCGCTGGTGCTGGCGGTTCTGCTGGCGGTGCCGGCTGGAATTCTGGCGGCCATCCAGCGCGGCCAATGGCTCGATCAGGCGCTGTCGGTGGTCTCGCTCTTCGGGCTTTCGGTGCCGGCGCTCGCGCTCGGTCCGGTGCTGATCCTGGTCTTCTCCATCGAACTCGGCTGGACGCCGGTCTCGGGAGCGAACTCGGGCGGCAGCACTCTGATCGACTGGCATTACCTGATCCTGCCCTCGATCTCCATGGGAGCGTCGCTGGCGGCGATTCTCACCCGCATGGTTCGCACGGCGATGTTAGAGGAGCTTGGCCAGGACTACATCCGCACGGCGCGAGCCAAGGGTCTGAGCGAGCCGGCCGTTCTGTGGCGTCATGCGCTGCCCAACGCCATGGTGCCGATTGTGACCGTCATCGGCCTCCAGTTCGGCGCGCTGCTCGCCGGAGCCATCGTGACCGAGACCATCTTCAGTTGGCCGGGTTTGGGAAGGCTCGCGGTGAGCGCCATCTCCAACCGCGACTACGCGCTGGTGCAAGGCTGCCTTCTGGCAATTGGCCTCACCTATGTGCTCGTGAACCTGCTGACGGATGTCGTCTACCGCTGGGTGAATCCGAGGATGCGGTAGATGCAGGGAACAGGGAACAGGAAGGCGCGTTCGTGGCTTTCCTAGTGAGCGATCGCCAGGTCGACGATCTCGGGCTTCAGACCGCCGCTCTTCAGCACCGTCAGCAATCCAATCGTTACCGGCAGCTCGAACCGCCTCGGTCCGCAGGAGCCGGGGTTGAAGTAGAGCACGCCGTTCTTCGTGTGGTAGTTCGGCACGTGCGAGTGGCCGTAGAGAACGGCCGTGAACTTTCCCGCCGCCGGATCGAGGTGCAGCGTCTTCAGGTCGTGCAGCATATAGAGATAATGGCCTTCGGCCATATAAACCTCGAACTCGGGCAGCCGCGAACATTCGCCTGCGCGGTCCACGTTGCCGCGAACGGCAGTTACGCCCGCAATCTCCTCCAAAGCGCGCAGCACCGCAGGCGATCCGACATCGCCCATGTGCAGAATGTGGTCGACGCCTTTGAGCGCTGCTGCGGCTTCGGGGCGCAGAAGGCCGTGTGTGTCGCTTACGATTCCTACCTTCATAGACCGAGTTCGAGCCGCGTGCGCGGGTCGAGCTGGTCGCGCAGCGCGTCGCCGAGGAAGTTGAACCCCAGAACCGCTCCAGCGACAGCGAGCGCCGGAAAGAGCACCAGGTGCGGCGAGTCGAAGACGTGCAGACGCGCATCGTTGAGCATCGATCCCCAGCTTGGCGCAGGAGCCGGAATGCCGAGGCCAAGGAATGAGAGCGTGGCTTCGGCCAGAATGACTCCAGCCATTCCGATGGCCGCCTGAACCATGATCGGCTGCACGATGTTGGGCAGAATGTGGCGGAAGAAGATGCGCAGACCCGATGCGCCGAGCGCGCGAGCGGCGTCAACGTACTCCCGGTCGCGAGTCGCCATCACTTGCGCACGAACCAGTCGCGCGTACCCTGCCCAACCGCCGATGGCGAGCGCCAGCACCAGATTCAGGAAACCGGGTCCGAGAAAGGCCGCGAGCGCGATGGCCAGCAGGATTCCAGGCAATGCCTGAAAGGTGTTCATGGCGAAGGTGGTGAGCAGCGTGTCGATCCAACCGCCGATGTAACCAGCCAAACCGCCGATGGCGAGACCGAGAATGAGCGAGACTGTTACTACAGTTACCGAGACGGCGAGCGAGATGCGCGCGCCGTAAAGCAGGCGCGCGAGCGTGTCGCGTCCGAGTTCGTCGGTTCCGGCCCAATGCGCCAAAGACGGGCTTTGCAGGCGGTGCGCGAGGTCGATAGAAGCGGGGTTCGCGGGCGCAATCCACGGAGCCGCGAGGCCGCAGAGGACGAAGACGGCCAGCAGCAGGAAGCCCACAACAGCCAGCGGCTGCCGGCGGAGCGAGTTGAGAATGGAGTTTGCCATCGCCGAGACCAGAATACAGCGACAGAATGGCAGATTCTGTGTCTAAGCAGTGTATGAGAGCTTTGCGGGCTTTGTCGGTGTTGCTGATGGCGGCTTTGGTTGCTGCCGGAGCGCAACTGTGTCTGGCGCAACAGGCTTCGGGCGGAAGAGATTGGCGCGCGGCCGATGAGGAGATTTTTGAGCTGGTCAACGAGGCGCGGTCGCAAGCTGGAGCGAGCCAGCTCAGGTGGGATCCCGCGCTGGCGGCCGCAGCCCTCGAACACTGCCGTCGGATGGTGGCCGAAGGCGCGATCTCGCACCAGTACCGCGGCGAACCGGAGTTATCCGAGCGGGTGGAGCGCGCCGGAGCGCACTTCAGCGTGGTAGAAGAGAACGTCGCCACTGGTCCTTCGCCGGTTGCCCTGCACGATGAGTGGATGAATTCGCCTGGACATCGCGCCAATTTGCTGAGCTCGCAGGTGGATCGAGTGGGGATCGCGGTAATTGTTGCGCGGGGAACTTTGTATGGAGTCGAAGATTTTTCGCGCGCGGTCGAGAGTTTGAGTCCGGAGCAGGTGGAGGATCGGGTGTCGGCGCTGCTTGAGTCGCGCGGCGTGGCGGTGTTGGCGGATCGAGATCTGGCGCGGGCGGCGTGCGCTTTGGACAGTGGGATTCCCGCGGGGGTTGGAAGCCAGCGGCCCGGGTTTGTGGCGCGATGGCAGAGCGGGAGTCTGGATCAACTGCCGGATGCGCTGCTGACGATGCTTGCTCGAAGGCAATACCGAAGCGCCGCGGTGGGAAGCTGCGCACCCCGGGATGTGGCTTCGTTTAGTGCGTACCGGCTAGCGGTGCTGCTCTACTGAGATTGGCTCAGAGTGCCGGTGAGCCATGGGGTTGTGCCGGTGGCGCAACTGGCCGGCGCGCGGGTTCGGGAGCCGGGCGCGAGCGCGAGCTGGCGATGAGCGGGATGAGCGCGGCGATGACGACGAGAAGGTCGATCCACATTTGAGGCTCCTAAATTTGAGGCTCCAGTCAGGCTTCACGCTTGGGCGATCGGCCAGTAACGACATCTGAATCTCAGGCCTGCGACAGCCGTCGAGGGCGATGCTCGGAGCGGCCGGAGGAGGCTTGCATCATGCGTTCGCGCTCGCGCTCCCATGCTTCGGTGCGCCAGTCGCGGGGGTTGAATCGCGGCATTTCGATGGGCGGAACAGCAGCAGCGGCCGCGGGCAGCAGGCGTTCCGGCATGGGCACGAGCGCCGGGGCGTGTCTCGGCGCAGGCTGAACGATTGGCGCGGGCGGCGTGATGAGTCGCGCGGAGGACTCGAAGTCGTCGAAGCCGGCATCGATGGTGAGGCTGGTGTCAGTGGGCTCGGCGATATCGATCTCGATCTCGTCGGCGGGCACGGACTGGATGCGCTTGGAGATGATGCGCTCCATGAACTCGTCGGCGAGCTTATGCATGCAGGCCTGACCGCAGAGGTGTTTGGAGCCGGCGCGAAGGCGGTTGCGCGAGCTCCAACCGCTGACGCGCAGTTCGCCTCCCTGCTCGTAAGCCACGAACCAGTGGTTGGTCTGTTTTTTCTCTGCTCCGCAGATATCACACGATATAGCCTGCCGGATCACGGCGTCTCCTTCGCCCAACGCAACTGGCGCACAACCTTCTCTCCATTTCATCGCGCGTTGGGGAAGATGTGTGAGTTTTTAGAATTACAAACGTACTGGTGTCTCGAAATTGGACAGTGAGTGCAGGACAGTTCCGGATTGGGATTAGGGGCATCGGATTCAGGAAGCCCGGGAGTTTGGCATTGCATTCCCTCAGGGGCTAAAGCCCCGGTGCATTTATTCGGCCAGAATGTGCGGCCTGAAGGCCGTACCCTTCATGGAGGTGAGGCTCCGGACCGAGTGAAAGGGCTAAAGTTCGTCCCTTCAATGGACGCGCCGCCCGGAAGTGCGGCGGTTCTCTTTTGTGGCGTCAGTTGGGGGTTACGCTTGCGCGCCATTCGCTATGGGCTTACTGGATATCCGGCGCGAGCAGCGAGTCCGGCGTTGAATTGTTTGACCCAGTCGTCGGATTTCTTCCAGAGCTCGCGATCGGCTCGGGTGATGTGGGCCTTGCCGTCGTAGAAGGGCCGTTTCTCTACGGATTCGTATTGGGGGAGGGGTTTTTCGCGGTCGCACTCGTGGCTGGAAGCGTCGATTTTTGGCACGGTGTATCCGCGCTTATGCCATTCCCCCGGTTCTTCGACTTCGACGGGAGCGTCTCCGGAGCCCTGGGGTGCGAAGTTCTGGCCGTTGACCTCTTCTATCTCCTCGACCTGCTCGGCAGCGACCAGCTCCTCTTTGGCGCGGGTGAGGTTGTGGGAGGCGGACTGGATGGCGACGAGGTAGGGCCAGACGGTCTTCTTGTCGAGCTTGTCGGCGGCCAGAGCGGCGAGTACGGCATCGAGGGCCATCTGGATTGCGCCGCGGTCCTCGAGCGGGGGGAGAGCTACGGTGTGGTCGCGCTGGCGGTTGTGGCGGACGAGGTTGGTCTTGCGGCTGTGGTGGTAACAGAGCGGCTCGCCGCGGAGCGCGTTGGCGTGGCAGCGCTTACCGTTGGGAAAGATGTGGCGGCACTCCGGACATAGTTTCGATTCTGACATGGCGATATCCCCCCCACCCATATCTCGGGTCGTGGACGTTTGGAATCAACGAGTTACATTTTCCAATTGGAGCTAACTATCCCAGAATCAGCAGCTTCCGTCGTTCTATCACATTCCAAATGGGTTAGGGCCGATTTGGAACCGGTTTTGCTGTTGCGGGAGTAAAGTCTGGCGATCTTTTCCGTGAGCCGCCTTGCCTGATGGTGGATGTCAACGATGGCGCGAATGCGCTCCATCTCTTTCAATTCGGACTGAAATTCGCGATCGAAGGTTTTTTGGTCGATGGCGCCGTTTCGTTTGTCGGCGAAAAGCTCCGTGGCGCGGTTGAAATGCGCGGCAAACTCTTCGGGAGCAGGCATGGGCGGGATCGGTATTTCGATTTTTGGCTTCATGATTTGAGTGTAGGGAAGATGGGGGTAATGATCGGCAAGGGGTGGAATTTTTTTAAGTCGTTGATTCATAAGGTGATGGTGGAAAAGATTGGGTGGAGGGGGTTGACTTCCAAAAAGCGGAGCTAGCGGGGCTTGCGGAGTTAGCGGGGCTTGAGGGCGTGGAGTAGGGGCGGTGGTCTCCCGCCCTGAAGACAGAGCGCGTCGTCAAGATGGGGTAGCCGCAGGTGTTATGGTGCGAATCAATGCCAATGCGGAAGTTTCACGCAAAGAGCTTCCCTCAGGGGCTGAAGCCCGGCTGGTTCTGCGGCGCTGTCCAGCCGGGCACTTAGTTTTATGGCACGGATAAATACCATACCCTTTCGAACCCCCTGTTATACGGGATTCCGGTTTCAAATGCGATTGCAGTGCCGCCGACCGCCGTTTGAGCGGCGAACACACGATCCGTGCTACAATGGATTTGCGCTCAGTGATTTGGCCGTGAGCGGCGGTTTTGCCTTTAAGACAGGTCATTCTGCCTTTTACAGATTTCCCCAAAAAGCCCTAAGAGCGTAGCCTCTCCTGCCCGGAGACAAGTGTGTGCAGGCTGTGACCTGCCTTTGTGCCCTTCCAAAATGGATCGGCGCGAACCGGGACAAGAAACGGTAGAGGAGCCGGACCGGCTATGAGCCGCTCTCCGGCGTACCAGTTGCGTGGGTAAGCTCCGGGCGAGCAGGCAGTTCCCAATGCCGGCGACGTCAGTCCCAGGGACGATTCAGGTTCTCTCTTACGCATATATCGATGAGCAGGCTCGCGCCTTGTGCAGTATTGGTGTGCGCGATCCTGAAACCCCGGTTCCGCCGGCTTGGCCTCCTGGAAATTAAGGCCCCGCGGATCTCGAGAAAAGACATACTTTGATCACCCAGTTTTCCGAATTGAATCTTTCCGCGCCCCTGATGGCGCGGCTCAACGCCAACAAATTCATCACTCCCACTCCGGTTCAGGCAGCCGCTCTTCCTCCGGCGCTGGAAGGCCGCGACGTGCTGGCCACGGCGCAGACGGGAACCGGCAAGACGCTGAGCTTCCTGATTCCGATAGCCGAGATGCTGCAGACGGCTGAGTGCCGCGGCCCGGCGGCTCACGCCATCATCCTGCTGCCCACGCGCGAGCTGGCCATGCAGGTGGAGCAGGCCTTCCGCGCCATCCGCCCCAGCGACACGCAGAGCGTGGCCCTGGTGGTGGGCGGCATGGCCGAACACGCGCAGCTCGAGGCGATTCGCCGCGGCGCAAAGCTGATTGTGGCCACCCCCGGGCGGCTAGAAGACTACCTCCAGCGCAAACTGATCCGCCTGAACGCGGTGAAGGTGCTGGTGCTCGACGAAGTGGACCGGATGCTCGATATGGGCTTTCAGCCGGCCATCGCCCGCATTGCAACCACATTGCCGGCGGTTCGCCAGACGCTTTGCTACTCCGCCACGCTCGAGGGCGCGGTGAAGGAAGTGGCGCGCAAGTATCTCACCGAGCCGGTTCGCATCGAGATTGGGTCGGTGTTGAAGCCGACTGAGAATGTTTCGCTGCGGGCCTTCGAGGTTGCTCCTGAAAACAAGCAGGAGCTTCTCGAACACCTGCTGGGCGCCGAGAAGGGCAGCTTTCTGGTCTTTGTGCGAACCAAGCACGGAGCCGATCGCGTGGCGCGACGCCTGGAGCGCAACGGCCACTCGGCGACACAGATCCACGGCGACCGCTCGCAGTCGCAGCGCAACGCTGCCCTGCGCAGCTTCAGCCTGGGACATCACCGGGTGCTGGTGGCGACCGACGTTGCCGCCCGCGGCATCGACGTGGCGAACATCGCGCACGTGGTGAACTTCGACATGCCGAAGGAGCCGGAAGACTTTGTTCACCGCATCGGTCGAACGGGCCGGGCCTCGGCGACGGGCGTGGCTTCGACCTTCGCGGGTCCGAACGAGCGCAAGGATCTGAGCCGGATCGAGCGGGTGCTTTCGATCACGATGAAGCGGTTCCGGGTGAGTTCGCTAGGCAAGGCGGGTGCCGGGCGGCAGGCGGCTGCGGCGAGCTACTAGCTGCCAGCTTTTGGCTTTTCGCTTTTGGCTTTTCGCTTTTAGCTCTTCGCTTGTTCGTAGCCGAAGTGGGTGCCGCAGGCAGGTTTGAGTGCGGGTTTTCAGGGTTCTCGAAAGTGAGACCCCGGAAACCTGCACTCTTTTCATTTTCGGTGGTTGGGGAGCAGCCGAAAGCCAGCCTGTTGAAAATAAAGGCGGAGCTGAAGCGCTATCCCGGCTCCCTTTTCATTGACTTCGCCCGCCGATTTCCAGTATTCTAAAGACCTTGCGCACTGTTGCGCCCGCTCCCTGTGTGTGGTCACCAGAGGCGGGGGTGCTGCTCCTTGGGGCCCGCGGGCTTTGAGGGGATAACGGTCCGAAGGACCCGCGCAGTCCTCACCCGAACAGGTTTGTTTGGCAGTGGGTGGCAGTTTTCCCCCGTACTTGTGCGCGGGTTGATTCGCGCACGGGTGGCGGGTTGTTTTGAGATGGTTCGCGGCTGGGGCATTTTTGGATCCGCGGCACGCGCTTGAAAGGGTTTATACGATGTCGACGTTTGTTCCCAGCGGCAAGGATTTTGCCCGCAAATGGTTTGTGTTGGATGCCAGCGGCCAGACGCTTGGCCGCCTGTCCACCAAGGCCGCCAGCATCCTGAGCGGCAAGCTGAACCCACAGTACGTTCCGTACATCGACACGGGCGATCACGTAATCGTGATCAACGCGGAGAAGGTGCGGCTGACGGGCCTGAAGGACCAGCAGAAGCTCTACCACCGTTACACGGGCTTCCCGGGCGGTCTGCGCACGGAGGCGTTCACCAAGCTGATCGTTCGCAAGCCGGAGATGGTTCTGGAGCAGGCGATCAAGGGCATGCTGCCGAAGACCAAGATGGGCCGCCAGATGGCGACCAAGCTGAAGGTCTACAAGGGCGACAAGCATCCCCACGCGGCGCAGATGCCGGTGGAAATGAAGATTGCGTAAGAGCAGGGACCAAAGGACCGAGGGACCAAGGGACCGAGGCCTGAGGGGCTGCGAAAGCTAAAGGCCGGGTGACCGGCGGAGAGAACACAAGAATGGCAGATCTGGTTCAGTATTACGGGACGGGGCGGCGCAAGTCGGCCATTGCCCGCGTCTTTCTGCGTCCCGGCACGGGCGAGTGGAAGGTCAACAAGAAGGCCTTTGAAGAGTATTTTGTCACCGAACAGCAGCGTGTGAGCGCCAAGCGGACCCTGGTGGTTGCCGAGCTGGCGGGCACATTCGACGTGGTGACCACGGTATTGGGCGGCGGCGTGGCCGCGCAGGCAGACGCCGTGAAGATGGGCATTGCCCGCGCCCTGCTTGAGTTCAACCCCGAACTGCGCAAGACCCTGAAGACCGAAGGCCTTCTGACGCGCGACGCGCGCATCAAGGAGCGCAAGAAGTACGGCCAGAAGGGCGCTCGTAAGCGGTTCCAGTTCAGCAAGCGCTAACGCGCTTGCGAGCTATTAGCTCTTAGCTATTAGCTTTTAGCTTTTCTTGTGCTACTGCCCTCGTTCTCGGCGTTGTTGAGATCAAGGAAGCGGATCGGGCACAACAGGGGCTAAGAGCTAATGGCTAAAAGCTAATAGCTGGTTTTCCCACTTTCCCCGCAAGGGGCATAAATCCGGGCCAGACGAAGGTTAGCCCGGATGCAGTTCCACTAGGAGGAACCTTGGCGACCATCACTATGAAGGAGCTGCTCGAAGCGGGTGTTCACTTCGGGCATCAGACCAAGCGCTGGAATCCGAAGATGAAGGAGTATATCTTCGGCGAGCGCAACGGCATCTATATCATCGACCTGCAGAAGACGCTGAAGCTGTTCAAGGACGCGTCGAAGTTTGTCACGGACCTTTGCGCCAGCGGCAAGACGATTCTGTTTGTCGGCACCAAGCGCCAGGCGCAGGAGGCGGTGGCCGAGGAAGCCAACCGCGCGGGCATGCCCTACATCAACCAGCGCTGGCTGGGCGGGCTGCTCACCAATTGGGTGACCGTGCAGAAGTCGGTGAAGCGCCTTCAGGAACTGGATGAGATGGCCACCGATGGCCGCTACGACCTGCTGACCAAGAAGGAAGTGATCCGCCTGGAGCGGGAACGCAAGCACCTGCAGGCCAACCTGGCCGGCATCAAGAACATGAAGCGGCTGCCCGACGCGCTGTTTATCGTGGACTCGAACAACGAAGCCATCGCCGTGAAGGAAGCCCGCAAGCTGGGCATCCCGGTGGTCGCCGTTGTGGATACGAACTGCGATCCGACGGTGGTCGATTATGTGATTCCTGGCAACGACGATGCATTGCGCGCCATCCGCCTGTTCACCTCGAAGATCGCCGAGTCGGCGGCCGAGGGCGTGAACCTGGTGGGCGACAAGGCCTTCCAGGAAGAGATTGCCGCCGAGCCGATTGCGGCCGAGGCAGCAGCCGAGGAGCCGGTCGAGGAAGTGGACCTGAATGCTGCTCTTGGCGGCGGAGTCCGCAAGGCGCCGGCAGCGGTTGCCACGCTGGAAGACGCCGAGGCTGTCGAAGGCGCTCTGTAGAGACTTGCCGCGCGCACCTGGCGCGCACGTAGTTCGAGCGTGGCCGGCAGTTCATCGCATGCCACGCTTTTCTTTTGCCGGCCTGGGGTTTGCCGGATGGAAGTTCAAAATCAAATAACCGGGTCCTTTTCACTACCGTGCAACAGGGGCCGGAGAGAATAGAGAGATGACAGCCGTGAGCGAAAAGATCGATGCAAAGTTGGTGAAGGAACTCCGCGAGAAGTCCGGCGCGCCGATGGGCGACTGCCTCAAGGCCTTGCAGGAGGCGAAGGGCGACATGGAAGCCGCGTTCGTGGTGCTGCGCAAGCGCGGCATGGCGTCTGCGCAGAAGAAGGCCGCCCGCACGACGAACGAGGGCCTGGTGGGCACCTACATTCACGCCGGTGGCAAGATCGGCGTGCTGCTCGAACTCAACTGCGAGAGCGACTTTGTGGGCCGCACCGTGGACTTCCAGGAACTGCTCAAGGACATCGCCATGCACGTGGCGGCGACCGATCCGCGCTACGTGCGGCCCGAGGACGTGACCGCGGCCGATCTGGAGCGCGAGAAGGACATCTTCCGCTCGCAGGCCGCTGCGACGGGCAAGCCACCGGCGGTGATCGAGAAGATCGTCGAGGGCAAGATGAGCAAGTTCTACGAGGAGGTCTGCCTTCTGGAGCAGCCCTTCATCAAGGACCAGACGGTGACCATCAAGAACCTGATCGCGCAGACGGTTGCCAAGCTCGGCGAGAACATCACGGTGCGGCGGTTTGCACGCTTCAAGGTTGGCGCGCCGGATTGGACCGTGGCGACGACCAAGCAGGTGGAAGGCGCGGCGGAGTAAGCTGGCCGGCGAGTTAGCAAGTCAGCGAGTCAGCAAAAGGGCAGCCCGGTTGGGCTGCCCTTCTGCTTTGTATTCTCAATTCTTATTTACACACGCCATTTCGAGCGAGAGCCTGCGGGGCTGGTCAGGGCGAATTCCAATCTTCGGCTTCGATCACGCGACCATCACTCGAAAAGGAAACAATGTGGTACTCGGGGATGATTGGGGCTAGGGGATGCGAGTATACGAACTCCTCCGCGCAGTTCCTAGCAGGAATGTGGATGACGCCGCATTTGCCCTGATAGTAATTCGGTCTTCCCAATTTATCTTTTACTGAGTCGAGAGTGTCGCCGGCCTGTATGGATATGAATCTTCTTTCAACCATCGCATACCGAGCGAAGGCATAGCCCATTCTGGCCAAGGTAGCGAGTACAAGAATCGCAGCTATCAGAGCACTTGCTTTCTTCATTCTCGTCATATTTCAGTCTGTTGGCATTCAGGATTTTGGCGATTGGCGTAACAATCATTAACTACATCAAAAAGCAATCGAGACTCGGCAGTTGAGGATGTGCGAAACGATCTCTCATTCTACGCTGCTTCTGCGCGCAGGCTGGGCAGGCGGCGGATGGCTTTACCGGACTTATGCTCGGCGATGCGGAGGTCGTAGAGGGTTTGCAGGTTGAGCCAAAACTGGGGGCTCGTGCCGAAGTAGTGGCCCAGGCGCAGTGCCGTGTCGGCGGTGATGGCGCGCCGGGCGTTTAGGATCGCCGTGAGGCGGTTGGGGGGAACGCGGAGCCGCCGCGCCAGTTCGGAGGCGCTCAGGCCCAGTTCTTCGAGTTCTGCCGCCAGATGCTCTCCGGGATGAATAGCCGCAATACCCATAACGCTCCTAGTGATAATCGACGATCTCGACCCCGGACGGCCCCCGCTCACCTTCAGGCCACCTGAAGCAGACCCTCCAGCGGTCGTTGATGCGAATGCTCCATTGGCCTTTGCGGTCGCCCGCGAGCGCTTCCAGCCTGTTGCCGGGAAGAGCGGCCAGGTCGCCCAATACCGTCGCTGCTTCCAGACGATCGAGCTTCATTCGGGCCGGCCTCTCGATGGCTTCGAAGGCCTTGACCCGCTCTCCGCGAGCAAAGGCCGTCGTGCGCTTGTCGCCGTAGCTCAGGATCACGATATAATCTTAGCCCTCGTTATGCGTTACGTCAAGCGTATTATTGCAGCCGGTTGGAATGCGTGATCAGACCCGCTTGCGCTCGATCTTCCTCTTGCAGAGATTCTACAATTGGCTCATGCACAACGTGGTGGTGTATTCGCGCAAGGGGTGCCATCTCTGCGATGTGGTGAAGGAGACGCTTGCTTCCGTCCAGGGCGAGGCGGACTTCACGTGGCGGGAGGTGGACATCGACGGCGATCCGGAGCTGCGCGGGAAGTTCAACGACGAGGTGCCGGTGGTGTTTATCGACGGGCGCAAGGCGTTCAAGCACCACATGGACGGGCGCCGGTTTCTGCGGGTGCTCAAGGGGAGATCGTAGCAGGAGCATCCCATCAAAATGACGAAGGGCAGCCTGGTTGGGCTGCCCTTCGTCGTGCTGCTAACTTGCTGACTTGCCGAGTGGCTGTTTACGGCAGGTAGTAGCGGAACGAGGTGAAGATCATGTTGTCGGTGCCGTGCGCGCCTGCGCCGGGGTTCGCCGTGCTGGTTGCGCCCGACCAGAGGTCGCGGCGGATGCTGGAGAACTGGATGCCCTGGCGGAGACGGCCCTTGGGGCTGTTGTGGAAGTAGTACCAGTAGCCGACGGAGAGCTCCTGCACGTCCTTGTTGCTGGCGCCGCAGTTGGCCGGAGTGCCCGGGTTTGAGGCGGGGTTGGCGGCCGTTGAAGCAGTCTCAACGAGGCAGCCGGACATGTTCACGGTCGTGGTGCCGTAACCAACCTGGACGCTGCTCGAGTTCAGAACGTAGTCGCGATAGACATAGTCGCCACCGTAGTTCGCGTAGATGTTGAGCTTGGGGGTCGGGTTGATTTCCAGCGTGCCGAGTGCAGAGAAGGCCTTGAGAGGCTCAAGCTGGCCGGCGGGACGGATGGTTACGTCGGCGATGGTCGAGTTGCCGTAACGGCCCACGCCATAGCCATAGAGGCCTTTGAGGCCGATGGTGACCTTCTTCTGCGCCACTGCGCCGCGGACGCTGCCGCCGAAGCCGTAGCCGAGTTCGGAGTCGTTGAGCGGAGTTGCGCCGCTGGGATAGATGCGGTCGCGGAAGATGCGATCGACGTTGATGAGTTCCCAGTGTCCCCAGCCGGGCTCGAAGGCAAGCTTAACAACGTAGTCGGGGCTGACGTTGTAGGAGTAGTTTGCGCCGGTGTTGTAGAGGCCGCCACCGGTGCCGCCGGTGCCAACCAGGATGTTGGTGGGCAGGTTCTGGCCGGAGGTGTTGAGGGTCTCGGCGTTCTCAATTGCGGCGCCGATCCAGGCCTTTTTGCCGACGTTCTTGACCAGGCGGAAGCTGGGCTGGCGGGCCCACACAAAGCCGGCGGTGTACTGCGCGTCGATGGTGGACGGAGTTACCTGGCCACCGCGGGTGATGCCGGCGGCGTTCTCAGCGATCAGGGACCAGCCGGTGCCGCCAGAGAAGTTCCATCCGTTGGCGAACTTCACGTCGCCCCAGAGTTCGCGCTGGCGCAGCGTGTAGCTGTTGGACTGGTTGTTGTTCGAGGTGGTGCCGGAAGAAAGGAAGTCCGCCTCGTAGTAGCCGGTGGCGGTGAACTTGTCCGTCTTGGCCGTCGCCTTGAGGGCAAGGCGGGTCTGGCGGGCGCTGAAGAAGTTCTCCGAAACGTTGTAGGCATCCGAATACTGCAGGGGAACGCTGGTCATGCCGGTGTTGATGTCGTCACCGGTGCCTGCGCTGCGCCACACGGATTCGGTAGCCAGGAAGCTGCCGGCAGGCGAGATCGCGATGCCCTTGTAGTTGATCGCATCGGGATTGGAAACCGACTTGCGAATCGCAGCCGTCTGGTCGGCCAAATCGCCGACGGCAAGCGCCTGGGCGTTCTTGACATCCTTGACGGTGGCATCGAGCGTGGAGACGGCGCTGGCATTCGCGCTGACAGCCTGTGCCTGGGCATCGGCTGCCTGCTGCGCCCTGGCCGCGGCGGCCCGTGCTTCCGCAGCCGCCTGCTGTGCCTGACGCAACTGCGCGTCCTTGGCTGACAGGTCGCTCTTCAGGCCGTCGATCTGGGTCTGCAACTGCTGGCGCAGAGCGTCAATCTGGTCGGCGACCGAAGGCGGAGGAGGAGTCTTGGCCTTGGCTGCCTTCTTGGGCGCCGGTGCTGCATCGCTCGCGTAAACGTAGGAACCGAACAGGCTCGCGGCCAGAATCGCCGCTGCAGCCGCTTTCACCGTGAATCTCATGAGGCCTCTCTCTGGTACTGGTTTCATGGTGCAATGATGTCGAATCAAAAGCTCTGGAGACACAACCTTGCTTCCACACAAAGCCTCGCAGAGTTGTGTGAATATTTGACGAATGCAGCGGTTTCGATCGGCCCGCGCAAGGAGCGCGCAACCCATGAAGAATCAAGCAAATTCATCGCGTTTTCATATTGCCGCAAACGAAAATTCACACGTCGAGCGCTGTCGAAATGTGAGAAGGCCCGCCGTGAGGCGGGCCTTCGACTGCGATCGATGAATGTGTCTGCGCTTCTACTTTTGCCGCGTCTCCTGGCGCCCGGCACTGAGCAGATTGGCCAGAATGCGGTAGGCTCCCGGCACCAGCTCCGGAGTCTGCCGGTAGAGCGCGTAGGCAACATATATATACGTACCCTTGCCGGGATGGGTTACGAGCAGCCCGCCTCTCTGCGGGTCCTGACCGGGGTCGGCAGTCTCAGTGAGCGCCGCGTAGCCGGGGTCCCAACTGTCGAGGAAGGAGTGGCCGCGTTCCTCGTACCAGCCGTCGAAGTCGGCGACGGTGATTTTGTTAGGCCAGGTCAGCAGCGGATCGGCGGGCACGAGCAGCTTGACCGGCGTTGTCTCGTCGACCACGCGCTCCGGAGTCTGCCCCATGGCCAGCGGCAATGGCGCGGGGAAGGTCTGGCTCTGATACTGAACGAGCAGAGTGCCTCCGGCCTTCACATAGTCATCGAGGCGCGACTGCAGGGTGGCGAGTTCTGGACGCGTGGAATAGGCGCGAATGCCGATGACGATCGTGCTCCACTGGGAGAGATCTCCGGAGCGCAGTTCGTCGGGAGTAAGCAGGTGAGGCGCGACGCCGAGTTCCGCAATCGCTTCGGGCAGCGCGTCGCCGGTTCCCATCACGTAGGCGATCTTGAGATTCGGGGCGAGCTTTGCGTCGATCTTGCGGGTACGCACTTCGGCCGGCTTGTACTGGTTGTAGGCAAGCAGCCCGGGATAGGCGACGTTGTGCCAGCCCTGGGTGTAGCTGTTTCCGCCGGATTGTGCCACGGCTTCGATGGTGTAAGCGCCAACTCCAGCGCCTGAGGACTTGACGTGGAATTCGATGGGCTCGCTATCGCCTGCCGTCTTGCGCGCAAAGTGCGCCTGGGCCGGCTCGGAGGTCCAGCCCTCGGGCAGCTTGAGCGAGACGGATCCTTCGGCTGCGCCGACTGTTTGCACGGTCACCTTGACCGCGAGCGGGGAGCCGTCAGCGGGTAGCAGCTTGGCTTCCGGCTCGGCGCGCACGCCGACCGCAGGAGTGACGACCAGCGGCTCGTAGATGCCGCCCGGGCCGGTGACGCGTTCGAGGGTCTGCACCACGCCGCCGAGGCGGATGGGGACACCGTCGAAGGAGAATTCCGCCCATGCCTCAAGCGGCCAGGGAACAAAGGAGCGCAGACGCCAGGCGGGATTCGAGATATCGTGAACCGCCTGCTCAGTGGATTTGCGCGTGAAGTAAGGCGCGGTGGGCGCTGCGTCTGCCGCCGCGTCCACCTGGAAGACGACGTCGCTCACCGGCTCAGCAGAGGGGGACTTCAAACCGCCGTCCACCTTCCAGGGTGAACCGTCTTTGCTGACCAGCCAGACACGCTCAAGCTTCGTCGCTGCCAATGCGTTGGCAGTGTGCGCACGTACGCGGAAGGCCTGGCCCGGCGTCACGCTGCGCGGGGTCTCGTCTGCGCTTGCGCCGCGATTGCCGCCTCCGGGCTGGCCGTCGCGCTGCCGGGTGGTGAAGGCGATCAGGTCCAACCCGAGCAGATCCTTGAATGCGGTTTGAAAGGCATCGATCTTCGCGCCCAGCTCGAAGGCGAGATCGGCCTTTGGCTTCTCGCCCAGATTGCTTGTCTGGATGCGAGCGTAGAGGTCGAGTGTTGCTTTGTAAGCGGGCAGCAGCTTGCGCGCGCCGTCAACGCCGGACGGGTTCGCGCCGGCGGCTTCGAGGCCGGCGTCGATCTGCTTGAGGGCATCGGTGAGCCATGCGGGGGGCACGGGTCCGGCGAGCCGCGCCAGTCCGGCAAGGCTAGTGTCGATGTTGGCGCGCTGGTTGTAGAAGAGGGTGTTCTCATCGACGATTGCGCCGGGCGCCTGCTGAGCCTCTGACGCCACGCCCCACAGATGATACTCGCCTTCCGCGGGACCGCTGAGCGCCGGGCTTGCGCCGCCGACCTGCGACTTTTGCTCGCCCCAGCCCTCGCGCGCGATCTGCGAATAGGTCCGTCCCAGCACCGGGTCCCACTGGCCTGTCGGCACGGTTACGTCTGCCGACGGAGCGCCCTCGATCCATTCGCCGGTGATGTAGTTGTGGAAACGGGCCGGAGCCCACTTGCCGGTTGCGTAGTCAAAGATGCCCTGCGCGGCGATGCGCGCAAAGGGAGCGCGCGAGTAGATGGCCTGGGCTTGCCATGGCTCAATGCCGTCCTTCAACTGGTCGGGAAAGACTTTGGGATCGGCGGCTGCCTTGAAGGCCTCCTGCGCGATCTCTCCTGAGACCTGGTGCTGGCCGTGGCCGTCGGAGACGCCGCCGACGAAGCTGGCAACGATGATCTGCGGCCGCGTTTTGCGGATGGCAAGTACCGCATCGTAGAGGACGCGCTCGTGGCCCCAGTTCTTGAAGCTCTCCTCCTGGGTCTTCGAGAAACCGAAATCGACTTCAGTACCCCAGAGCTGGCTGGCGCTGTAGAACTGGTCGGCCTTGAGCAGTTCCTGGGTGCGGATGAGGCCCATGGCGTCGTCGCGCTCGGCGGACATGGCGTTCTGGCCGCCCTCGCCGCGGGTGAGCGTAAGCATGGTGACGCGCGCGCCCATGCCTCGGGCCAGATAGGTCATGAGCGGCCCGTCTTCGTCGTCGGGGTGGGCGACGATGTAGAGCAGGCTGGCCGTTGTTCGCAGCCGCTTGAGCGCCTGTTCGAGCTCGGCCTGGCCGCGATCCTCAGCCAGCGGCAGCGCGTACATGGAGGGCTCGGGCAGCGGGACGGAGCGCAACTCGTCCTGCGGGCTTTGAGCCGTGGCATGCATGCCGGCGAGAGAAAGGCCGACAAGCGCGGCCGCCAGCACACCCAGAAAGACTGACTTTTGAGGCTGCATCGAAGGGGACATCATCACTTCGCAGTGTACAATCCGGGCAGCATAGTTGCCTCGATGATTCTTCCCGCCACACCCAAAGACGGAGCCCAGCTTGAGCGCCGCATCGGCCTCCGCTCCGCTATTTTGTTCAACATGCTGGAGATGATCGGGGTGGGCCCGTTCATCACGCTGCCGCTGATCATTGCCGCCGCCGGGGCGCGGCTTTCGATGTGGGCGTGGGTTCTGGGCGCGGTTATCGCCATCGCCGACGGGCTGGTTTGGGCAGAGCTGGGCGCGGCCTTTCCGCGCGCGGGCGGCTCTTATGCGTTTCTGCGCGAGATATACGGCCCCAAAGGCGCGGGCAACTGGCTGGGGTTTCTCTACGTGTGGCAGTTGAGCTTCTCTGCGCCGCTTTCGATCGCCTCGGGATGCATCGGACTGGCGAGCTTCCTTGGCTACTTCTGGCCGCAGCTTGACGCCGCTCCCTTTGCCGCGCTTCCCTGGCTGCACGCTTCGAGCTTTGCCGCGGCAGCAGCCTGCCTGCTGGTCACTGCCCTGCTCTATCGCAACCTGAGCGCGGTTACGCGGCTGGCCTGGGTGCTGTTTGCCGGAGTCATGGCGGCCATTGCGGGAGTGATCCTCTCGGGCTTCGGCCATGCCGCACTTTCCGGCGGATGGCACATGCCGCCCTCGCCCACGCTGGCCCTGCCGCTTGCCGTGGCCGGCCTGGCGCACGCAACGCTGATTGCCACCTACGACTACTGGGGCTACTACAACATCTGTTTTCTGGGCAGCGAGGTACGCAAGCCCGAGAAGAACATTCCGCGGGCCATTCTGATCTCGGTGGTCGTGGTCTCTGTGTTTTATCTGCTGATGAACATGGCCGCGCTGCCCTCGTTCCACGACGCGGCGGCGCACACGGCCGAGAGCGCGGCGAGCCGGGTAAGGCTGGTGGCAAACATCGCCGGCTCGGCCTTTGGCCACTGGGCCGGCGCATTGATCGCCGCGCTGATTATGTGGACGGCGTTTGCCAGCGTCTTCTCGCTGCTGCTTGGCTACTCGCGCGTACCCTACGCGGCAGCGCGCGACGGCAATTACTTCCGGTTCCTGGCGGCGGTGCACCCGAAGCACAACATTCCCCACCGCTCGCTGGTGGCGCTGGGCGTGGTGGCAACGTGCTTCTGCTTCTTTACGCTGACGCAGGTGATTACGATGCTGGTGGTCACACGCATCCTGCTCCAGTTCTTCCTGCAGCAGTTTGGGCTGATGTGGCTGCGGCGGAGCCGGCCGGAGCTGGAGCGGCCCTTCAAAGTACCGCTCTATCCGCTGCCGCCGATTGTGGCGATCTGCGGATTTCTCTATATCGTGGCCATGAGGGCCGACGCGCTCACAGGGCTGGCCTGCGCCGCCGCTATCGGAGTTTCGGGCACCGGAATCTATCTGATCCGCGCGCGGCAGTTGAGCGAGTGGCCGTTTGCGGACCGCGAAAGCTCGGGCTGATCGCGGCCGGGGCTTGACATACCGACTCTATTTTGATATATCTATATTCATGATGTATCTAAATACGATCGAAACCAATTCTAACTGCAATGCCGGGCTGCTCGGCCCCGTCTTCCCGGACGAGGATCACCGCCGGCGCCTGTTCGGCAACATGCTCGGGCTTATGGCCCGCGGTCTGGCGGCAGCGTTTCTGTTCCCCGTTGAGGCGCTGGATCGCCTGCGCACCGGCCGCGTCCCGCAGAGATCCGCCTGGACCCGCTGGATAGCCTCGGCTGTGATTCTGGCCAGCGGCATTGCGCTCTGGGTCTTAAGCCGCGCAACTTTCCTGGACGGCAAGGACCGGACGAGCGCGATCCTCGGCTACCTTTTGACACTATGCACGGCCAGCTTTGTGAACGGAAGATTGCTGATGCGGAGTGAATCGCTTGTGCCTGCGCTAGCGGCGGCGGGCGAAGATGCACCTTTCTTGGAGCACCGCGGACACGGGCACAACGGGCACCGGGACTCGGAACATCACGGTCACGGGAATCCTGGCGGCGGTCATCACGGACGCGGCCGTCACGGACACCAACCACGCTGGCAGGGCGAGAGCGCCGGCCTTACAATTCCACCGCAGTCAGCGGGCAGCAAAGTTTCAGCACCGGCGCAGACTGCCGGGGTCTGCACCGGCCGCTGCCGCGAGTGCCCCGAAGAGATCTGCCTGAAGAGCGGCAAGCCCAAGCCAAGGAGAACCGCATGAGAGGACAAAAGGACCACATGGGCAGGCATGGCGAGGACAGGCACTCACTCGGCCGAGGCGGCAAGCCCCCGCTTGGCCGCGAAGGGGGCAAGAGACTCTTCGGTCACGGCGACATTCGTTATGTGTTGCTCACGCTGCTGGCGGAGAAGCCTTTCTACGGCTACGAGCTGATCAAGGCCGTCGAGGAGCGGGTTCATGGCGCCTACGCCCCCAGCCCCGGCATTGTGTATCCGACCCTGACACAGCTCGAGGAACTGGGGTACGCCGCGAGCGAGACCAACGAGGAGGGCAAGAATCTTTACTCGGCGACGACGCAGGGCAAGGCCTTCCTCAGGGTCAACAAGCCCATCGTCGAGAAGATCTTCGCCCACATGGCTCATGCGGCCGAGCGGCACAAGCAGACGGAGAATCCACAGCTGGTCCGCGCGATGGAGAATCTGAAGCTGGCGCTGAAGCTCAAAAGCAGCTCAAGCGAACTGAGCACGAAACAGATTCAATCGATAGCGGGAGTTCTGGACCGGGCCGCCGAGGAGATCGAAAAGTGCTGAGCGGATTTTTGATGGGATGGATAGCGGTGGAATGAAGGTAAAATCCTGCAACGATTCCGCCTTCTGAGTGTCTAATACTCCAGCCGCACCTCCCCGCGGCGGAGGTGCAACCATGCTCATTGGCAAGCCCGGCGACATCCCCTCGTCCGAGATCGCTTCTCAGTCGTCCTATCGCGAGTTCCTGGGCCGCAGAAAGTTTTTGAAAGCCGCAGCCCTGACAGGCGCAGCGGCGCTGGGCGCGGAGCGCGTGGCCGAGTTGCTCTCGCCACGGCCTGCCTGGGCTGGAACGAAGCTCGAGACGGTCTCCTCGCCGCTGACTACCACCGGCGAGCAGCTGACCAGCTACCAGGACGCGACCAGCTATAACAACTTTTACGAGTTCGGAGTGGACAAGGACCAGCCGGCCAAGAACGCCGGCAAACTGCCCACTCGCCCGTGGGTGGTGAAGGTTGAGGGCAAAGTATCCAAGCCGCTGACTTTCGATATGGACGCGCTGCTTAAGCTGCGCCCGCTCGAGGACCGCGTCTACCGGCACCGGTGCGTCGAGGGCTGGAGCATGGTGATTCCGTGGGTGGGCTACCCGCTCGCGGAGCTGATCAAGCTCGCGAATCCGCTCTCGACAGCGAAGTACGTGCAGTTCCTCTCCTATTTCGATGCGAAGGTGATGGGGCGCTGGTCGTATCAGAGCAACATTCAGTGGCCGTATTCCGAGGGGCTGCGCATGGATGAGGCGATGCATCCGCTCACGCTGCTCACTTTTGGTATGTACGGCGAGACGCTGCCCAACCAGGACGGCGCGCCGGTGCGGGTTGTGCTGCCGTGGAAGTACGGCTTCAAGTCGGCCAAGTCGATTGTGACCATCCGCTTCACCGACAAGATGCCCGCGACCACATGGAACGATCTTGCACCGAGCGAGTACGGCTTCTACTCGAACGTGAATCCGAGTGTGGACCATCCGCGCTGGAGCCAGAAGACGGAGCGGCGGATTGGGCAGCCCTTCTACGCGCAGCGCAAGGCCACGTTGATGTTCAACGGGTATGGCGACCAGGTTGGGTCGCTCTATGCGGGCATGGATTTGAAGAAGAACTTTTGAAAGCACGATTCGCGGGGCTAAACTCGGGACTCAAGCGCCGCGTACACACAAGGCGCGCATGCCGATACCACTCGCGACATAGCCGGAACTCTTCACTCCCATTGTGAAGTTGAAATATTCCATTTCCCCGGGACCTTCTCCTGCCGAGCTGCTCCAAACCCACCAGGCAACACAAATGTTGTAATGAATTTTGCCCTTGACATGGCCCGAAACATCCAGACCGTCGGCGGGAGGCGGGTTGTAGATGGTGGCCAGCTCATAGATATTCGGCAGCCGCCAGTTGGAGTAGCCGCCCAGTTGCAGATTCGCGCAGTAGCTTTTTGCCTGGCTCCAATTGATGTCGGCGCCGTTGTCCTGCCCAGCCCACATCAGCGCGGTCGCTGGATCGGTCCAGGTGGCCTGCGCCCTGGCGGGCGTGGCGGCAATTCCGATCAGGGCAAGGAACGCCACGAGTCCAATCGACATACTTCTCATCATTGGGTTTCTCCTTTTGCGCCGTCTTCGTAGCTGCGGGCGATGGTGGCTGTTCCCTCTTCCCTCATCTCTTGTCGAGGATGATTGTCCGGCTCAAGGAAGGCGTACGCACAGTACACGCATCGAGAACTGGCCGTCCTTGCTTACGTTCAGCGGCTCCGGCATCTCGTACCCCGCAATGAAGCTGAACACCACGGCCTCCGTTGAACCCCGTCCCGGAGTACTAGCCCAGTGGAACCACCCGGAGAGTTGAATGCCGCCCTTGATGTAATAGGTGTAATCGACAGTATGAGCAGGGGTGTAGATGGCCTTCGCTTCGTCGATGGTTGGCGGACGCCAGCCGGAGTAGCCGCCCAGTTGCAGATTGGCGCAGTAGTCGCGTGCCTGACTCCAGTCGACGTTCGTCGCACTGTCATGTGTTGCCCACATCAAACCAGTGGCGGGGTCGGTCCAGGTGGCCTGCGCCCTGGCGAGCGTGCCGGGGATTCCTATCAACACCAGAATCGAAACCAGGCCAAACCAATTCCGTTTGCGCATGGCGCGCTCCCTTCACGCTGCCCGGGCAGCGTTCAGCCGGAATTCTCTGCATGGGGGCTGAATGCGCCGAATTATACCGCCGGCAAGGGGATTTTCAAGTCCAATATATAAACAGGCAGAAAGTCTGCGACAATCTATGGTGAACGAAAAGATCCCCCTTTTCAGGAAACTGATGACCCGCAAAACGCATATTCTTCTCAAGACTTTCGTCTGGATCGCGTGCCTGGCTCCACTGGCACAGCTGGTCTGGGGCGCCTTCACGAATCAACTGGGCGCGGACCCGACGCACACCATTGCATTTGCCACCGGGCTCGCGGCGCTGCGGCTGCTGGCCATCTCGCTGGTGATCACGCCGATGCGGATGATCTGGCCAAAGCTGAACTGGCTGATCAAGTTCCGGCGGCTGGTGGGGCTATTCGCGTTCTTTTATGCCACGCTGCACATGCTGTCGTGGGTCTTCCTCTACGCCAACCTCGACCCCGCCGCGATGGTTGCCGACATCGCCAAGCGCCGCTACGTGACAGCCGGGATGACAGCCTGGGTGCTTCTGCTGCCGCTGGCGCTGACCTCAACCACCTGGGCGATTCGCAAACTCGGCGGCAGGAACTGGAACCGGCTGCACAGGCTTGTCTATGTGGCGGTGATTGCAGGAATCGTTCATTACTGGTGGCAGGTGAAGCCGGGCGTAATTACTCCGCTGGGAATGACGGTGGTTGTGGGGGTGCTGCTGGCGGCAAGGCCGGTGCTTGCGTGGACGAAGAAGCGTAAGGCGGCCGTCGCAACTGTGAGGGCAGTCTGAGCAGTATGCAGACTTGCCGACCCGCTGATTCGCTGCTCTATTCAAACTGCAATACGGTCTGGGCCACCGGAGCAAAGCTCTTGCGGTGTTGCGGAGTGGGGCCGAGGCGCTTGAGCGCGGCCAGATGCTCGGCCGAGCAGTAGCCCTTGTGTCGGGCGAGGCCGTAGCCGGGATAGGTCTGGTCAAACTCGACCATCAGGCGGTCGCGGTGGACCTTGGCAACGACGCTGGCGGCGGCGATCGATTTGCTGGTCCCGTCGCCTTTGACCACGGCCAGTTGCTCGCAGGGCCAGTCGATCGAGTCGCGGCCGTCGATGAGGAGATAATCCGGCCCCAGCACCAGCTTTTCGACGGCCATCTTCATAGCCAGCAGCGACGCTTCGCGAATATTGATGCGGTCGATGGTCTCGACATCGACCGCGGCTACCGACCAGGCCACAGCGCTCTTGCGGATCTCGATTTCGAACTCGTTGCGCAGCTTTTCACTGAGTTTCTTTGAGTCGGTGAGGCCGGGCAGATGGCAGTCGATGGGCAGGATGACGGCCGCGGCAACCACCGGCCCGAACATGGGGCCTCGGCCCACTTCGTCGAGGCCGGCGATGCGCAGAAAGCCGCGAGCACGTGCCGCGCGCTCGAGCTTCCATCCGCAGACCGGGGATTTTGTCATAGATCGAGTATATGAAACCCAAAGCCAGACGCACCGTTTTGGGAATCCGACGGCCTGGCTTTCAATTCAGGAAACTTGGAAGAATTCCCATCCAAATCCTTTGGTCCCAACTTAGAAGCACAGCCTACACTTGGTCCATCGCAAGCAGAGCAGCAACATGGATGCTGGATGGAAAGCAGCTTATGGTAGTGAAAACGCAGTGCATAGGGCCCCTTCTAATCGGGCTGGAGGTGGGGACGAGCAACGCCAATCGTTACTTTCCCCGGGATGCCGCAGAGGTCGAACTCGAACTCGATCACCTGCGCATCCAGTGCTGGCTTTCGCATGAGTTCTGGAGCGGCCGGGCGGAGATTCTTGACCCCCGCCTGAGCGCTTGGCTTGAGCAGAAGGGCATGCGCGGCCGAGCGGGTGGACCCTCGACTCCGCTTTCGATGATCCCCTCGGGCAAGAACTCGTACCGGCTGCAGCCGATTGGACAAAACACGAAGGACGCCCTGCGGGTACAGGCGACGGCCGGGCGCGCCGCTTAAGGCATTCCACCGATTTCAGTCTCCAAATACGGGAGCGCCACGCCTCCGAATTGATAAACTCAAAGGTGATGAGCCTTAACGAACTTGAAGCCAATATTGAGCGGCACTTTGCCGCCGGTGCTGCCGCGGTGGGCGACGCGGCCGCGATGGAAGTTTTTCTGTCCCTGCGCTCGGCGCTTGAAGCCGGCCAACTGAGGTCGGCCTCGCCCGACCCAAGCACGCCCACTGGATGGCGCGTGAACGCCTGGGTCAAGCGCGGCATCCTTCTCGGTTTCCGGCTGGGCGTAATGCAGGAGTTTGCCGCCGGTCCGCTTTCATTCGTAGACAAGAACACCTATCCGGCGCGGCAGTTCGGGGCCGGCGACGGCATCCGCGTGGTGCCGGGAGGCTCGTCGGTGCGGGCCGGGGCTTATTTGGCAAAGTCCGTCGTCTGCATGCCGCCCATGTATGTGAACGTGGGCGCGTACATCGACGAGGGAACGATGGTGGACTCGCACGCGCTGGTGGGCAGTTGCGCGCAGATCGGCAAGCGGGTGCACCTGAGCGCCGCCGCGCAGATCGGCGGAGTGCTGGAGCCGGTGAACGCCAGCCCCGTTGTCATTGAAGACGACGTAATGGTGGGCGGCAACACCGGCGTCTACGAGGGCACCATCGTGCGCAAGAACGCCGTGCTTGCCGCCGGAACGATTCTGACGCGCGGCACGCCGGTCTACGACCTGGTGCGCGGCGAGGTTCTGCGCGCCACGGCGGAGATGCCGCTGATTATTCCCGAGGGCGCGGTGGTGGTGCCCGGCTCGCGCGCGGTGGGCAAAGGCAAGGGTCAGGAGTGGGGATTGAGCCTCTCGACGCCTGTGATTGTGAAGTACCGCGACGAGAAGACGGATTTGAGCACTACGCTGGAAGATTTGTTGAGATAGCGAGTCAGCTAGTTTGCAAGTTAGCGGGAATCGTGATTGATGCACCGTTTCGCCGCCTTGCCGACTTGCTAACTTGCTAGTCCGTACCTTCCCCGCACCTCGTACTTCGACCCGCCCGGGCCGAGGTGGCTCTCGTAGAGCAGAAACTCATCGGCGGTGAACGGTGGCAAATGAGGCGCGGACTGCGCCCCGGCCTTGAGGCCGGCCAGTTGCCTCCGGGCATCGGCCTTGGCGCGGGCCAGAGTGATGTGCGGCTGGTAGGGGCGGTTTTCCGGGATGAAACCGCAATGGCTCGTGGCTTCGACCACCTTCCTTTCGAGCGCGACCAGCTCCGGGCTCACTTCAGCTTTGACAAGAAAGACGCCGGCGCGCTCAAAGACTCCCAGATTGCCGAGGCGGATGGGAACGGCCTGCGAGCGCACACCGGCGAGCTGTTTCATCACGGATTCAAACTGGCTTTCGGTTGCGTTGCCGAGGAACTGTAGAGTGATGTGCCAGGACTCGGGCGCGGTCCAGCGCAGTCCGTCGTTGGCGCGGCGCAGGCGGGCGCAGAGGTGGGCGATCTCGGCGGAGAGCTTATCGGGCAGCGGAATTCCGACAAAGAGGCGCATGGCGCAACCAGTGTAGTCGAATGACGGCGTCGGTGCGGCGGATTTGCTCCCCCGAACCCGCGCCTCACCCTGTGCACTGGATCACACATGTATCCCCCTCCGGAGGTCGTAGAATCGCTCTTTGCTAGAACAATCAACGGCAGGGGAATACACAGGATGCCGGTCGAATCAGCGATTCTTTCCCAGAGCTACGCGCGCGGTCCGGAACGGCCGTTGCTTGAAATCACTATTGGCGATCTTCTAACCCGTACGGCCAGCCGGTACCCAGACCAGCTGGCCGTTGCCTCGATGCACCAGGGCAAGCGCTTTACCTGGGCCGAGCTGAGCCTGGAGGCCGACCGCGTGGCGCGGGGGCTGTGGTCGCTCGGCATCCGGCACGGCGACCGCGTAGGCCTCTGGTCCACCAACTGCATCGAGTGGGTGATGATGCACATGGGCGTGGCGCGGGCCGGAGCCACTCTGGTCAACATCAATCCCGCGTATCGCTCGCACGAGCTCGGGTTCACACTTTCGCGGTCAAGGATGAAAGCGCTGTTCCTGTGGCGCCGGGACAAGCGGGCCGACTACGAAGAGATTCTGGGCCGGGCGACGCACGGGCTCGATCTCGAGCTTGAACACACCGTCTACTTTGACTCGCCGGAGTGGGAGGCGCTGCTGGACGCCGACGGCAAACTCTGCGAGAACGCGCGCTTCGACGACATCGCCAACATCCAGTACACCAGCGGCACCACCGGAATGCCGAAGGGCGTGATGCTGACCCACCACAACGTGGTGAACAACGGCCAGTTCCTGGCCCAGGGCTTCCACTACACCGAGCAGGACAAGATCGTATTGCCGGTGCCGCTCTTCCACTGCTTTGGCTGCGTGATCGGCTCAATGAGCTCGCTGAACACAGGCGCGGCGCTGGTGCTGCCCAACTGGACCTTCGACGCGCGGGCCACGCTTGAGGCGGTACACAAGGAGCGGGCGACGAGCGTATACGGTGTGCCGGCCATGTACGTGGCCGAGTTCGCGCTGCCGGACTTTGCTAGCTTCGACCTGACCAGCCTGCGCACCGGCATGATGAGCGGCGCGCCTTGCCCGATTGAACTGATGAAGCGTGTGCTGAACGAGATGCACATCGGCGAGTTGGTCATCGCTTACGGGCAGACCGAGACCTCCCCGGTGGTGACGATGAGCGACGCCGAGGACGAGATCGAAGTACGCGTGAACACGGTGGGCAGGGCGATGCCGCAGACCGAGATCATGATTGCCTCGCTCGATAACACGGAGCCCGTGCCAACAGGCCAGCAGGGCGAGGTGTGCGTACGCGGCTACGCGCTGATGCAGGGCTACGACGGCGACGAGACGGCGACGAAGCACGTAATCCAGCCCGACGGCTGGCTGCGCACTGGAGATTTAGGCGTGATGCGCCCGGACGGCTGCATTCACATCACCGGCCGGTCGCGCGATGTAATCATTCGCGGCGGCGAGAACATCTACCCGCGCGAGGTCGAGGAGTTCCTCTACACCAACCCCAAGGTTGGCGAGGTGCAGGTAGTGGGAATTCCCCACGCAAGATTGGGTGAGATCGTTGTGGCGTGGATCAGGCTGCGCCCCGGAACCGAGGCGACCGAAGAAGAGATCCGCGCGTTCTGCCAGGGCCAGATCGCGTACTACAAGATCCCTGAGCATGTGCGGTTTGTAGACGAGTTCCCGGCTACGCTATCGGGCAAGATACAGAAGTACAAGATGCGTGAGTTCGAGATAGAAGCGCGGGGGTTGCAGGACGTGGCGCGGACGGAGATGGCGTAACGATTAGATTAGCTCCGCTGTTGCCTCTCTTCCTTTGGTAAGAAGAACGGGCCTGAACTGCAAAGATTGACTATGGTGTTGAAATGAACGAACAGGCACGCTGGGATATGATTCACGGCCTCGATGAGGATCTGCTCAAAGGCGGAGTGCTCCTGTCTGAATGGTGCAGCTGGATTGTCCGCGAAGCTGATTTAGCGTTCGCAAACGGCGCGGACCTAGCGTCAGTCCTCACGGCGATGGCCGGAATAGAAACTTACCTGCGCTCGGAATTCTCCCAAACTGGAAAGGAGAGGCTTTCTGACTTGATCAACTTGGCACAATTCGATGCACAGTTGACCAAGTCCCTTCACTTACTGCGAAAATACCGGAACAAATGGGTTCATGTAAGCGATCCGTGGGATGACACAACACTCCTTGTCCATCCCCAACAGTACGCGCAGGAACTTGAAGATATGGCCCTTCTAGCGGCGAAGACGCTGCGCCAGGTTCTCTACGAGAACCAATGGGTCTAATACCCGCTACTACCTCACTGGAATCTGGCAGGTGGCACCGGCGAAGCACCTCGACCCGCCGCATTTTGTTCTCAGCGGCTCGGGCTATTTAACGTTCGCAGCACTGAAAATCCAGACCTGGGGAAGCGCGGCAAATTCGGTGTCGAACAACTAAGGCGCGTGGGTCAGGCGGCGCGGGGCGTCAACTTGATGCCGAGAGCCTTCATCACGCCCAGAAATGTGGAGAGGCGTGGATCGCCGGTGGCCGAGAGTGCTTTGTAGAGAGCCTCGCGCGTGACTCCGGCGCGGCCGGCAATCTCGGTCATTCCCATGGCGCGCGCAATATCGCCCAGAGCGGCGGCAAGCAAAGCCGGATCGCCATCCTCAAAGGCCGCTTCAAGATACGCGGCGATGGCATCGGGGCTGTCGAGATACTCCGAAGGATCCCAGAGAGTGGTCTTAAGCGCCATGTTGAGCCTCCTGCCTACTTCGCCCCCGTCCGATGCGCCGCCAACATCTCCCGCCTCAGAATCGCATTGATGCGCGACTGATAGCCCTTGCCCTGCCCCTTGAGCCATGCCAGCACGTCGGCATCTACACGCGCCGTGATCTGATGCTTGACCGGGCGATAGAAGCGGCCACGAATTCCCCGCTTCCATTGCTCGGCGGTCAGTTCGGGAGCGTCGCTCAAGTCGATCTCGCTGTCTGGCCGCGCCGCGAGCGCCTTCAAGCCGGCGATCTGCGCTTCGGTCAGAGCAGGTAGTGTCTCTAGTGTGTAGCTAGCCATTTTCGTCTTCATATATTCTCCGCTCCTCCGGGGTGGCTCTTCTGGCTGAGATGATGCGGACCGTCTCAATCCACTCCTTTCCTTCTTCGTTCTCGCGCACAGTGTGCACTACGAGCAGGAGCAGGAGGTCGCAGGCACCGCGTCGAATCAATCCAAGAGCCTGCCATCGCTGCTCGCCTTCGACAACGCGATCATCGACCACGATATGCATGGGGTCGAAGAACACCTGGCTGGCCTGCTCAAAGCTGACGCCGTGCTTGCGCTGGTTTGAGAGGTTTTTGGCCTCGTCCCACTCGAACCGGATTTCCGTCACGTCATAATTGTAACTACATTTTTGCCCTTATGCAATTGTTGCAGGCTATGGAAACCCTCGGCTGGAATCAAGACATAAAGAGCGCCCCCGAAGGGGCGCTCCTCGCGAACTATACCCGACCTTATTTCGACCGCTTGGCCACGAAGGTGTCGGTGGCGAACTCGCCTACCTTGCGGGTGAAGTTGATCTGGTCGCCGTCGATCTTGCCTGTGTACTCGACGCGAATGCCGTCGTCCATCATCTTCATCGTCTCGACGAAGGTGATGGTGTCGCCATCGATCTTGCCTTCGGTCAGGTCGCTCGATCCCTGGTCGTTGGTGGCTTTGCCGGTAAGCTTGGCGCCGTCGACGTGGAACTCGTAAGTGTAGTTCTGGACGCCAACGGGTGTATCGATGGAGGCTGTCCATTTCCCGTTGAAGTCGGCCGCCAGCGCGGTGACCGATGCCATGGCGGCGATACATAAGAAGAGTGCGATCTTGCGAATCATGATTGCTCCAGTGTTTTTGTATTTGGAATGAAAGTGACTGCTTGTTGAGAGAGACGTATCAGGCTGCGACTTCGTCTACCGCGGCTTTGCGGAAAATGCTGTGCAAGGCTAGGTCTCTGATCCAATCCTGTGGATCGTGCCGCGGTCGATTGGCTCAACCTTTCTGCTGTAGCGGCCCGTGATCCTGTTCCAGCGGATCTGGGCCAGCTCGCGGAGCATGTGCATGCCGTCGCGGAAGTAGCTCATCTTGGTGCGCTCGTCGTGGGCCCAGTTGACCGGAATCTCTTTGACCTTGTAGCCGCGCTTGAGGGCAATAAAGAGGATCTCGGGATCGAAGCCCCAGCCTTCGATGGTCTGGAGCTGGAAGCAGGTCTGAGCGGCTGTGCGGGTAAAGGCCTTGAAGCCGCACTGGGTATCGGCGAAGGGCAGATTCATGACCGCGCGGGTAACCAGGTTGAAGCAGCGGCCGAAGAAGCGGCGGTAGATGGGCTGGCGGAGGGTCTGGCGGGACTTGTCGAGCCAGCGAGAGCCGATGGCGACGTCTGCGCCGGCGGCGATGGCGTCGGCGAGAGCCTGAGCCTCGGCGATGGGCGAGGAGAGATCGGCGTCGGTGAACAGGACGATGTCGCCCAGCGCGCGCAACATGCCGCTGCGGACGGCGTAGCCCTTGCCGCGGTTGCCGGGGTTCTCAATCATGCGGATCTGGGGAGCGCGGGCGGCGAATTCGCGTATAACGTCGGCGGTGCGGTCGCGGGAGCCGTCGTTAACGACGACGACCTCGGCATCCCAGTTGTGGTCGCGGAGAAAGGCGATGACGGCCTCAAGCGTGGCCGGAAGGCGGCGCTCTTCGTTGTAGGCCGGGATGACGATCGAGAATCTGGGGTAGACCATTCGGTGCAGCCGTCGCTGGCCGGGCAAAAGCCGCGAGCCCGGGCCACAGTTTCTTCTGGGGCTTTGCTCATAATAACCCAAGCGCGGGCAGGCTGGGGAAGAGAGAGGTTAGACCTTGGGAGGTTGGCAACTTGCTGACCACAAAGGGCTAATTTGAACGAAGGGGCTTGCATTTTCCGCTCCGGCGGGGGAGAATCCGAGTAGGCTGGTAACGGAGGCGAACGAGACATGACGAAGGCAGATCTGGTGGAGCAGGTAACCTCGCTGGGCGATCTAACACGCCGTGACGGCGAAGTGATCGTGGACACCATCTTCGGCTCCGTGATCGGGGCCCTGCAGCGCGGCGACAAAATCGAGATCCGTGGGTTCGGGTCGTTCCGGATCCGGCAGCGGAATCCGCGCATTGGGCGCAACCCGAAGACCGGCGACCGCGTGGAGGTTCCGGCCAAGAAGGTTCCGTACTTCAAGCCTTCCAAGGAGCTTCGCGACCTCGTGAACCCTGAAGAAGCAGCGGCGCGGGCGGCAGCAGGCCAGGAGTAACTTCTCCGTTCAGGTGAGTTGCAGCGGGCCCTTTTCAGGGTCCGGGGATTCGTGTGCCTTCGAGCATCTTCGAGTCCAATTCTCTTTTGAGCCATCTGAGAGAATGAGAGAAGCGATGACCGCTCTTCAGGACCAGCTCGACGAGATCACCCAGAAGACGCGCAGCCTTGTGCCGGCCGAGCGGATGCAGGTGAGCGAGCGGGCTGTGGGAGAACTGTTCGCCTCAGGGGCCGAGGGTCGAATTTTGCCTGTTGGCGCGAAGGCGCCGGAGTTTGCGTTGGCCAACGAGCAAGGGCGGCTGGTTCGGTCGGTGGACCTGCTGGCGCTGGGGCCGCTGGTCATCAAGTTTTTCCGGGGGCGCTGGTGCCCGTACTGCGTGACCGAGCTTGAGGCGTGGCGGGAGCTGTATCCACGGGTGCGGGAGGCTGGAGCGCTGATGGTGGCCATCAGTCCCCAGACCAGCCGGCAGAGCGACTTCATGGCCGGACAGCATGGGCTTCCCTTTGCCCTGCTGACCGACCCGGGGTGCCGGGTGGCGGGTGAGTTCGGGGTCGCCTACGAGGTTCCCGAGTTCATGCGGGAGTACTACCAGGGCATCCTGATCAACATTCCCTTCATTCATGGGGACGAGAGCTGGCGGTTGCCGCTGCCGGGGACGTTCGTGGTAGGCCGGGACGGGCGGATTGTCTACTCTGAGGCCCATGCGGACTTCCGGGTGCGTCCGGAGCCGGAAGAAGCGTTGGAGCGGCTATTAGCTATTAGCTTCTAGCAGCTACCGTGGTGGGTTGAGCGTGGCTGGTTGAGCGTTGGTGGTTTCC
>Ga0326728_10000563_pt1 | contig 144406 bp, 114 predicted proteins | sample MB3enrmetagenome_FD_207602 | JGI IMG/M metagenome (GOLD analysis project Ga0326728, IMG submission 207602) | Lab enriched peat soil microbial communities from McLean, Ithaca, NY, United States - MB31MN | ecosystem: Environmental > Terrestrial > Soil > Wetlands > Peat | place: USA: New York... | reverse complement strand
CCGAAGTTACGACGCCCATGACGTGAAAGCCCCCTGCTGAGCAGGGGGCTTTGTGCGAAACAGGGCCGGTGTTCTGTCTACATGGCCTTGAGCTCGATGGGGACAGGCGTGCCGATGAGCTCGAACGCCCGGTGTTGGAGGGGAGTTAGCGCGGCAAGCTTGGTGAGCCGGGCGCCGCCGGCGAAGACGAGGGTGTTGCGGGTGAGGCTGGCCAGTTCGTCAAGCAGCGTGGCGTAGCTGTGCACGGGGCCGCCGTCATCGCGGCGTTTGCGGGAGGCTTTTGCCAAGGCCTGGGCGGAGCGCACCGCGGGGGCGACAGGGTCGGTGCGTGCCGGGGGCTCTTCGTCGGTAAAGCACAAAGGCGCCCACGCCCTACGCAGGTGCCAGACCAGGTAGAGGGCGAGCATGCAGATGAGCACGTGCGCCCGCACCCGGTCCTCGGTGTAGTGGTAAATGGGGCGGAGGTCCAAGTCGATGGTCTTCAGGCTGCGGAAGCCCGCTTCGTTGAACTTGAGGTCCTTGTAGGCCTCGACCACCCCGGCGGCGCCCATGCCGGCGGTGTGGGCAGAGCTGGCCCGCACGACGTAGACCCCGTCGAGGGCGGCTTCGGCCAAGATCTGGTCCTCTTTGCGAGAGAACTCGAAGCTGTCGTCGCCGATAGCGAGGCTGAAGTGCTTGGCCACCTTGTGGCGGTTTATGACCTTGCCCACCCGCAGGGCGATATTGTCCTTGCCCCGCAGCGCTTGGCGGTCCCGGCCGACGGCGGCCTTGACGACGGCCAGGTCGGCCTCTGTGGCCGCCAGCAGCTCGGCCCGCTTGCGGGCGCGCTCGGTGGCCAGGGCCGGGTTGCGGCAGGCCACGAGGCGCTCGCCCGGGTAGGCGGGGTGGGTTATTTCGGCCAAGTTGACCTCGTCGAACAGGCTCATCTGCAGCGCCCCCGAAGCGGCCAGGGCCTGGATGGCCGGCGCCCTGAGCGAACTGACCCAGCCCAGCCCGCCTATAGAACGCAGCGCCTCGATGCGGGCCGAGGTGATCATCCCTCGGTCGCCCACCATGACCACGTCGGCCAGCCCGAAGCGCTCCCGGACCGCCTGGGCGGCCGAGATGAAAGCGGCGGGGTCGGCCGTGTTGCCGGCGAAAACCTCTATAGCGATGGGCCGGCCCTCGGGGTCGCAGGTGAGGCCGTACTCGATCTGCTCTTTGCCGGCCTTGCTGTCCCGGGAGTACCCGCGTGCGGCCAGGGGGCAGCAGTGGCCCTCCACCCACGAGCCGGACAAATCGTAGAGCACCCTGCCCCCGGCGACGAGGTGGCGGCGAGCCAGGGACGCCTCGATGCCGCCCTGGCGCCCGACCAGCCAGTCCATGGCTGCGTAGACCTCGTCGGTCGACGCCTCCGCCACGCCCAGGTCCTCGGCCAGGGTGGTCGTCTGCCACCAGCGCGTGGTGGCCAGCTTGGAGCCGGGCCGCACCGCCCGGGCCACCACCAGGGCCAGGGCCAGGTCCCGCTCGGCGCCGGCCGGCCCGAGCAGGCGGGCCAGGCCCAACTTCTCGGCCATAGCCCACACGGCGGCCACGTGGCCGTGGGCCAGGCTGCGCTCGACCTCTACGGCCTCGCCTGCGCCGACCAGGGTCTCGCCGGCGAGCACGGCCCGCAGCGCCTCGATGCCGGTGGGCGGCAGGGCCGAAAGGTTGGCCAGAGTCTCGTGGTGCACTTTGCCGGCCTCCCGGAACGAGCGCCGCAGCAGCCAGCTCACGTACTCCCGGTCCTTGTACTTGCGCACAACCTTGGCAATGTGCATCGAGGCAGGACGTTGTGGCACAAGCACATTCTACACCTAATGGCATTCGCCGTCCAGCTATTTACTGGCTACACTGAGTGACCGTTCCGCGCCTATCCGCGCTGGCCAGAGCAGGTTTCAACCGCTAAACGCGTCGTAACTTCGGCTTAGTACTTCGCAGATCCTCTGGCGCCTCATCGTAGCGCTGTCGCGCAAAGCCAAGGCCCGGGCCCCGTCGACCCGGAGGTGGCAACGCCGGGCCTGCCGCGCCGCGTCCCTGCTGCTCAGAACAGCCGCAGCGAGCAGTGCCGGTTCCCTGGCCCGCTCCTAGGCCGTTCGCTGTTGTCGGCTAGCCGCCGAGAGGCGGTAGAGGTAAGAGCTGACCGACCAGGGTTACTGACAGACGTGCGGTCGGCCCGTCGCCCACGGTAACCGTCTCTGTGACGTTGAGAGTGTGGTACTTGGCCCTCGCCAGGAGGTTCATCGCCTCCTTGTTCAACAAGGCCGTCCAAGCGGACGTCGTGCCCGCCAACATGCCATAGCTCTTGCTGGCGAGCGAAAGCCTGTTGTAATTGAGCCATATCGTCCCCCGGCAGGTAGCCCCGCTGCAGCGCAGCTTCAGTTCAACCCTGTCAGCAGACACCGTGGGCCTTGGCGTGAGCGCGGTTATGGCGGGACCAATCAAGGCTATTTGTTTGCGTACGGTGTTCCCGCCGGTCACGGTCACCGTCTCGGTGGCATTGAGGGTGTGGTACCTGGCGTTGACCAGCAGCAGCAAGGCTTGGTTCTTCAAATGGGTCGCCCAGCCGGTCGTTGTGCCCATGAACATGGCGTAACCACTGACCGCGAGCAGCGTAGTCCCGTGATAGAGCGTGATCGTGCCTCGGCAGATGGCGTCGCTGCAGTGCAGCTTCAGTTGGACCTTGTTGCCAGAGACGGTGGGCGTTGTACTGAGCAACGTAACGGCCGGCTGAGGTTTGGGCCGTGCCGCAGCAGTCGTGGCGGTTGGTGGCCCAAAACTGATCGCGTGGCCGGGCGCTGCTGCGTACGGTTCCCAGGAGGCCCGTGCGTACGGTTCCCCGAAGGTTACGGTGGCGGGGCTGACAGCGTTGACCGTGTACGCGGTATTGGCCCCAAAGCCAGGCGACGTCGTCGACAAACGAGGCGCGTCGGCGTACGCCAGCAGGGCGATGGCCGTCACCCCTGCACATAAGGCACCCATGGCACATAAGGCACCCATGGGCAGCGCGGCAGCAGCCGCCAACTGGGCCAGGCGCGACGCATGCCTAGCCGGGCCAGTGGGCAGATCTCGTTCCTGCACCTCAGTCAGACTTCCTCTCGGCTAGAGGCCATCGCGGCCCAAGAGGGGGGACGCACGGGCCCAGTCACCCGCCCGGGGACGAACACAGACGATCGGCTTGGGTGACGTAGCCCTGGGCCTGGACAACGTAAACAGCAATTGCACGTGTGCTCGCCGTCACCGTCTGTTGGTACTTCGAGAGGGCGGAACTTGCCACGGCGAGGACCGCGACTTCGCCTGACCGAGGCAATAGCCCACCAGATGGCGCATAGGACGGGGCTGCCGCCTCGGCGGCGATCAGGGCCGACCAGTCAGACCGCAGGGCCGACGCCCCTTGTTGAAGACGGCTTGCATCGACCAGCTGGGACGCGCGCGCGCGCAGGTAGCTAGCCCGTTCATCTTCCAGCCAGCCTTCGCCACCGCTGACGGAGCCTGCCTCGGCACAGACTGAGGATGGGTTTTGCTTCACATCGCTTCGCAAGTGGGCGAGGTCACCTTGGACGACGCTAAGGTACCGCTCGATGTCCGAGGTATCCGCAGCAAGGCTTTGCTCGTCGTTTCTCAGCCCTGAAATGTCGTCAAGAAGACCGCTTTCATCACTGCTGACCGCCTGGGCATCCTGGTCTACGGCCTGCTGCCCTTGGGCCTCCTGCTGAAGTGCCGATACCTCGGTGCTGGTTGCTTCGTCGATCCGCACCGTCCAATTGCCCGTGCCATTGGCTGTTATGGCGACGGCGGTGAGGCCGCTGTGGGTGCGGAGGTCAGGGGCACAGCCGTTCGATGGCAGGCCGGCTTGGTGAAGTGACGTTGGGTCATTGGCCGGGCCGATCTCGTAGGCGAGGTTGCTGATAGAACCAGCGACGGCAAAACAAACCTCCAGCGGGTGACCGACAAGGTCCACTAGGTCCGAAGCTCTGCTGGACGCAAAAACCCCCACTGAGCTATAGCCATTGGGCACGGGGGGCAAGGGCAGGCAATCCTTGCTGCACAGGGCGGCAGGGTTCGTAGGGGCAATAACTGCCTGGCTTTCCGTCATGGCCCTCAGTTGAAGGGCACCCAGGGCCGTGCCGTACTCGGCCGGAGCCGCTTTAGCCAAGGTGACTTCGGTGAAACTGCCATCGCGTTGGGGCACCTCCAGCAGGAGGGCGCGGCCCGCCAGCTTGCCGTACACAGGAGCGGGCTGGCCCTTGAAATTGAGCGTGAGCCAGGCTCCAGCTATGCTCCCAGCAAAACTTGTCGCTTGGGTGCCGACTGAGATATATGGAGGCGCGCCGGACAGGGCGGCGTCGTCCTCTGAGCCGGTTATGTCGCCCTTGGCCCCTTTGGTGAATTGCAAGAGCATGGCCTTGGAGGCACTAGCGGTTACGAACGCGTAACGGGTGCTGGTAGGTACGGTTGTTGCAGGCGCAGTGCTGGCCGGTACCGCAGGGCTGCCCCCGTGTCGCTGCGCCGTGGTCGGCTGCGCAACGGGCACAGGTATGCTCTCGCCGTAGCCCGGGCCACGCGAAGTAGGACTGGCCTGCGGGCGTTGGGAACTGCCGCATGCCGCCAAGGGCGCGCCCGCAACGACCACACAAAGAAGCGCGACGGCGACCCGCGGCCTGCCTGCCCTACCGGCGTAGCCTCTTCCACCGGGGGGGGGACCGCCTTCCTTCGGGGTTAGCGCGCAGCGCGTCGTCAACTTTCTACGGCCAGAAGGGGGTTCCCCACCGCTTGCACAGAGGCTCAGGTCCGAAGTGACGAAAAAGACGCGCACGGGAAGATTACGGAGCCGCTATGTGTGGCAACGGAACTGATGGGCTAGCAGGTTGACCGCAATGAGCAGTTCGGTCTGCCTTATTGGCCAGGGCGTCGGCCTCCCCCACGATTCTGTTGGCCTGGTCGATATCCGAGTTGCCCTGGTTGATAGCTCCGGCTATAGCTGCCTGTGCCGCGGCCAATGTTGGACTGAGCGGAGGTACAGCACCGCTCGGCTGGTACCGGGGCAAAACCGCTTGGGCCTGCCAGTAAGCCGCCCAATCCCCCTTCGCGCTTGCCATTGACTGCTGAAGGCTCCCGACGTCTGGCAGCAGCTCGCCGTGGGCGTCGCTAAGAAGCTGCGCCCCATCGTTGGCAACCTCTCGAGCGTCTTGGTCCAGTCCGCGGATATTGCCACAAGCGTTGGTGTTGGAGGCAAGATCAACCCGGAAAGCGCCATAGTCGCCTTGAGCTACCCCCAGGCCGTTACTGACTGTCCCGAGGTCGTCGTCCAGGTCAGCCAAGTCGTCACTGATCGTCCCGGGACCTTCGACCGTCAGGTCCTTTGCGTCGGACGCGACTGTCTCGGATGCCCGGTCTATCCACTGCTGCTCTTGCTGAACCCGCTGTTGCTGAGCCCCAGTTACCGACGCGGGCGTCGCTGCCTCAGAGTTCACCTCCTGCACCGTCGTTTCGAGAGCCGCTAAGGCATGGGCGTACTGTGCCGGGGTCGCTTTGTTGTAGGTGACCTCGGCCAAGCCCCCGTCACTTTGGGTTACTTGTAGCAGCAGAGCGTTCCCCGTTAGCTCGCCGTGCACGTAGGCGTACCGGCCCTTGAACTTGAACTTGAGCTGAGCTCCCGCGATTGTCCCGCTGAAGATGGTTGTCTGGTTGTCTACCACTTCGTAGGGAGGTGAGCCGGACAACGACCCGCTGTAATCCGAGCCCGATATTCCATTCCCGGGTTGTTCGTAGAACTGCAAGAAGCTGACTTCGGAGGCGCTGATGGCGAGGAACGCGTACTCGACGCTCGAGTGCCGTGCGGCTGTTGGGGGCGCGGTTGTTGGGGGCGCAGTTGTGGAGCGTGCCGAGGCCCTGGCGCGCTGCCGTGGTTCAACAGTCGGGTGCGCCACGGGCACAGGTGTGCGTGTACCCCTGCTCGAGCTACGCGAAGTGGCATCGGTCTGCCGCTGTTGAGCAGCCCCGCACGCCGCCAAGAACACGCCAGCGACAAGAAGGGCGCAGATGAACAAGGTTGCGGTCCGCCGCCAGCGTGCAGGACTGGCGCCGAGTCGCCCACCGACGGGTATGTGGCTTCCTCTCGCCACGCGATTATCGCGCTCGAAGATCGCGCCGTTGCTGGCGCGGAGAGCTTCCCGCTGTTCCCCGTTGGGCCCGGTATGCGGCGCGCACTTCGTGGTCGACGTGAAAGTCGTCGCGGGTCCAGCCCGATGCGGCTGACCTCGGGGGTCAGCGCCTAGCGCTGGCCGCCGTGGTATTCGGCGTCGGTGACACGCGGGGCCCAGTCGGTCTCGGGCTTGGTGGTGCCGCCGGTGGCTTCGGTGATGGAGAGATGGATCATGAAGTGGTCAGGGGCGGCGTCGTGCGGCTGGTTGGAGAGAGGGGCTGACCCAGCCGTTGTCGGCGGGGTTGATGGTCACCCCGGGGGCGACGACCTGGTCGATGCGGTCGAGCACGTCGTCGGCGAGCTGGACATCGACGGCGGAGAGCTGCGATTCGAGGTGTTCCATGGTTCGGGGGCCGATGATGGCAGCGGACACCGCGGGGTGACGGAGCACGAAGGCGATGGCCAGTTCGATGAGGGTGATGCCGACCTGGTCGGCGAGTTGGGCGAGCTGTTCGGCGGCGTCGAGCTTGCGCTGGTTTTCAGGCAGCGAAAGATCGAACCGGTTGACCAGCCTCTGGCGAGAGGCCGAGGTGGGCCCGACCGGGTCGCGGTCCTTACGGTACCGGCCGGACAGCCAGCCGGCGGCGATAGGGCTGTAGGAGAGGATGCCCATGCCATAACGGGCGCATGTCGGCAGGACGTCGTTCTCGATGCCGCGGGTCAAGATCGAGTAGGTCGGCTGCTCAGTCATAAACCTCTCCAGGCTTCGTTCCCTCGCCGTCCATTGGGCTTCGACGATCGCCGAAACCGGCCAGGTGGAGTGCCCGACGTAGCGGACCTTGCCCGAGCGGACCAAGTCGGTGAGGGCGCCCAGGGTGACGTCGAGGTCGACGGCAGGGTCGTAGCGGTGGACCTGGTACAGGTCGATCCAATCCGTCCCCAGGCGGCGCAGCGAGTTCTCGACCTCTTGGATGATCCAACGGCGGCTGTTGCCGCGGTCGTTAGGGTCATCGCTCATTGGCATGTGCACCTTGGTGGCCAGCACCACGTCGTCACGCCTGCCACCCAACAGGGCCTTGCCGACGATCACCTCGGACTCGCCCTGCGAGTACACATCGGCAGTGTCAATGAAGTTGATGCCGGCGTCGAGCGCCCGGTGGATGATCCGGATGCTCTCGTCGTGGTCCTTGGTGCCCCACTCGCCGAACATCATGGCACCGAGGCACAGCTTGCTGACCCAGACGCCTGTGCGGCCGAGCGGTCTATGTTCCATGGTTTGCTCCTCTCGGGGCACCCGCCACCGATCGGTTAGCGGTGCCTTTTGTTCGTTGGGTCGTGCGCTAGGTAAGGCCGGCCCCGAAAACCGGGCCCAGCTTCAGGGACGGACCAGTACCTTGAGCGCCTCGCGGTCGGCCATGGCCCGGTAGCCGGCGGGGACCTCGTCGAGGGGTGACTGTGCGGTCGCCGATCACGGTCACCGTTGTGCGGGGGTTGACCGCGGCAGTCACGGGCAGTATGCGGGATGCGCGACTTCCCCGTTCAGCCACGGTCAGGGACAGCTGCGGTTGGGAGCAGGGGTCGGCACCTATGGGTCCTGAAGCAGCCCGAGGACGTTGCCATCGGGGTCGGTGACGGTGGCCACCAGGCGGCCGCCACCGACGTCGTGCGCGGGCTCTTTCACAGTGGCGCCCGCGGCGGTCAACTCGGCTAGCTTCGCCGCGAGGTCCGGCACGTGCCAGTAGGCCACAGGCGAGGTCATGCCCTGCGGTCCACCGCCCGGCACCAGCCCGATGTGCTGGCCCGCGGCCTCGAAACCGACGTAGTAGGGCTCGTCGGCCTGCGGCGGTACGCCGAGCAGGGCGGCGTATACCGCCTTGGCTGTCGCCAGGTCGGACACGGGGTGCAGCACGATCTTGATCCCTTGAGTGCAAGAGCCGGTCATGGTCACTCCTGAAGTCGGGGGTCACATCGACCCGGGGGCTTGTCGGGCCCAAAGACGAACGGGAAGCCCGGAAATGGACAGTACCGTTCTGGGTCGGGTTAGCGAGTAACCAGTGGCGGGCTCCGTCTAGGAACGTTCCTAGCTTCTTTGCATCTCGCCGTGCCTTCCCCAAGCGCCCGCGCCCATCGCCGACCCTGGGCCAGGAGACATACCGACCCCACGTAGGTACGCTCCGATCAACCATTGTGGAGCGGCCCCGCAAGGGCCAACGAACTGGTACGGGACCGCCCCGACCGGCGGTCCTCGAACCTCCCTTTTGCGGGCCCGGTTGGTCTCACCCGTCGCCGGCCACTAAGAACGTGATGATGGCGAAAGGAACTGTCCGCCGAGCGTTGTCAACTGCCTGCGTGGCCACGGCGCTCTTGGCCTCCCAGGCGGGGCCCCCGGCGGCGGCAACCGTACGGTCGGCCAACCCGAGCACCGCAATCCCCGGCGGGAGCTGGCCCGGCTCGGCCGGTGCGCTGGCCCGCGACAAGTGGTCGTCGATATCTCAATCGCCGCTCGCCGCTCGCAGCGGGCAGGCTACGGTATGGACTGGCAGCCAACTCCTGGTCTGGGGAGGATCCGGCGACCTACCTGCCAATGCGGTGATGCTGCCGGACTTCTCCGACGGGGCGGCGTACGACCCGGCGACGGGTAGCTGGTCGGCCATGCCGAAGGGCCCGCTCGCTCCCTGTGCTGGCCCGGTGGCCGCCTGGGACGGCCAGGAGGCTATCTTCTGGTGCGGTGCCAACGCCGAGGGTGCCACCTACGACCCGGCCACCGGGACCTGGCGCGAACTGGCTCCGTCGCCCTTGGCCGCTAGCGGTTACAGCGACGTGATCTGGACTGGCGGGGAAGCCATAGTCGTCGCCGGGGCCCAGGCCGAGGCTTACCAGCCAGCCGGGGGCCGCTGGCAAAGGCTGCCCCCTTTCCCATCGTTCACCATGCAGGCGCACAGCGAGGTGAACGGCTCCCTGAACGTGGCCCTAACGGGTATGACGGCGGTTTGGGACGGCACCGACTTGCTGGCGTGGGCAACGTACACGGTCATCTCCCACCGGAGCTCAGGCCCGACAGGCATCCAGCTGCTGGACCAGGCCCTAGCGTGGTCCCCGGGGGCGAAGGCCTGGCACGCGCTCCCGATCGTCTGGGGCCACGAACCTTTGTTGGGGGCTACGGCGGCCTGGAGTGGCGAGGAGGCCTTCTTCATCGGTGGGACTTCGTGCCCTCCCGAGGTCCCGTGCCCCTATGACCCGTACACGCCCGTCGCCTCCTACACGCCAGCCACGGGCAGTTGGGGCTCGCCGCCGCTCTCGCGGTTCCTGGAGGGGCGCGGCCCGGTGGTCTGGACGGGGAAGTCCCTCTTGGCGATCGCCGGCGCGTCGACGCTCGGCCCACCCGGGTTCGCGGTGGCTGCCGGGGACGCTGGTGCGTTCCAGCCCGGCCTAAGGAGCTGGCAAGAGCTGGCCCCCTACCCCTTCGGCACGCTCGAAGGAGCCAGTGCAGCATGGACAGGCACCTCGTTGATCGTCTGGGGCAGCAGCGGCGAAGGGGCGGCCCACGGCGCGGTGCTCGCCCCACGAGCTGCCGGGTAGGTCCTCACGGGGCGAACCACTCAGGCCGCCGAGGCTTGACCACGTACGGCGAGGCGCCGGGCGGCCGTGGTCGCGGGACCTTTATGCGGTCCGCCTCTTGCTACTTACCCATGTCACGCAACTCGCTCAGTATGGCTGCGCCCTCCTTCAAGTTCATTTTGAGCTCGGACATGTTCAATTCGCGCCCTCCGACGGCTGCCGGTTGGTAGGTTTGGTCGCCCCCCGCGGAGAAGTCGTCCTCGGCAACGAGGATCCCGAACGTCCGGTCGATCTCTGGTTCGATGATGTCGTCCAGCGGGTTGGCCTGCCGTTGTTGGACATCTATCGCGATGAGCCGACGAACCTGCTCGACCGTCGTTTCGTTGAGACCGATGACAATCACTTCGCGCGGGTCGGCCACGTTTATGACGCTCAACATCCGGTTGGCAGTGCCGAACCCAACGGTGTGGTACCAAGCCCGGCGGAAGTCCTCGTAGGTCTTCCCTTCCTTGAGCCTGCGCCGGATAATCGCCACCTGGATCATGCCAATCCTTCCCTCCAGAGCCTGCCGAGCGACCGGGTGCCCGTCGCCAGCCTCCGTGCCGCCGCCTTGTGGTCACAGTGCCTCCGCAAACCTGGGCCTTATAGGCGACCGGGCCAATGGTACAGCGCCGGTAGTCGCCCGGGACCGGTGCAAACGGTGCCCGTGAGCCCAATCGGGCTTCTGGCCGAGTTACGTTGACGCCGCCCTCGTCCCAGGCGATGAGCAGTAGGGTGCGCCATCGGCAACGGGAACGGCCCCACCGGGGACGGCACCGGCACTGTGGCGGTCCCACTCCCTACGAGGGCAACCGCCGGCCCATGCCTGGGCGAGAGAGGACCGGGACTGGGCCTCGACGTGCACGATGAGTGGCAGGCCGCCCAGCGGCGCTATTTCTCCGGGAGCTCTATGGCCAAAACTCTATGCCGAGCGCGACAATTGGCCTCCAGGTCGCTCGTCGAGCTGGAGGCGGCGGGCTGACCTCACTGAGGATCTCTCAAATCCTCACCACGTTGGGGACGCGACCCCTACCGGGTATGCCCACTGTGCCGTCGTTGAGCACAAGGCCTCAGGCAGCACGTGACCCGGTGACCGATCATCGCCGGGCCACAGCTGCACGCACTATCTAGTCAGCCACGCTTTCTCGCTGACGAGGCCTGGCCTCTACGATGCGGTCACGGCGATGCACGATCGCGCCGTCGTGACCCGTTCTACCAGTCAGTGACGAAGCTGTCTGTGCCCGCGGTGGCACGAAGGAGGAAGCTGGAGCTGGCTCCGCATCGTGGCAGGCCACGTGGTCGCGTCATAGAAGCACAGCGCCAGTTCCTCGGTCACGTACCCCCTGAACCCCCCTGGCGGCGCGACCAAATAGAAAGCTGTGCTATTCGTGAAGGACAGCGCATCCTGATCAATAGCCAACTTGACCGCGTATGGTGACGGCCGGCGCATTACCAACAAGCCAGCACCCGTCGACGATGCATTTATGGCATACCAGCCCCGACTGCTGGACCAATCTGCGGGAAGGCAGCCGAACTCACAGTTGGCTGAGTACGCCGTCGCCAGTGAGTTGCTGGTGGTTGGGTAAAGGACCTGGTTATAGGTCGTTTCAGGGTAGAGGCGGGGCACGTAGGGACGAAAATCGTAGGGGAACAGCGTGGGGCCAAACTGGAACGTGCGCTGGACATAGAAAACGTCGGACATGTCGGGGACAGAGTACTTTGTGACGACCTGAGGACTTGTTGGTGAGTTCGCTGACCTGATCGTCACTTGGTGATCTGACGTCTGCGCCCACGTGCCCGTGTTGAAAACGACTAGCGCGACTGCGGGGCCAGTCTGGCCAGGGTAAGTCCCGGGGACGAAGCCAGTACTGTCACCGAAGAACTCTGGGCCGACGCCAGGGGCCTCCTCCGGGGCGGCATTAGTCACGTTTGTGGCGCTCTGCGGGAAGGGCCAGTAGATAACAGAAAGCTGTTCTGGGTTGGTAGGGGTTACTGTGCTCCAAGCCAGGTAGAACCTGCCGTTGGTGACAGTGCGCTGACCAGGGTTAATCGTGACTGCAGCAAGTGCCTGGGAAGGCGCTGAAAGCACAGAAGTGACGAGGACCAGTAGCCCCACGATACGAAGTAGGCGAGCCATTGCAATCACCCTTTCAGTGAAGATCCAGCACGCACAACGTCAGCCGTGGCCGGTTTCACCAGTTGCTCGCTGCAGCCCAACGGTGGCCAAGTAAACGGGCGTTGCCTGAAAGGGGGTGGATTTCTCAGTCTCGGTCCAAGCAACGTCGGATCCTTCTCGGGCTGCAGGTCTTTGCACCCACGAACTACCTCATGTAGTCGGCGGCATTTTAGCAGGACCGTACCCGGTCGACTCAGTTGAGTCCCAACCAGTGGTGTACGAGGTGAGCTGAGAGGAGGGTCCCCCAACGGCGACAGTCACCGCGTCAACCTCAAGGAGAAGTTCCACCAACTACTTGAGGAGGACCACGATGACTGTCCTTACCACTATCGACGCGGTCGGCTGGCTCGGCAAGTACCTGGACGGCGACGACGCCGACTTGGACCTGCCCCGGGCACCGGCTCCTTGTTGGCGACTCGTCGTCGACGCTCACGATCGCAGGTGCAGGGGTCTGGTGTTCGAGGAAACCAGGGCAGAGGTGCTTGCGGATCCACAGCGTTCGAAACGACTGCTCGATGAAGCGGTGAGGGCACCTCCACCATCCGCCAGCCAGATCTCATTCACGACGGGCCACATCCTCGATCAGTCGGGGATCACCGCGGAACGCCTCGGGGATCTCGATGGCGCCAAGGCAGCGTACAGCGAGGCCTGCGACCTGCGGACGGCCACAGGACACGAGCTTGCACGAGCCTAAAGCCTGGTCGTACGGTCGGCATTTTGACATCACCTTCGACCAGCTCGACGATGGTGTCGAGCGCCTCTGCCAATGCGAGCACGAGGTTGTCCGCAACCCGTACCATGAAGAGTGACCGCCGGGAGGTGACATGGACGAGGAGCTCGACCTGGTAGCAGACCTTGACGCGGAAGACGACGACGGCCTTGGTTGGTCCGCGCTCTCGGATGCCCGCGAGCCCACCAACGTCCGGTCAGGAGCGTTCTTGCTCGCAGGCAACCGCTACGGTCGAGCCGTCGTGCGCGTAGTCGCCATCGACGCGGATGGCCAGGTGCACTTCAGTATCCTGCCCGGCCCGGTAGCAAAGAACCGCCACCTGCTTGGCGCTACCGTCGCCTGACGCGGGGCGACGGCTTTTCCCTGGGGTACAGAATTGCTGTTTTGCGTTTTCGACCAGCAGCAGACATCCCCAAAAGGCGGACCTTTGGCCTTCATCGCACGGCCTGATTTTCGAAGCTCAGAACCTCGCCCCGGGCCCCGCCGGTTTTACGGTTGCTGCCCAGCTGGCCAGCAGGTTAAGGGCATGCTGAGAGGCGCTGTCCGTGTCTGCGCTGAAGATGTTCAAGGTGAGCCCATTGTCACCCACTAGCGGGAGTGCCTCGTAGCTCAACTCCAGTTGGCCAACGACTGGGTGGTGGAACCGCTTGGTGCCAGAACGGTGGAAGCGCACATTGTGTGCCGCCGGCCGCTACCGGAAGGGCCAAGAGAATCCCGGGCCCGCTGCCGCCGCCCGGCCGGCAAACCGCTTCAACATGTCCACGCCCGAGAACCAGCGAAAGCTCGACGCGGCCGATCGGCTCGCACAGCTGGCCGACCAGGCCGGCATCAGCCTGGTCCAGATGGCCATCGCGTTCGTGCTGCGGCACCCGGCGGTCACGTCCGCGATCATCGGCCCCCGAACCATGGAGCACCTCGAGTCGCAGCTGAGCGCGGCCGAGGTCGAGCTCCCTGACGACGTGCTCGACCGCATCGACGAGATCGTGGCGCCGGGCGTGACGATAAACCCTGCCGACAACGGGTGGGCCAGCCCTGCGCTTGAGGCGGCGGCGCGGCGCCGTTAGGCCTCGTCCTCACCTGGCGGCAGGGGCCCAGCCTTGAGCGGGAAGAAAGGAACAACGATGGAACCTAAACCCAAACAACCAACTACAAAAGGGCCCGCCGAGACCTTCACAGGCGACGTTTGGGTCGACCTCGTCTACGACGGCGAGGAGCCCTGCAGGGCACGGGTCGGTATCGTCCGCTTCAGCCCCGGAGCGCGCAGCGCATGGCACAGTCACGTTCTCGGCCAAACCCTTCACGTCACCGAAGGGACTGGCCGGGCCCAGACAAGGGGCGGGCCTGTCGTCGAGGTCCGGGCAGGCGATACCGTCTTCACGCCTGCCGACGAGGAACATTGGCATGGTGCTGCCCCCGGGCACTTCATGGCCCACTTGTCGGTCACCGAACGCACCGGCGATGACGTGCCCGCCACCCGCTGGGGCGCACATGTGACCGATGCCGAGTGCGACGGCCAGCCCGACTAACCGCCCTTGCAACTCCCAACCAACGACCAGGAGAAGAACATGCCTGCAGAGCAAACTCGCGCCCAGCAACTGCTCGGCGACTTCGCCCCTAAGCTCGTGTCGCTCACCGACGAGGTCCTCTTCGGCGATGTCTGGGAACGGCCCGGGCTCTCAAAACGGGACCGCAGCCTCATCACGGTTGCCGCCCTTGTCGCCCTCTACCGCACCGACCAGATGGCCGGCCATATGCAGAGGGCCATCGACAACGGCCTGACCGTCGACGAACTCGTCGAGGCGATCACCCACCTGGCCTTTTACGCTGGCTGGCCAAGCGCTATGACCGCCATGACAACTGCCAAGAAGCTCTTCGAACAAGCGAGCTAAGCGTTTTCGACGAGGAGGGCGCCGACGGGGAGCCTTCGGCGCCGCGCACGGAGCTTTACCCCGGCTCCCGACAACATCATCAGGAAGGTGGACGGAGATGGGAACCATCACTCTCAACAACGGCGTCGAGATGCCGGCGCTCGGGTTCGGCGTCTTCCAGACGCCAGCTGACGAGACTCGCGACGCCGTAGCTACAGCACTCAACTGTGGTTACCGCCACATCGACACCGCGGCGGCTTACGGCAACGAGCGCCAAGTGGGCGAGGCGGTGCACAGCTCAGGGCTCGACCGGTCGGAGGTCTTCTTGGAGACCAAGGTCTGGATCAGCGACTACGGCTACGCCGAGACGCTGCACGCCTTCGACAAGAGCGCCCGCAAGCTCGGGGTCGACGACATCGACCTGCTGATCTTGCACCAGGCACTGCCCTCGGCGTTCGACCGGACCATGGAGGCCTACCGTGCCCTTGAGGCCCTGCTCGCTGACGGCAAGGTCCGTTCCATTGGAGTAAGCAACTTCATGATCGAGCACCTCACGAGGCTCCTGGACCGCGCCACGGTCGTGCCGGCGGTCAACCAGGTCGAATGTCACCCCTACTTCGCGCAGCGAGCACTGGAGCACTTCGGCTGCGCGCACGGCATCATCACGCAGGCGTGGTCACCGATCGGCGGCATCACCTTTTACCGGGGCACCAACCACACCAGCACCCTCGACGACCCGGTTATCGGCGCCGTCGCTGCCGCGCACGGCAAGACACCTGCCCAGGTAATGCTGCGTTGGGGCCTGCAGCATGGACGTTCGGTGATCCCGAAGTCCACCAAACCCAGCCGGATCGCCGAGAACATCGACGTCTTTGGCTTCGAGCTTTCTCCCGGCGAGATGGACGCGATCGATGCCCCAGACACAGGCCGTCGCGGCGGCCCAGAGCCGGAGGCCATCACCCTCGAAGCGTTCGGTCGCGACATCCCCGAGGCCTAGAAGCGGGAGTTCGCCTCGGACGTTCGAAGGTGTCACGGCTACGCGCCAGGGGCACCGCTTGTCGTACTGGCAGCCTTCGCCTGTCGCTCATGCTCGATACTGGCTGGCGCTACTTAGGACCTTGCTGGCAGTGGGCGCCTTGCGAGCCAGCTGTCGCCACAAGGTGCGCGTTCTTCCGCGGTTAGGAGCACGATCTCTGAGGTTCATGAACATTCTGCAACGAGATCTCGCTTTGGGCTCGGCCTGCTAAACCGTCGCTTGGCGCTTTTCCCTTGCGGAACAAGCACTTTTTAGAACAGCGGATAAGAATCGACCTGTCCCAAGAATCGCTTGCCAGCCGGCGAGTCCCAAGTAGGTCTGCTACCAAGCACCGCTCCTCAGGGACTGGGAGGACCAGAGCGCTCCCTGTCGATCCTCTTCGCCAGCAGCGGTGAGAAGTGGCCCGCGTACCGAGCCTGCACGTCTGCGAGCCGCCAGTCCCGACCGGTGACAGTACCGCGGCAGTGCTGTGAGCCGCACCACAGTGCCAAGAGGCCCGGAACGCCTCCGTCGCTCGGCTCGCCTTCCGGGACTGCGACATCACGGCGCAGGGCGCAGATGAGGGCGTTCGGCGTCGAGGCGCAGAGACTGGCAACAGGGGCGCTCCGGCGAGGTGGGACAATGAAGGGGGAAGGAGGGATCGTACGAGGTGAGCGCTGGACTGAGAGCTCGACACGCGCTCGTCGCCGTCACCGTCGTCGCCCTCCTCACTGGGTGTGGCAGCAGCGAGCCCCCAGCGTCTGTGGCGCCGCGCGCGGCCCCAGGCATACAACTGCCCGTGTTCGAGAAATCCTGCGCGCCGCAGCCCGGCCCTCCGTCGGTTGTGCCGGTAAGGGTCGTCAGGGCTGCGATCGTCGCCAACGTCTGCATCGGCGGCGAAGGACCGTTCCCGTTCCTGGTGGACACCGGGGGAGCTACGAGCCTCGTGGACTCGAGCCTTGCGGCGCAGCTTCACCTCGCCCTCGTCGACGGGCCCAGGACTGTTTGGTCGTTCACCTGCAAGCGGCAGATCTCCTTCGCAGCTGTTCCACGATGGTCGGTAGGCAACACGACGTTGCTCCCGCAGACCGTAGAAGTTGGGACCGTGCGGTCCCCTGCCCTCCCGGACCTGGACGGCGTGCTCGGGTCGGACACACTGAGCAGCTTCGGCGCGGTCAGGATCGACTACCGCCAACAGGCCCTGACGCTCGGGCCACAAAGTGCTCCCCTACGATCAGACGTGGCGGGTGGCTCGGGGCCCCCATCGGTCCCCGCGTCGCTGATGGAGGGAACCTCGTTCGCCAGCCCGATGCCCGTGAAGGTCGTGAGCGAGACTCTTTCCCCGAACCACCTGCGACTGACAGAGGTGAGGCCCACCGTCGACCTTTCGATCGGGGCCAACCGTTTCACACTGACGCTCGATACGGGCGCAGGTGCCACGAACCTTGGGCCGAGCGTGGTCAAGAAGCTCGGATTGTCGCCGGCGGCCGTACCCGGCACTGCCTACGCCGGGCTTGACTGCCCAGTCGTCGTCAACCACTACACGGTGGGGCCGGCGGTGCTCGGTAAGGTGCAGCTTCCTCCGCAGACGGTCGGCAGCAACTTCATTCCCCCCGGCACGGTCGGGGTGATCGGTTCCGGGACCCTGATCAACTACAGCCCGGTGCTCGTTGACTACACCGACGGCGAGCTCTTCCTCGGCCAAGGCGCGCAGGCTCAGGCGGCGGCGCCGGAACGTGCCATCTCAGCCGGGTGACCTCGGCCGATGGGTCCACGGCACCAGCCACGGTCAGTTACCCGTCGAACCCCAGCGGCCGTGGCGTTCGATGTCTCGTGGCCGACCCGACGAGCCGGTCAGCAGTGGAGATCGGCGGCCCGGCTGACCGCTCCCGATCGCCTGGCGAACGTTGGGCTCTGGGCGCTCAGTCGGGAGTGATCCCTGCAGGCCGTCACGTAGCTCTAACCACGCGAGAGCCGTTCGTTCGGCGCCGATTTCCCTTGCAATTTCAGCATAAAACGGATGTTCCATAACGGTCTCTCTGGGCGCGTCCAGGTTTTGGCCAGCTGGCGTCGGCGTGCTAGGCCTACCTGCCCCTAGGTACCGTTGACTCCCCGTGGCTGGCGCGCCACAATGAGGCGAGGAGTCGTCCGAGGAGGACCCCATGCTGGCTGAGCACGTTGCACCGTTATTCGTCGGCCTGCAGTACGTGGTCGCTACATTGGCGGGCGCGGTGGCGGTGCAGCAGCTGCTGACCCGCCGCTGGGCGCCCGGGCGGGCTGGGCTCTGGTTCGCAGCTTCCACCATGGCCGTCAGCCTGGCCACGGCCAGCGAGCTGTGGCTCTTCTTGGGCCCGTCGTCGCAGGTGAACGTGGCCCTGTCGGTGCGGGACGTGCTGTACGTGGCGATCATCCTGGTCGTGGTACCCGCGGTGGCGGCCATGACCGGCAGGTCCCTGCCTCGGCTGGGGTTCGGCGCCCTGGTTGTGTACGGCTGCGTCCGCATCGTGCTGTACCAGACCACCGACCTCGTTAACGCCCATCGGACTTTGACCGACGGGGCGCCGGTGTACGGGTCCCTCGCGTGGCTGTTCACCCTGCCGATGCTGCTCTGGTGGCCGGCGCTGGTCGTCTGGGTAGCGCGCGGCTGGGAGGACCGCACAGAAAAGGCGGTCTTCCTGGCTGGGGTCGTCGGCAGTGTGCTGATAGCTGCCGCCGCCTTCGCAGCTGGGACCGGCCCCGTGTCGGAGGTGGTCCGATCTTGCGAGCTCGTGCCCGGGGTTGCCGGCCTCCAGGTCATATTCGCCCGGCGCGTCCTTGCCCTGGTACATTCCAGTGACCGCTTGGCCAGGGAGCGGGCTGTGGCCCTGGCCAGCCTCGGCCGGGCCGAGCGGCGCAGCCGGCTTGCCCTCGAGTCGGGGCGCCTGGGTTGGTTCGAGTACAACTATGCCAGCGGCAAGCTGGCAACCTCACCCCGCTTGGTCGAGATGATGGGCCCGGCTCGGGCGGCCCCGGCGACGATAGACGAAGCCCTCCGCCTTTTCCACCCTCAGGACCGGGCGCGCGTGCGCGTCCGCCTGGAGGGACAGGGGCCCGAGGGCCCAGAGACCGTCGAGGCGCGCTTGGCCGGCCCCAACGGGCCGGTCGCATGGGTTGAGCTCAGCGCGCTCAGGACCGAGACCGGCAACGGCAACAGCGAGGTCGTTGGGGTGCTGAAAGACGTAACCGAGCGCAAGCACGCCGAGGAGGAGCGGCTCCGGGCCTCGCTGACCGACCCGCTCACAGGGCTGCCCAACCGCGCCCGCTTCGCTGAGCTGGCCCTGGCCGCCCTGGCCGCCAACGACGAACTGTGCGTGGTCATGGTGGGCATAGAGAGCTTCGGCGAGGTGAACGCCACCTTGGGCCGCAATGCCGCCGACAAGGTCCTCGTCGGCGTGGCCGAGCGCCTGAGGGCGGCGATGCGCCAGGGCGACGTCGTCGCCTACTTCGGGCAAGGGTCGTTCGCGGTCCTGGTGAGCGGGCCCGCCGAGCGTCCCATGGCCATCGCGGCGCGCCTGCTCGACGACCTGCACGACGCCATCGACGTGGAAGGGATCGCCATCAAGGTACGGGCCAGGGCTGGGGTCGCTTGTGCACCTGCCGACACGGCCGACGCCGCGGCCCTCCTGCGCCTGGCCGAGGCGTCGTTGGAGGTGGCCAAGCGCCAGGGCCGCGGCTGCCACCGCTATGACGCTGGCGACGACCTTGGGGTGGGACGTCGCTTACAGCTGGCGGGCCAGCTCCCGGCCGCTCTGCGGTCCAGCGAGATCGAGGTCCACTACCAACCGAGCATCGAGCTCTCCGACGGGCGTTGCGAGGTCCTGGAGGCGCTTGTCCGTTGGCGCCACCCCCAGTTCGGGCTCGTCGCGCCGGCCGAGTTCGTGCCATTGGCCGACCAGTACGGCCTGGGCCGGGAACTAGTGCGCCGTGTGCTGGCAGATGCCCTTGCCCAGTGCTCCCGGTGGAGGGCGCAGGAACTGGCGCGCTTGGTGTTCGTCAACGTGTCGCCGGGGGACCTTGGCGAACCTGGCTTTGTCGGCTGTGTCACCACCGAACTGGCGAGGGCTGGCCTGCCGGGCGACGCCCTTGCCCTCGAAGTGACAGAGGGCGTCTTCGCCGGACAGGGCTCGGGGGCCATTGAGGTCCTGGCCGAGCTGCGTGACCTCGGCGTCAGATCCGCCATCGACGACTTTGGGACTGGGTACTCCTCGCTTTCGTACCTCGGCCAGCTGCCGGTGTGCGCCATAAAGCTGGACCAGTCCTTCGTCGCCAGCCTCGGCTCGGGGCTAAACGCAGACGCAGTTGTCCCCCTCGTCGTCGGGGTTGGCCACAAGCTGGGCCTCGTCGTGGTCGCCGAGGGAGTCGAGACGGCCGAGCAGCTCGAGGCGGTCCGCGACCACGGTTGCGACGTCGCGCAAGGTTACTTCCTCTGCCGGCCTGGTCCCGCTGACGCCATCACCGAATGGCTCCTGGGCAACGCAAAGGGGCGTCCTTTCCGCCACCTCCGCCTGGTTGGGGAGGGCGGCGCCTGAGCGCGGCCGCTGCTGGGGGCGCCACACCGCCCCTAACTGGCTGAACGGCACATAGACGAGCACCCGGACGCTGGAGCATCTTGGGCCATACTGCCGCTTAGAACTCGTGCACGGCGCCCTCGAGCGTGCCCCGGCGCGCTGGGCCCTGGCCAGGTTGTGGCCGCCTGCCGGACCTGCCGCTGGCGCGGCCCCGGCCGACCTGGGGCCGGCCGCCTCTGGGCGGTGGTCTCTCCGCGGAGCTGGGATATATAGACTCAATTATATAGATTGTGCTATGATTTAAGCAGAAAAGGAGCGTGATGAACGGTGAACACCAGCACAGTGGAGTCCCACGAGGACCCTGCCGGTGCCTTCGTCGTGCCCTGGGCGCTGGTCGCGGACGCGGCTGCCCACGCCAGCGTCGCCCTCGTCGACCAAGTCACTCCCCGGCAGACCACTAGCCCACGAGAAGGCAAAGGACCGGTTGACATCGGCCATGGCTCGGGTGCGGGCACAACGGGGCCCGCAACTAGGCCCGACAGCTCACGGACAGGGGCCCGGCCCGTAGAGGGGCGTCCGGGCGGAGCGGGATAGGCCTTTTGGCTCAGAGGACTAGGCGCGGCCCGCCACAAGCCAGCGGCGTTCAGGAGGGTGCCACCGGGCCCGCGGGACAAGCCGCTGGCGGCCCAGCAGAGGCCAGCGGCGACGCAGCGGAGACGGCGGCAACCTTGTACCGCTTGTGGACCGCCATGGTGCACTATGTGGACCTTGACATCAGCCTGACCGCGGCGTCGACGCTCGGCACGTTGCAACGCGGGGCCCGTCGCGTGACGGAACTGGCCACCGTCATGGACTTGGCCCAGCCGTCCATGACGGCGCTGGTCAACCGTCTGGAACGTTCTGGCCTGGTCGAGCGGCACCGCAACGCCGAAGACCAGCGTGTGGTGCTGGTGTCACTGACCCAGGCGGGGGCCGAGTACCTCGAGGCGTTCCGAGCGGCCGGGGCGCAGGCGTTGACGTCAATGGTCGCGGCATTGCCCCCCTGGGAGGCAGCCGCCTTGGCGGCGGCCTCCCACGCCTTAGAACACCTGCGGGAGTTCCTCGAAGACGAACGACGGCGGCGGCACCACTGAACCCGGGCAAGGGACGGCAGCGTCGTTGAACCCGGTCAGGTTCGCCCGCCGGCCGCGCGCTTCTGGAAATGCACTGAGGCTGATCTAGAGGATCTCGTTGCCTGGCTGGCCGAAAAGGTCTGCCCAGTCGAACCCAGCTGGCGCTCGGCTAGGGTTTGGGTCGTCAGTGGTTGTAGCCGGTTAGTTTCGCGACCCAGGTGATGAACTCGGGGGCGTCTTCGTTCACGGCGTGCCCGCCGTCCCAGTACATCGAGGAGTTGACGTTGTCTCCGACGTTGTCGAGGGCGGCGGCGAGGTTGCCGACGATGGTGTGCGAGGTGTTGTTGTCCAAGGTGCCGGTGCGTACCCACCAGTGTTTCGCCCGGGAGGGGTTTCTCCGTTCGATGAAGTACATCGGGTTCATCATGTTGATCTTGGGTGGCAGGTCGGCGTCGAGCTGGGCGCGGGCGTTCCCGGTGGCGTGGCGCAGGCTGTAGAGGGTGAAGTGCCTGGCGTTAGTCGTCGAGTCGCCGAACTCGATGTTCTCGGCATTGGCCAGGGTGAAGCTATCGAAGGCGGGCACGGACTTGAGGCGGCTGCCCATGTGGTCGAGGAACTTGGCCCAGGTGAAGGTGGCATGTCCGCCAGACCATGTGACCCAGGAGTTCTTGGCCAGGTAGCTCGACCGGGAGGACGCTGACAGGGCGGCCAGGTACTTCGTGGCTGCCGGCTCGAGGTAAGTCTGGAGCAGGTAGTCGGCGTAGTTGGCGGAGGTGATGGGCCCGAAGCCGTTGAGGCCTTTGAGGGCGAGCGATGCCTGGTAGCCGCTGAACGCGCTGGCCAGCTGTTCGGAGTAGGTCTGGTCGACCAGGCTTCCATTTAGTGGGAGTTTGCCGTACATCCATTCGTAGGCCATGTCAGCGTGGTCGAGGTCGGTGATAGGTGAGTAGCTGGCGCTCGCGTAAATGGCGTCGCTGGCGTCGGCGGCACCCAGCTCGTTGAGGTAGGACTCGTAGAGGGGGCTGTCGCCGGATGCGGCCAGCAGGGTCGACAGTGCACCTCCGGCGCTCCCGCCGGTGCTGGTGATCCATTTCATGTTCCCGGGGATGCGCCCGGCGTTGTGGCGCAGGTACCGCACTGCAGCCTTTAGGTCCACGATTGCGGCGGGGGCTTTGCCGTAGTACTTGCCCGACGAGGTGACGTTGTCCCGGCCCCTGCAGCCGGGTGAGATGACAACCCAGCCGGCTGCCAACGCCAGCTGGGCGTTGCCGACTGACTGCCCGCCGCCCGAGCCCGGCGCTGTACGCGAGGGGGCGCCGCCAGGGGGTGCGATGCCGCTGGGGGGGCTCCCACTGGGTGGGCCGCTGCTCGACCCGCTCCCGCTCGATGTCCCCCCGCTCCCGGTGAAGCCGTTGGCGGTGGAGATACCCCCACCGCCACCGAAGCTAGACGGGACAGCACACGACGTGTACCCGGCGACGTTGATGTCCAAGAGGACCGGGGTGCCCGTGGCGTCGACTGCTTTGCCGTCGATCTTGACCGGCACGCTTACGTCCAGGCTCTGATATGTGCTGTCAACCGGCCGAGCCACGTATGGGATGGCCCGGTAGAAGTGGTAGGTCACGGTCTTCGTACCCGAGCTTGTCGACACCGTCGTGGTCTCAACCGTGTACCCGCGCTCGCTGAAGACCAGGGACGACCCGCCCGAGCCGGTCGCAGCAGAGCCGCTAGTGCTCGAAGACGAACCACGCTTCAAGCCGCCTACCCCGCCAGCAGAAAGCACCGGGATGACCGCCGTCGCAGTCAGCCCCTTCAAGAAAGTCCTTCGGTCCATGTCCATTCCTCCAAGCCCGTGGCGCTCAGCCGACGAACAAAGCCGAGAATGGAGGGCGCCGCTTGGCGGCACCTGAGCCGTTCCTGGGAACCGGCTGAGAACAGACGCCCTGATCGGGAGCACCCGTGACAACGAGCACAATTGGTGTCGGGGTCCAAAAGCCCGATCGCGCCGCTGACCAGCCCTTATTCTCGGGCACGGGCTTGCTTCCGAGGCGCCGGGTAGGCCATGGTCTGGCGTGCTCCGTGCCCTCCTTTACCTGGTCTTCTGCCGCGTCCTGAAGTTGCTCGCCTCTTCCAAGCCCGGCCCGGTCATTGAGGACAAGGTGGAGATCGTGGTCCTTCGCCACCAGTTGAAGGTGCTCCAGCGCCAAGTCAAAGGCGGGCCACGGTACAGGCCCCTGGGCCGCGCGCTCCTGGCGGCACTGGCCGGCGCGCTCCCGCGAGTTCGCTGGCGAGCTTTCCTGGTCCAACCCGAGACGCTGCTTGGTTGGCACAGGGGAGCCTCTCGGCGGCGCTGGCGGAGGTGGCGGGTCCTGCGACGGGAGGGGCGGCCACCTCTGCCTGATGGGACAGTCGAACTGGTCATCCGCCTGGCCAGGGAGGACCGCAGTTGGGGGTGCGTACGGGCCCAAGGCGAGCTGGTCAAGCTCGGCATAAGGGTGGGCGCCACCACGGTCCGGCGCACCCTCCGGCGGGCCGGCCTCGGCCCCGTTCCCCGCCGCGGCCAAGGCTGGGCAGGGTTCCCCCGCTCCCAGGCTGCTGGCATCTTGGCCGTCGACTTCTTCACCGTCGGCACGATCTGGCTTAGCCAGCTCTACGTGCTTTTTGCCATCGAGGTGAAGAACAGGGCCGTGCACGCCCTCGGCGTGGCCGAGCACCCCGGCGCGGCCTGGGTGGCCCAAGTCGCCTGCAACTTCGCCAGTGACCTCGAGGACAAACGGCGTTCCTTTCAGTTCTTGGTCAGAGACCGCGACTCCAAGTTCACGGCTTCCTTCGACGCCGTGCTCGCTTCGGCGGGTGCCCGGGTCATCAAGTGCCCCGTCAGGGCCCCCAGGTCGAACGCTTTCGCCGAGGGGTGGGTGGGGACCGCACGCCAAGAGTGCACCGACCACCTGCTCATCCTCGGCCGCCGCCACCTCGGAGTGGTCCTGCGCAGTTATGTCGCCCACTACAACACCGAGCGTCCCCACCGGGGCCTCGGGCTTTGCACCCCCAACCCTAAGCCGGTGACCCCGGCCGACGGGCCGAGCGTCGCCCGCCGAACGGACGTGCTCGGCGGGCTGCCCCACGAGCACCACAGAGCCGCTGCCTGACCACGGTGACAAACTGTGGCGGCGGACCGGCTCTCGATGGAGAAGCCGCGGGGCGGGGTGCAGCCTGTTCCTGCTCTCAGCCTCGGTGTGGGCCGACCTCATGCTCCGATGTGCCACGCACAGTCCCGGATGGCCTTTTGGACCCCGACAGCTTTGCCTGGCCCGCATGGCCGGGGCTGGCCACCGCGCAGCGCGCGAACCTGGCGGGTCCTTACCACGGCAAAAACCGGGTCGCCTGCTAACTCGATCGAAGAGTGTGGGCATTACTCTGCGCGTGCAAAGCCCGCCCGTCTCGAGGTCCCGGGCCGCGATATTGACGCCACGACGCGTGTCCTACGCGTGTCCTGACGCGCACTGACCTGGACAAAAGTCCAGGTCAGAGCTTTAGAACCGTCGTGGAGGTGGCGGGAATTGAACCCGCGTCCTTCAGCCTCTCGCCGGGCATTCTCCGAGCGCAGCCAGTGATCGTTCTCGGCCGTCGGCTCGCCACTGGCGCCGGCTGGCGGCTAGAGCCAGCTGAATTTTCCCTTACGGCCGGCTAGCGCAACCGAAAGGTGAGCCCCGCTTTATGACGCCCGCTCCTGGCCCGCAGGGCGGGGACCAGACGGACGGGCTGCGATTAAGCAGCCAGCGCTAGACGCGCAGTGCCATTATTGGCGTTTGTTGGTTCCCCAGTTGTTTAGCGTGGCATCCGGGGACCACGGCTCGCTTCTCCCGGTTCGACAGCCAAAGTCGAAGCCTGTACACCCCCATGTCAATGTGCTTGTCACCCCCCAGCCTACCGCACCTTGCCCCAGGCGTAGCCCGAGGGGCCCGGTGATGCCGGCCACAACGTGCCCCATGTCCGGCGTGGTACTGGCGTTCCCCTGGCCACCATCGTGGCTACGTCCGCAGCCAGGACGATCCCGACGACAGCACCCCTATCTTCGACAGGCAGAGCTGTCCCACCGCGCCCGGCTATAGCCATTGCCGGCAGGTTGGGCCCCAGGGGATCCTGGCCTTCTCCTGACGGCGTAGCCGGCAGCGCAACGGCGATGTCCTGTGCCCGCACCGACCACTGCATCCCCGGCGGGACCGCTGCCAGCTGTTGGGCCGTGACCACGCCGGACCAGCCACCACCGCCCCAGCGCTCGAGTAGGAAGGCAGCGTCTGGGTACGGCGTCACCCATTCGCTCCAGAAGGCGCTGACGGTCAGCCATCCGGGGGCGATAACGGCGGGCCTCATGATGTCCGAGACCCTGACGTCGCCGAGCACGTGCTGGGCCCGCCCGGCCAGCTGCTCCTTCTTGGCCGACGAGAGCACGAACCAGCCCATCACCAGCAGTACCACGCCGTCCATGGCGTCCCTGTCCTCGAAGGTGAGTAAGCCTGCCATCACGCAGGCCGCGCCCATGAGGGTCCCGGCCCCGGCTGCCAGGCGCGTGGCCAGCCAGCGGTTCTTGGTCGCCCACCACAGGAACCCGTGCAGGACCCGGCCGCCGTCCAGTGGGGCAGCAGGCAACAGGTTGAACACGCCCAGCAGGATGTTTATGGCGCCGAGCCAGCGAAGGGCCCCGCCGGCCAGCTGCCAGCCGGCATCCTGGGACAGCATGGCAAGGCCCAACGAAACCGCGCCGAGGGCTCCGCTCGCCAACGGGCCGACGAGGGCGATCCACAGTTCGGTGAGCGGGTTGCGGCTGTCGCCTTCGATCCGGGTCAGGCCACCCATGAACCACAGGGTGATCCCTTCGACACGCAGCTTGGCCCGGCGAGCAACGACAGCATGGGCCACCTCATGGACGAGCACACCGGCGAAGAGCGCGACGGCGGCCAGCACCCCGGCGAGCCAGTAAGCGGCGTGCGGGTAGCCGGGGACATCGACAGGCAGCCGCGACGTGGCCAGGGCGTAGGCGACCAATCCCACGAGAGCGAACAGGCTCCAGTTGACGCCGATCCGGACGCCTCCTATACGTCCCAGCTTCAGGCTGTCATGCACCGGCTCGCCTCCTGTCAAGGCATCTCATGCAGTTTAACGCTTTCCTTCGTAGTGCTCTTCCCTGGGAACTCCCTGTGGGGAAGATAAATAGGAAGATAGATAAACAGTTGGTCCCGGTGGCCCCTTCTAGCTTCTTTCGCGCGGACCGGGAACCCTCGGGGAGCGCGCCCGGCCAGCCTGGGAACGCTCGCGGCGGGCGCTGCGGCCGCCAGTGGGCCCCCGGTGGGTGCCCATGGCCCGCTTGGCCTCCATCTGGGCCTCCCGGTCGGCAATCGCCCTGCGTTTGTCGTACTCGCGCCGGCCCCTGGCCAGGGCCAGTTCGATCTTCGCTCTCCCGTCTTTGAAGTAAGCGGAGAGGGGCACCATGGTCAGAGGGCTGTGCCTGGTCTCGCGGTCCAGTTCGTCGATCTCACGCCGGTGCAGCAACAACTTGCGGGAGCGGTCAGGGTCGAACATCCCGTACCCGGTGGCATAGCCGTACGGCGACACATGCATGCCGTGCAGCCAGATCTCGCCGTCCTGGGCCCGGGCAAAAGAGTCCCGGAGCTGCACCTTGCCCTCCCTGAAGGACTTGACTTCGCTACCCACGAGCACGATCCCGGCTTCATAGGTGCCCAGGATGTCGTAGTCGTGGCGCGCCCGACGGTTCTGGGCGACCGGCCCTCGAGCGGCGGCGGGCTTAGCGGTCATAGGGCTATCAAGGGTAGTTTCGTCGCGGTGCTGGCATTGCCCAAATCGCTTTGGGACCGGATGGTCGCGCATTGCCTGGATTGCCTGCCCCTAGAGGCCTGCGGGCTGCTCGCGGGTCCCCTGCACGGTGCCCGGCAAGCTGCCCAGGGCCGGTCCCAGGAGGTCCACGAGATCTACACGGCCACCAACGTGGCGCGCTCGGCCCGGCTCTACACCGTCGAGCCGAGAGATCTACTGCTTGCCGACCGGGCGGCCGAGTCGCACGGGCTTGCCCTGATCGGCGTATGGCACTCGCACACGCACACGCCGGCGTACCCGTCGCCGACGGACGTCGCCCAGGCGCCCGATCCAGAGTGGCACTACGTGGTTGTTTCCCTGAGCGACGTCGAACCGGTCGTCCGCAGTTACAGGATCGCCGACGGGCGGGTGGAGGAAGAGGCGGTAGTCCTCCCGGTTTAGCCCGACATCTCTTACAATGGTGATCGAGAAAGTCGGGTTTGTGGCCGCGCTACCCAGTGGCCGCCAGCGAAATAGGGAGTTGCCGTGACTGTCCAAGTGCGCTTGCCGAACATCCTGCGTCCCGTCACCGGTGGAGAACCCGCCGTCAGGGCCGAGGGGACGACTCTGCGAGAGGTATTCGACGATCTGGTGCGCCGGTACCCGGGCCTGCGCGCATCGTTGCTCACCCCCGACGGCGACATGCACCGGCACCTCAATGTGTACCTCAACGACGACGACGTCCGTTACCTGGGCCGCCTCGACACTCAGATGAGCGAAGCCGCCACGGTGACGCTGATGCCTGCCGTTGCCGGGGGCTGAGGCGAGTGTCCCGCTACGAGAGCGTGCTCGACACCATAGGCAACACGCCATTGGTAGAAGTAAGCGAGCTCAGCCCCAACCCGCGGGTGCGCATCCTGATGAAGCTGGAGGGGCTTAACCCAGCTGGTTCCGTGAAGGACAGGGCGGCCCGCTCGATGATCGAAGAGGCGGAGAAAGACGGCAGCCTGCTCCCGGGCCAGCGCATCCTGGAGTCCTCCTCGGGCAACACCGCTGCGGGCCTGGCCATGATCGCCAGGCTGAAGGGCTACCCTTTCACCGCCGTGGTGCCCGAGAACGTATCGGTCGAGCGGGTCAAACTGCTCCAAGCCTTCGGTGCCGAGATAGTCGTCTCTCCTGCAGCCGAGGGCTCCAACGGGGCTATGCGCCGGGCACAGGCTCTAGCCGGGCAGCACCCGGACTGGTGGTTCTCCTTCCAGTACGGCAACCCGGCCAACCCCAAGGCCCACTACGAGGGGACGGGGCCCGAGATCTGGCGCGATTGCCCAGAAGTGACGCATTTCGTCGCCGGGCTCGGCACCGCGGGGACCATCATCGGAGTCGGTCGCTTCCTCAAGCAGCGCAACCCCTCCGTCAGTATCTGGGCTGTCCAACCTCCCGCAGGCGAGACCGTCGAAGGCCTGAAGAACCTGGACGAGGGATTCGTCCCGCCGGTGTTCACCGATAACGACGGCTACTCGCTGCTCGACCGCAGTCGCGTTGTCAGCCCAAGGGAAAGCATCGAGTGGGCCAGGCGCCTGGCCGGGTCAGGGATCTTTGCCGGGATTTCCACCGGGGCAGCCATGGCCGGGGTGGCCCGCTGCGCCTCGGAGATTGACGAGGGCACCATCGTCACCGTCTCGCCCGACGGGGGCTGGAAGTACCTTTCCACCGACGCTTGGACCGGGGACCTCGACAAAGCCGTCGAGCGGGCGCGCCACGAACTGTACTTCTGACCGGCTCCGGGCCCCCGACGCGGCCTCAGGCCCCCGACCGGCGTCAGGCTTCTGACAGCTTTCTGGGCCCTGAGAGCCTGGGCTCCGTCATCTAGGCTTGCCTGGGAATGGACGACCGCCCTATCGGGATGTTCGACAGTGGGTTCGGCGGCCTGACGGTGGCCAGAGCGTTGATCGACCTGCTGCCGTCGGAGGACCTGGTGTACGTGGGTGACACGGCCCGCTATCCCTATGGCCCCAGGGACCTCGACGAGGTGCGCCTGTTCGCCTCCCAGATCACGCTGAAGCTGGTGCGGGACGACAACGTCAAGCTGGTCGTCGTGGCCTGCAACACCGCCACGGCCGCCGCTTTGGAGCAGCTGCGCTACGAATTCGACGTACCCCTCGTAGGCGTGATCGACCCGGGGGTGCGGGCTCTGCTCTCGGTGAGCCGAAGCGGCCGGGTCGGCGTCATCGGGACGGTGGGCACCATAGGGTCCGGCGCCTACCAGCGCGCCGTGGAAGCGCGCCGTGCGGTTGCTCCCGGCGGCCGGCGGGTAGAGCTCACGAGTGCGGCCTGCCCGGGGTTCGTGGAGTTGGTCGAGCGGGGCGAGACCCGCAGCGACCAGGCGCTCGTCCTGGCCGAGAGGCTCCTGGCGCCTGTACGCACAGCCGGGGTCGATTCGCTCCTGCTCGGCTGCACCCATTACCCTTACCTGGCACGCACGATAGGTGAGGTGATGGGGCCCCAGGTAGTGCTGGTCAGTTCGGCAGATGAGACCGCCTTCGAGGTCCGCAACATCCTGGCCGACACTGGGCTTGGGCGGCGGGGCACCTCGAGTGGCGCTCACCGGTGGGTATCGTCGGGTGAAGTGGGTTCTTTTGTGCACATGGGCCAGCACCTGTTCGGGCCCGAGCTCGACCACGCAGAGCACTGGGAGTTGCCGTGCTGAGAGCGGAGGGCTCTGAAATGGCCTCAGGGCGGGAGAGCTCTGAGATGGCGCCGTCCGGGGAAGGCGGTTCCGACCAGTTTGCTTTGACAGTGCTCGGCTGCGACGGCAGCTACCCGGGGCCTGGCGGCGCCTGTAGCGGTTACCTGGTGCGTGCTGGTGGCACCTGCACGTGGCTGGACGCGGGCGCCGGTTCGCTGGCCAACCTCCAGCGCCATGTGGCTCTGGAGCAGCTCGACGCCGTGGTGATCAGCCACGCCCATTCCGACCACTGGAGCGACCTTGAAGGCCTCTACGTCGCTATGCGCTATTACATCGGGCGCCGGGATGTGCCCATTTATGCCCCGGCGGACTTGCGGGGGCTCGTGGCCGGTGAAGACCCTGACGGCACCTTCGACTGGCACACCGTCAGCGACGGTGAGAGCGCTGAGATCGGGCCGGTGAGCTGGCGTTGGTCCCGCACCGACCACCCGGGGGAGACTCTGGCGGTACGGGCCGAAACCGGGGGGCGGGCGTTCGGCTACTCAGCCGACACCGGCCCTGCCTGGCCATTGAGCAACCTCGGCGAGGGCCTGGACCTGGCGCTCGTCGAGGCGACTCTTACTCCTGAGGCCGAGGGCACGGTACAGCACCTGAGCGCCCGCCAGGCGGGCGCAGCAGCGGCCAGCGCCGGGGCAAAGCGATTGTTGCTCACTCACTTCGCCCCGTCGATCGACCGCGAGCGCTCCCGCCAGCAGGCGGCGGTGACCTTCGGGGGGACGGTTGACGTTGCCGTTGTGGGCCAGACATGGCAGATCTGATCGCTCCCCGCCGGTCCGACGGCCGCCGGCCGGACGAGCTGCGGCCTGTTGAACTGGAGCGCGATTTCACCAAGTTCGCTCCCGGATCGGTGCTCGTGCGAATGGGGCGCACCGTTGTGCTGTGCACGGCCTCATGTTCCGAAGAGCCCCCTCGCTGGCTCCGGGGGACCGGTAAGGGCTGGGTTACCGCCGAGTACTCGATGTTGCCCGGTTCGTCCCCCGAACGGGTGGCACGCGAAGCGGCCAAAGGCCGCCAGTCCGGGCGCACCCAGGAAATACAGCGCCTCATCGGGCGCAGTCTGCGGGCGGTCACCGACCTTTCAGTCCTGGTGGACCAGCTGGTAACGCTCGATTGCGACGTCCTCCAGGCTGACGGGGGGACAAGGACGGCCAGCATCGTGGGGGCCTGGGTGGCGCTGCACGACGCTTGCACCAGGATGGTTGCCACCGGCCTCCTGTCGGCTCATCCCGTCAAGGAGGGCTGCGCGGCCGTGTCGGTGGGCATTGTGCGCGGGACGCCGATGCTGGATCTCGCCTATGCCGAGGACTCCGGGGCCGAGGTCGACATGAACGTCGTAATGACCGGCTCGGGAGGCCTGGTCGAAGTCCAGGGGACGGCCGAAGGTGCCCCTTTCTCCGGCTTGGAGCTCGACAGCATGCTCACTTTGGCCCGGGGGGGGATCGCCCAGTTGTTGGGTGCCCAGGCAGACGTGGTGGCCACGCCGCCACCGGGGCGGGACCCGAGGGGGTCGCCTATCCGTGGGTGATCTCGGGCCCTTTGTGCTGGCCACGACCAACCCGAACAAGGCTCGCGAGATCCGCGAGATCTTTGTTGCCAGCGGCTTGGAGGTCGAGTTGCTGGAACGGCCCGTTGGTCTGCCCGAAGTCGAGGAGAACGAACTAACGCTGCTCGGCAACGCCCGTCTCAAGGCCGAGGCGCTCGTGGCGGCGACCGGGAGGGCGGCCATCGCTGAAGACACGGGCATCGAGGTCGACGCTCTGGGTGGGGCGCCCGGCGTGCGGTCGGCACGCTACGCCGGTGAACCGCCCGACGACAACGCCAACGTGGGCAAGGTCCTTGCCGAGCTGGCCGGCCGGCAGGAGCCCGAACAACGCCGGGCCCGGTTCGTGACCGTGGCGGTCGCGCTGTGGCCCGACGGGCGGCTCTTGTGTGCACAGGGCGTCGTCGAGGGATGGATCGCCCCCGAGCGCCGGGGGAGCGGGGGGTTCGGCTACGACCCTGTCTTCGTGCCCCTGGAGGCCGACGGGCGGACGTTCGGTGAGATGGCCGAGGCTTCGCCGGGAGCCAAGCACGCACTCTCGCACCGAGGCCGTGCCTTCAGGGCCCTGGCTGTCTTGATCGTCGACGCCATGTGACTGACGAAGTGACGATGCGGGGACTGGCCAGGGCATGAACAGTGATTGAACAAGAGCCTACGGGCGTTCCCCAGGCTCAGCGCGAAAATATCTCCATGACCGCGGCCGGCCGTGGCGAGGACCGCGAACCTAAGCGCCCCGGCTTGGACGCCCGCAGCCCTGGCGTCAGCGGCGCCGAGGCCCACCATGAGGTGCGTCACCGTCGCTGGTTGCCCCGCACCGTGCGCCGCCTGGCGGAGGTGCTGGTGCTGCTGTTCGTCATCGACGTCTTCGGGGTGCCCGCGATTAGCGGCATCCACAAGGCGTTGCACGTACTGTCCTCGGCGAACGCCTTCCTGCCGTTGGCAGCGCTGGTTCTCGAGGCCTTTTCCTTGGTCGCCTATTTCCAGCTGACCCGTTCGCTCTTGCCCAGGAGCTCCGACCCGGGCCTGTTCACCGTGTCCCGGATCGAACTGTCGACATTGGCCGTCAGCCACTGCGTGCCAGGGGGCAGCGCGGTCGGGTACTCGCTCGGGTATGGTCTCCTGACCCGTACCGGGGTGAGGGGCGCCGACACGGGCCTCGCCTTGGCTACTCAGGGCCTCGGGTCGGCCGTGATGCTCAACGTCATCTTCTGGCTGGCCCTGTTGGCGACGGTGCCGTTCTACGGGTTCCACCCGGCTTACCTGTCGGCCTCCGTCGTCGGCCTGTTGCTGATGGCGGCGCTTGCCGGCCTTGTCGTGCTGTTCACCAAGGGCGACCAGCGGGCCCGGGCGGTGCTCACCACGCTGGGCGCCAAGCTGCCGGTCCTCAAACCCGATACCTTGCCGAGGTTGTTCACCCAGCTGGCGGCCCGCCTCCGCGAGCTGGCCCAGGACCGCCGCCAGCTGGCCAGGACAGCGGTCTTTGCCGCTGCCAACTGGCTACTGGACGCCGGCTCCCTGTTCATCTCCGTCGCCGCCTTCGGGCGCTGGGTCAACCCGGCCGCCCTCCTGGTCGCCTATGGCCTGGCCAACATCCTCGCCGCCATTCCCGTCACCCCTGGGGGCTTGGGGGTCATCGAGACCGCCGTCAGCGTCGTCCTGGTGGCTTTCGGCACGCCGCGTTCGATCGCGCTGCTTGGTGTTGCCACTTGGCGGCTCATCAACTTCTGGCTACCAATCCCCGTGGGTGGCGCGGCGTACCTTTCGCTGCGGGTCCACCCGCCGGCGGCGGACCAGGCGGCGCTGGCGGCCCGCCGCGCGTCGTGGCGGGCCCGCTGGCGCTGGGTCGTCGAGCTGTTCGGCAGGGAGACGCCGACTGAAGCCATGGAGGAGGGGCTCTCGGTGATGAACGTGATGGATGTGATAAGCACCGCCGCCGACAGCACCCGGAGTGACGGGCCCGCCGCCGGCCCTCAGCCGCCCGCTTCACCCCCTCCCTGCTAGGCTGCCTGAAAGCCGGTCCCTGCCTGCGAGCGGAGGTCCCCCTACCGACCATATTGCGGGTGTGGCCTACCCGGGTGAAGAGGGACCGGGCCAGAGCACGACCAGGAGAGCATTCAGTGGGGTTCGACCTTGACGTTGTGGTGGTGGGAGGCTGTGGCCACGTGGGCCTGCCCCTCGCCTTGGCGTTCGCCGACCGGGGCCTTCACGTCGGCGTATACGATATCGACCCCGTTGCGATCCAAAAGGTCCAGTCAGGTGGCATGCCCTTCGACGAGCCAGGGGCGCCAGAGGTGCTAAAGCGCGTCCTCGCCAGTTCGCACCTGAGGCCGACCGATGACGCCGCAGTCGTCTCGCGGGCCGAGCACATCGTGGTGGTGATAGGGACCCCCGTCGACGAGCACCTCAACCCCGATCCCCAGGTGGTCCCCGCGGCCGTCGAGGCCCTGGCGCCTTACTTGCGTGCCGGCCAGTTGCTCGTGCTGCGCAGCACTGTCTACCCCGGGGTGACGGCTCTGGTGGAGCGTCGCATCGCCGCCCTCGGCCTCGACGTGGAAGTGGCCTTCTGCCCCGAGCGCATAGCCGAAGGTAAGGCCCTGACCGAGCTCTTCGAGCTTCCCCAGATTGTCTCGGCGCGCCAGCAGGCCGCTATGGTACGCGCCCGCAAGCTGTTCGAAGTCCTCACCGCGGAAACGGTCGAGATGTTGCCGGAAGAGGCAGAGCTGGCCAAGTTGTACACCAACACCTACCGGTACTTGAAGTTTGCCCTCGCCAACCAGCTCTACATGATGGCGAACGACTTCGGTCTCGACTACGAACGCATCCGCCGGGGCGTGACCCACAACTACCCCCGGGCCGCGGACCTGCCTGCTGCCGGCTTTGCGGCCGGCCCGTGCCTGCTGAAGGACACGATGCAGCTGGCTGCCTTCAACAACAACAACTTCTTCATGGGCCACGCCGCCATGATGGTCAACGAGGGGTTGCCCTTGTACGTGGTCGACCGCCTCGCGCGCCGGTACGACCTTCCCACGATGACGGTCGGGATCCTCGGTATGGCCTTCAAGGGCGAGAACGACGACATCCGCTCCAGCCTCGCCTACAAGTTGAAGCGGATACTGCGTTTCAAAGCTGCCGCCGTGCTGTGCGCCGACCCCTACGTCACCGTGGACCTCAACCTGGTCAGTCAGGACGAGGTGCTGGAGCGGTCGGGCCTGATTGTCATCGGCGCTCCGCACCGCCGCTACGCCGACCTGGCCATAGACAAGCCCGTGGTCGACATCTGGGGGATCCGGGGCAATGGGGTCAGAGTATGAGCTGTTCGGCGGCCCTTGCGCAATGCCGGGGCACACGTGCCAACGGGAGGCGCTCGGCGTCGTGAAACCCCGGGTGTCAGTCGTGGTCACCGCCCTCAACGAGGGCGAGGCCATTGTCGCTGCGTTGTCCCGCATAACCGAAGCTGTTACTTTGCCCTGCGAGGTCCTCGTCGTCTGCGATTCCGCGGACGACACGACGATCCCGTGGGTGGAGAAGTACGCCCGGGAAGATCCCCGGGTGCGCCTCGTGCTCAACAGTTACGGTCGGGGGCCGGCCCGGGCCATAAGGGCGGGTTTCGACGCCTCGTGTGCCGATGTGGTCGTCGTGACGATGGCCGATGGCTGCGACGATCCCCAGCAGATCGACCAGCTGAGCCGCCTCGTCGAGCGTGGTGTTGTCGTAGCTGCGGCGTCGCGCTATTCGAAGGGGGGCCAGCAGGTTGGCGGGCCGATGCTGAAGGGCCTGATGTCCCGCATCGCCGGTGCTTCTTTGCGGGTGCTGGCGCGGGTGGGCACATGGGACCCGACCAACTCGTTCAAGGCGTACGACCGCCAGTTTGTGCGGGAGGTCGGCATACACAGCGACAAGGGTTTCGAGGTGGGCCTGGAGCTGGTGGCCAAGGCGCGCCGGCTGCGCCGCCCCGTGGCGGAACTCCCGACCATATGGCTTGACCGGGCATACGGCGTGTCGAACTTCAAGATTGCCAAGTGGTTGCCGGCCTACCTGCGCTGGTACCGCTTCGCCTTCGGGCCCAGGCTGACGGTTGAAGAGCTGCACAAGTTGATGAACACGACTGGAGAGAAAGAAGAATGACGAGAGTGGTGGTGAGCGGGTCAGCCGGTTTCATCGGCGGGTACCTGGTCGAGGAGCTGCTCGGCAAGGGCTACCAGGTGACCGGGGTCGACAATTACTCCAAGTACGGGCCCGTGAAGAGGTCTTACGACTCCAATCCCGCCTATCGCTTCGTCGAGGGTGATTGCCGGGACACGGCCCTGTTGGAGGGACTGCTCGAAGATGCCGACCACTTCATAGCCAGCGCGGCCATGATCGGTGGGATCTCTTACTTTCACACCTATGCCTATGACCTGCTGGCTACCAACGAGCGGATCATGGCGGCATCGGTGGACGCCGCCCTCGCCGCGCACCGGCGGGGCCGTTTGCGCAAGGTCACCTACATGAGCTCGTCGATGGTCTTCGAGTCGACCGACCGCTGGCCCTCTGCCGAAGGCGACGAAAGGAAAGTTGCGCCACCGCTGTCGTCCTACGGCTTTCAGAAGCTGGCCGTCGAGTACTTTGCCCGGGCGGCGTGGGAGCAGTACAAACTGCCGTACACGATCGTGCGCCCGTTCAACTGTGTCGGCGTGGGCGAGGGCCGCGCCCTGGGCGACGTCGAAGTGCCGTCAGGCAACGTCAAATTGGCCATGAGCCATGTCGTGCCTGATCTCGTGCAGAAAGTGCTGTTGGGACAGGACCCGCTCCGTATTCTCGGTGATGGTTCGCAAGTGCGCCACTACACTTACGGCGGGGACTTGGCGCGGGGCATCGTGATGGCAATGGAGCAAGATGCGGCCACCAACCAGGATTTCAATCTCTCTACCGCCGTTTCCACCACGGTGCTGGAACTGGCCGAGGTCATATGGCACAAGATCCGGGGCCCGGAGGAGCCGTTGCGCTACGTCAGCGACCGGCCTTTTGAGCACGACGTCGCCAAGCGCGTACCCTCGGTCGAGAAGGCCAAGCGGGTGCTCGGTTTCGAGGCTACGACGACGCTCGGGCAAATGCTGGACGAGGTGATCCCCTGGGTACGCGATGCTCTGAAAGAGGGCGTTATCTGAGGAGGGCGGGTACTTGAGGAGGGCGAGTTTTGCGGGACCGGCGGAGGGCGGTTAGCGGCCCGGGCGCGCTCATGCGGGCCGGGGCGGCTACGACGAGGGTTGCCGGCGGAGCGCACTGGTGCCTGGGTTTGGTCCTGTGCGGGTGCGTCAGCATTTGCGCCATCGCTCTGAGCGCTGAGCCGGCGCACGCCACCCGCGCCGCCCCGGTCGCGGCCGACGTTGCGGCAACCCCGTTGTCGGGGGCTGCAGCATCGAGCTCATCGACGACCAGGGGCTCGACCGCGTTCACCGGCATTTCGTCCACCTCGCCCACGACATCGTCTGTGCCCACGACATCGTCTGTGCCCACGACATCGTCTGTGCCCTCGACATCGTCTGTGCCCACGACATCGTCTGTGCCCTCGACAACCTCTTCCTCGACCACTTCAACGTTGACCGTGCCGTCGACGCCACCCACCTCGGGAACCGTGCCTACGACGACGGTCCCGACATCCCTCCCCGGCTACTGGATGGTCAGGGCCGACGGTGCCGTCAGCAGTTTTGGTCCCCCGTGGTTCGGTGACCTGTCAACCACCAAGTTCAGCCAGACAATAGCGGCGGCCGCCGCCACGCCGAGCGGACGCGGGTACTGGCTGGTCGCCTCGGGCGGCGGGATTTTCGCCTTTGGCGACGCCCGGTTCTACGGCTCGCCGGGCGGCACGCACCTCAACAGGCCCATAGTCGCCATGGCCGCGACCCCAGACGGCGACGGCTACTGGCTCGTCGCCTCGGGCGGCGGCATTTTTGCATACGGGGACGCCCGGTTCTACGGCTCGCCGGGCGGCACGCACCTCAACAGGCCCATAGTCGCCATGGCCGCTACCCCAGACGGCGACGGGTACTGGCTGGTCGCCTCGGACGGCGGTGTCTTCTCGTACGGCGACGCCCGGTTCTACGGCTCGCCGGGCGGCACGCACCTCAACAGGCCCATAGTCGCCATGGCCGCTACCCCAGACGGCGACGGGTACTGGCTGGTCGCCTCGGACGGCGGCATTTTTGCATACGGGGACGCTCGCTTCCACGGTTCGGAGGGCAGCAGGAAGCCGTCCTTCCCGATCACGGCCATGGCCGCCACTCCTGACGGGGCCGGCTACTGGCTGGCCGAGAGCAACGGGCAGGTGTTCGCTTTCGGGGACGCGCCGGAACTCGGCTCTGCAGTGGCGTCTGGTGAGCAATCGGTGGTTGTCGCCCTAGTGGAGGCGTTGTACCCGGTCTCCAGTTGGCCGACCACCACGACCACGCGGCCGACCACAACGACCACGCGGCCGACCACAACGACCACGCGGCCGACCACCACGACAAGGCCGACCACCACCACGATGCGGCCGACCACCACGACCACGCGGTCGACCACGACCACGCGGCCGACCACCACGACCACGCGGCCGCTCACCACCACCACGCGGCCGACCGCCACCACGCGGCCGACCACCACGACCACGCGGCCGCTCACCACCACCTCGACAACCCTGCCGGCCAGCCCCTCCCACCCCTACCCGGCTGGCGCGAGCGGGTACGACGTGTCTTGGCCGCAATGCTCGCCGCGCGGTTCGGCCAAGGTCCAAGTCCTGCCGAGCGATCCGCCGTTCGCCATCGTGGGAGTCAACAACGGCTACATCAACGGCTTCAACCACTGTTTCGCGGCCGAGGCTTCGTGGGCTGGGAAGAACTTGTCCGTTTACATAGTCCTGCAAGCGGCGCCCAGTGGAAATCCAGTCCAGGAGTCAACTGGGCCGAAGGCATCGTGTGCGCGCACGAGCAATGCCTGCGAAGGTTATGACTGGGGCTACAACTACGCCAAGGCCGACATCGCCTTCGTGAGGAAGCAGGGCCGTGACCCGAAGGTCTGGTGGCTCGATATAGAGACTGCCGAGCAATGGCCGACCTCGCGGACCGTGCGGCCCATAAACGCTGCCATCATCCAGGGTGCCCTCGATGCCATAAAGCAAACGGGTCACGTCGGCGGCATCTACAGCACCTGGTACCAGTGGGGGGAGATCACCGGTTCGTACGTGCCGCAGGAGGGCCCGCCGATATGGGTCCCGGGTGCCTACGGCGTGATGGGCGCCGGGTATGGCGCGCACTCGTACTGCCAGCGGGCACTGCTGCCCGGGGACCCCTCGGAACTGAGTTCCGCTTCGATAGGCTTCGCCGACGGGGTGCCGTGGCTGGTCCAGTACGGCTACGGTGGGGCGCCGCGCGGCGTCGACCCCGATTACGCCTGCGGCTAGGTACCCCAGGACCGGCCCGGCGGCTGGCGCTTGCTGATCGGTGGGGCAAGACGCGGTTAGAGTCGTCCGGTCGTGCCTTCCACCACCGCTCGCAACGCGCTCCCGGAGCACGGGGCCGGCGCGGCCAGCCTGGCGCGGGCGCCCGCTCGCGGTTGGTTGGGACCACTCTTCCCACTGGCCCCTCGCTCGGCGTGGCACCCCGCGCTGGTGGCCTGCGGCTATGGCTTCGGTTTTGTCCTCTTGTCCGCTCTCGCTCTGCTGCGCCAGGCCGGGATACCGGCGATCCAGACGTTCTGGGCCGAAGACGGGGTGATCTTCTACTCTCAGGCGTTGGCCCACCCTTTTTGGAGCACTCTTGTCACTTCCTATAACGGGTACGACCAACTCGGGCCGCGGCTCACCGTTGGTTTGGCCCGCCTGGCGCCGGTCCGTGACGCCAGCACAGTCGTAGCACTGACGGGTGCTTGCGGCCTCGCCCTACTGGGGTGCCTTGTCTTTCACATGGCCCGCGGCCACATCCCCTCGCCCGGGCTGCGCGTGCTGCTGGTGGCTGCAATGGTGCTGTTGCCCCTGGCCACTGTCGAGATGCTGGACAACCTGGTCAACCTGCCCTGGTGGATGTTCTTCGCCGCTTTCTGGGCGCTGCTTTGGCGTCCCCGGGCCCGCGCCGGCCTATTTGCCGCGGCCGCGTTGTGCGCTCTCGCTGCCGCCTCGGAGCCCCTGGTCGGGCTCCTACTGCCCCTGGCCGCCGTCCGCGCTGTGGCGCTCCGGCGGCCGTCCGAACAGGTAGCCGGGGCTGCCCTGCTGGCCGGCCTCGCCTTCCAGGTCGGCGTTGTGTTCAGTTCGAACGGGCAACACTCGTTCCGCAGCGCCGGTCTGGCCGATGTCGCGCCCGCCTTCGGGGCCCGGGTCGGGCTGGGGTGGCTCACCGGCTTGCGCGCCACCGACGCGGTTGTCAGCTCCAATCGCACCCTCGCCGAGGTCCTCGGTGCGGCTGTCTTTGTCGTGATCGTCGCGGCTGGCCTGTCGTTCGGTTCCCGGGGTACCCGGGCCTTCACTGTTGTCGCCGCGGTGCTGGCACCGGTCTGCTTCGTCGTGCCCGTTTGGCTGCGGGGCGTCGGACCTCTCATGCAAACGGCCAGGTCAGTCGGCTATGCCGGCCGCTACGCCGCAACCCCGATCCTCATGGTCATCAGCGCCTTACTGGTCCTCGCCTGGCACCTCTCGACGCGGCCCGCTCAGCGTGAAGGCCGTGGAGTTGTGCCGGGCCGCGCCCTCGGGGCGTTGGCGGTCTGTTGCGCCCTGCTCATCCCCGCCTGGGTGGCCGATTTCAGGGGCACCAACGGCCGCGCCGGCGGTCCCACCTGGCAGAGCCAGCTATCCCTGGCCGTTGCTCGTTGCCGGGGGGAAAGGCCCCGCACACTTGCCGTGCTTGCGATCGACCCCCCGGGAGCACGTGTTGTCGTCCACTGCCGGACGATCGACCCCGTAGCGAAGCCCGTGGTTCAGGACGGTAGGCCGCTCAGTGCCTCGCCGGCCATCCGCACCGAGGCCAGGTCATAGGCGTCCACCATGTTGAAGATCATCCCATCGAGGCCTGCTCCCAAGTAAGCGTTGACCTGTTCGCGAACCTGCTCGGGGCTGCCCGCGATCACATAGCCGCGGTAGCGTTCCTCGTCCATGCCGCGGGAGGTGGCGAACTGCCTGCCTTTGGCTTCGGCTTCGGCGGCGGTGGGGGCGACGACCAAACCCCCAAGCCGGGTCTTGGTTATCTCGGCGGCGTCGCGGGCGGGCTGCCGGCGTTTCGATGCTCTTCGACCTGCGTGGTCCTTGGCCCGTGCGAGCCCATGATTGCGGCACAATGTGACTTAGCGAGACTCCGGCGAGGGCGGCTGTCTGGGCGTCGTTGGCGGGCCCCGCCCCACCGGCGGCGTTGGCGAGGAGCTCCGATGCCTCCAACGCTTCGACCGGGTGACCGGTGCCCACGAGCAGCTCGGCCCGCAGTAGCTCGCTCATCAAAGCAACGCGGTCAGCGTTGCGGCCCGCGCACCACCGAGTTCCAACGAGATTTCGCAGCGGTCTACCGAATGCTCCGCCTGCGCGGGCCGGTTGTCTACCTGGATCGCGGACACTGAGCCGGGCAGGACTACCCGCAACGACATCGGCCCAGCTGATCGCAGCACGGCAGCGAGCTGGCGCGGCCCCCAACTCAAATGTTCAACAGTCACCTGCCCTCGGCAAGCGATACCGTCTATGGACCCGCTGGGCCAAGCCCCCGGCAGCGCGGGCAGCAGGTGCACGGCACCTCGGGACGACTGGACCAACATCTCGGCAACAAGTGCCGGGAAACCTCCGGAGAGGTCGATGTTGAAAATGCTGCCTGCGTCATGGGTCGAGACGAGCGACGGGCGCCAATAGCGTGTCGCCAATTGTGCGAGGACCTGGTAGGCGAGTTCTGCGAGGCCCAGATGGGCGGCAGCCATTCCCAGCTGTACTAGGCCGAAGGCCATGCAACCGTCAGGATCGCTCGACTGGCGCCAACGCAGGCGTGCTTCGATGGCGGCTTGGGCCGCTTGTCGTAGCGACGGGTCGCTTACGACCTCCGGGTCCGGTTCGTAAAGGAGCGGGTACAGATGGGACGCATGCCGGTGCGCGTCGTTATTGTGCAGCCCCCTCCACCCCCACTCTGCAAGGGCGCCGTCGGCGTCGACAACATATGCGGGAAGTTTCCCTAGCAGTGCCCTCCACGCCTGCATCTTGTCGTCCGGCACCTGGGCCTGGTCCCCCACTGCGAGCAGGTTCCGGAAGAGATCCTTGGCGATAGCGATATCCATTGTGGCGTTGACGGCTGCTTGTGACGGCGACCCCTTTGGGGTGTTCTCGGGCGAAAGGGAGGGGACGAAGAGCATCCTCCCCCCCGGCCCCTCGATGAGGAAGTCCTCGTAAAAAGACGCCGCCTCCTCCATGAAAGGGAGCGCTCGCCGGACGAGGAACTCCCTGTTGCCGGTGTACTGCCAATAGTCGAAATACAGCCGTGCCGTCCACCCGGCGCCTGCCGTCCAAAATTCATGAGGGTAGTGCTCGCTAAAATGGTTGGCCAGGCCGTGAGTGCTGGTCCGTGCCGGCAAGAAGATCCCGCGGCAACCGAACAAAGCACGGGCGTTCTGGCGGAAGTCGTCCATTAGCGATTCGACGTAGTCGAAGTACGGCAGGAGCAGTTCCGGCGTACGCGTGCTGAGCAACCCGGCCAGTGCACACTGGATGTTGCCGTTCATGGTGTAGTCACCGGACCATGGCGGCGCATAAGTCCCCGTCCAGACGCCCTGGAGGTTGGGGGGCAGCTGGCCGACGCTCGAGATGATCGCATGGCGACCGGCGTCGAACTCCATCTGGACGAGCGAGGGCTCAGCCTTGGAGCGCGCACGGGTAAGCAAGTCCTCGCTGCTCACCCCCGAAATGTCGGTCCCTCCCAGGTCGAGGCGCGCCCGACCGAACAGCTCTGCATGCTCGTCCCCGTGACGCTGGACGAGCAGCTCGTAGTCCGCATCGAGAGCAGCAAGCTTCGCGCCCAGTTCAGCGAAGCTGGAGGCCGCCCGATCTGTCAGCACCTCCAGGACCGCCATGATGACTACGCTGTCGGCGCCGGTGACGGCCACTCCGCCCGGCTCGGCCTGCACCTTCCCTCCTTGTGCCTCCACCCGGGCGATGGCGCGGTAACCGGTGGCACTGTGCGCCCAACTGTGAGTGAAGCGTGCCTCGAGGGTGAGCATCGCTCCTTCGTTGCCGAGGAGGAACTCGCTGATCCCCGCCCGGTACGCCGCTTCGGCGGGCGATCCTGGCGGCAACGGCGTCGGCGATACGGTGACGGTGCAGTCGACTCTCCCCGGCGTGGCCCCCGCGATCCGGGCCACGACGAGGTCATCGGGCCGCGACACGAACAGGTCCCGCGTGAACGAGCCGCGGTCGTCGCTCCAGGCGATTTCAACGACGCCCGTTTCAAAGTGGACGCCCCGCCTGTAATCCTGGACGGCACCAAGCGATGGTTGGGCGATGTGCAGGTCGAAGGCGGGCACAAACGGGTCGGTCCAGCGGAAGCCGCCGTAGCCCGCCTCTTTGGCAAGCCGGACAGGCAGTGCGGCCGCTTCCTCGAACCTGCCGGCAAGTAGGTGCGCCCTCACCGCGTCGAGCACCCTTGTCATCTGGACCGGTGGCATAGGGGCTGTAAGTGGGAGGAACAGCCGCTCATGGCTGAGGGTCACGACCTCATTGGCCGGGTCGCCGTACACCAGAGCGCCGACGCGGCCGTTGCCGGCCACGAGGCAGTCCTCCCAGTTGGAGGCCCGAGTAGTACTGAAGAACCCCGGGGCAGGACGGCTCATCTCAAGGGGCGCATGGTTCTCGCTCGCAGCTCTGCTGGGTCACGCCAGCCCCTTTCTGGAATCCACGGTCGTGCTGGTCGACGCGGCCAGCAGACGCCCTGCGCGGCCGCAAGCAATGGGTTGACTCTTGCGGGGCCCAGGCATCCCGTCCTGCCTGAATGCCTGAGGACGAGTCTCGAAATGTTTCGGGTTTCCATCTTCGCCGCTGTGCCCGGTCTATCGTCCTCCCGGTGGCGCCGTGCTCTCGCGCACGACCAGGTCGGTGGCGAGCTCGACACGACGCTTAAGAGTCCCGCCGCTCTCGGCGCAATCCAGCAGCGTGCGTACAGCCACCGCAGCCATCTCCGTCAGCGGCTGGCGCACAGTCGTCAGCGAGGGGGTGCTCCACTCGCTGAGAGCGATGTCGTCAAAACCGACGACGCTCAGATCCTCGGGGACATGAAGACCGGCTTCGCGCGCTGCACGCAAGACGCCAAGAGCAGACAGGTCGTTCCCGGCAAAGATCGCCGTCGGGCGCGCGCCCAGGCCGAACAGTACCTTCGCCTGTTCGTACCCGGCTCTCACCCGGAAGTCGCCTGGTCTCACGATCTCGTCGTCAACCGAGAGGCCTGCCCTCTCCAGGCCGGCACGGTACCCGTCCAGCCGGGCGCGGCTGCACAGGAGCTCCGGCGGGCCGGTAATTATCCCGATCCGCCGGTGGCCTAGGTCGACCAGGTGCTTGGTCGCTGCCAACCCGCCTGCCCAGTTCGTGGCACCGACCGAGCTCACCTCCGGGCCGGGCTCGGCGGTCGGGTCAATGACAACGAACGGGAGGCCGCGGGCGACGAGCTCTCCCCTTTGGCGCTCCGTGAGCTGGGAAAGCAGCAATATGACGCCTCGGGTGCCGCGAGAGGTGATGTGATCGAACCAGACTCGGCGCTCCTCTCCCTCCGACAGCGCAGTGAACGCAACCGTAAGGCCCTCTGCCTGAGCGGCGGCAGCGGCGCCCCGGACGATCTCGGTTGCCCACGGGCTGTCGAAGTCGTTGAACACCACGTCGATCAGCGGGGGCGCGTCGCCGCTCGCCCGCCTACGGTAGCCGGAGTTCAGGAGGACGTCCTGGACCGCCATGCGCGTGCGGGGAGAAACGTCCGGCTTGCCGTTGAGGACCTTGGACACTGTCGCCACGGACAAGCCGGTCTCCTGGGCCACCTGTGCGATCGTCACCCGCCGGCGGGGGCGGGCGCCACCCTGCGCGCTCGGCTGCTGGGCCGGTGCAGGCTCCGGTGCAGTGCGGGCGCCCTCGCTCTGACTGGTCTGAGCGCTCATCTGGCCTCCAATCTCACCGCTACAGATGATAGCGGTACTTTTCGGGCGAACCACTTGGGCTGGCACGCCGCCGGCCCCGCCGTCCCGCCGACGCCTCACGCCCGCTGGCCGCGCTGACGCGGAGCCCCCGGGCATCCCGCTGGCGACACGGGTGTGCAGAAGCCCTGGGTGGCGGCAAGCAATGGGTTGACTACGGCACGATCCGGAGTTATAGTCCGATCGTAACACACTAGGGAGATGCTCGAAACATTTCGAGCGGTCACCACAATCCGGACTGGCCCCCGGAGGGGCCGAGGCAGGAAGGGGAAAGGAATATGACCCACGCGCCGCTCAAACGTCCATGGCTGCACCGCCGCTTGGTTGCTGTTCTGGCAGCCGGCGTGGCGACGGGCACCGCCGCCACGCTGGCCGTCGCAGTACCCGTCATAACTTCGTCCGCGCAAAGCTCGTCTGCGCCGACAGCCAGCATCAGCGTGGAGGTCCAGGACCAAGGCAAGATCCTTGACAATTACTACATCGCGCAGGCCGCGGCGTTCAACAAGGCCAACCCAGGCGACACCGTCACGATGGACGTCGTCCCGACGAACAACGTCTACAAACAGAAGCTCCTCCTGCAGCTCCAAGGCAATAACCCCCCCGCGTTGTTCCAAACCTGGGGCGGCGGCATATTCCTGCAGTACATAAACGCCAAGGTCGTCCAGCCTTTCGGCGACGCCGGCCAGACCGATGCAGGTAACCCCACCTGGAAATCCGACTTCCTGTCGTCGACTCTCGGGAGTTGCACCTACAGCGGGGTCCTCTACTGCATGCCGTTCACCGGCACGCAGCCGGTCTTCTTCTTCTATAACAGGCCGTTGATGAAGAGGTACGGCCTGAGCTGGCCCACGACAACCACCCAGCTCATCAATGACGTCACGCTCCTGGCCAAGCACAATGTCACCGCCATCGCCCTGGGCAACAACGGCGAGTGGGAAGGCCTCATGTACCTGGAGTACTTCGCTGATCGCGAGGGCGGCCCACAGGTGTTCCTGAACATCCAGGACGGGCAGAAGGGAGCATGGTCCAACCCCGCCATCATCAAGGCCCTCACCGACATCCAGACCCTCGTCAAGGACAAAGCGTTCGAGCAGGGCTACGACTCGATCGACTGGGGCACAGGGTTTACCAATGCCATGATCTACAACGGCGTGGCCGCCGCGGAGCTCATGGGCGACTGGGACATCACCTTCTTCACCTCCGATGCCCCGGGGTGGGTCAACAGTGGCAAGCTCGGGATCGGCGCCTTCCCGGCCGTGCCGGGCGGGGCAGGTAACCCAGCCGACCTGGAAGGCAACACGACGACCTACGTCGGCCTGGCGGCGCACCTAAGCGCCGCGCAGACCTATGTGGCTGAAGCGTTCGCCAAGTTCATCTGGGACACGCCAGCGTACGCGAACGAGCTGATCGCCCAGGGTGCCGTGCCTGCGCTCAAAGTCTCACCGAGCGCTTTCAACGCTGTCCCGCAGCTGAAGCAGTACCTCGTCCCCATCTACAACGCCGTACTGAATGCGCCCTACTTCCAGTACTCCTGGGACCAGGCTCTAGGCGAGCCAAGGGCTCAAGACATGCTCGACAACCTTTCCAAGGTGTTCGACCTCCTCATGACGCCGCAGCAGTTCGCCACTGTCATGAACAAGCTCCAGTAAGGTTCCCGACCTGGACCATTGTTGGACGACGACGAGGCCCGGCCCCACTTCCTCCCGGGTGGGGCCGGGCCCTTCATGAGGACAAGGTGAGCTCTAATGGCAACCACTCCCGCGCTCCTTCAAGGGGACCAGCTAGGTCGTCCAGGTCTGCGGCGTGCTAGCGCCCGTCGTCTGGACTTCTTGGCTGACGTGGTGGGTGTTTCCCCGACCCTGGCCCTGTACGGCGCCTTCATCGTCATCCCTACGGCTTTTGCCCTCTTCCTGAGCTTCACGAACTGGGACGTGATCGGCCCGCTCAAATGGGCCGGTTTCACAAACTGGAGCCGTTTCTTCTCCGACCCCGTCGCCCATCACTCCCTGCTCGTGACTTTGGAACTCGCCGGGCTCAGCTGGCTGGCCCAGACGCCCCTGGCGATGGCCCTCGGTATATTCATCGCCGGGACGCAGCGTTACCGCGCCGTCTACGCGGCCATCTACCTGGTCCCTCTGTTGCTGTCGACCGCTGGGTTGAGCATCATGTGGGAGGACGTCCTTTTCCCTCAGTACGGCGGGCTGGCCTGGCTAGGGGTCCACCTCAATATGGGGTTCCTCAACCGGAACTGGCTGGGCAGCCCTGACCTTGCTCTTTACACCATAGTGGCAATTATCGCCTGGCAGTTCGTCCCGTTCCACACGCTCATTTTCCAGGCTGGTAGGAGAGCCATACCAGTGGAGCTTTACGACGCTGCCACGGTCGACGGGGCCAGTGTTCGCCAGGCGTTCTGGCATGTGACACTTCCGCAGTTGCGCTACAGCATAGTTACGTCGTCGACCTTGGTCCTAGTGGGGTCGCTCACGTACTTCGACATCATCTACATCTTGACCCTGGGCGGGCCCGGGGATACGACGAGGGTGCTCGCCATGGACATGTACAATGTCGGCTTCGTCGACACACAGTTCGGCTATGCCAGCGTAATAGCAACAGTCCTGGGCGTGATTGGTATCCTCGTGGCTATTTCGCTCGTCAGGTTGACGGGGTTTGGCTCGATGGAGGGGGGGCAGGAGGGCATATGGTGACGAGGGCCCCGCGCAGCTCCAACGGCACCCGCGCCAGCGGCGCCATCCCCCGAACAAGGCGGCGCGCCGGCTCGGGAGCACTGAGCGGCGTCAAGGGCAGGTCGAAGGTTTCTCGTTCCGCCAGTTTCATTCTCGGCACGCTCTGGTTGATAGTCGTGCTTGGCCCGATATATTACATGGTCCTGGCGAGCTTCCGGGCCAGCAACCAGTACTTCTCGGCGAATGCCTGGCTGCCGACGGGCAGTTTGACGGTCTCCTCGTACACGTCTATGTTCCACGGATCCGGCATCGGGACGCTGCTCCGCAACAGTGCCGAGCTTTCCGCTGGCACGATAGCACTCGTCACCGTGCTCTCGCTCGGGACCGCTTATCGAATTGTCCGGCGTGGGTCACGTTATCCGGCCGTTTCGTTCCGCCTCATACTGTTCGGGATCGCTGTGCCCATCCAGGCGATCGTCATACCCCTTTTTTTCATCACGACCAAGATCCACACTTACGACAAGCTTTATGGCCTGGTCCTGGTGACCGCGGCATCTCTGGTCCCGGTGGCCGTGCTGCTGATGGTCAACTACGTCCGAGTCATACCACGAGAGCTCTACGATGCCATGGCCGTCGACGGGGCCGGCCAATGGACTACGTTCACCCGCTTGGTCATCCCCATGGCGCGCCCGGTTCTCGCTGTTGTCAGCATTTACGCCGGCCTAGGAGCTTGGAACAACTTCCTCCTGCCCCTCATCCTCACCCAGTCCAACAACGACATGGTGCTCCCGTTGGGGATGTACCGCTTTGCCACCAATTCGGAGTACGGCCTCAACGTACCGGTGGTGATGGCCTTCGTCTTCTTCACTATGGTGCCGATATTGATCCTGTACGTAATCCTGCGCCGCCAGTTCGTAAAAGGCATCGGCGGGTTTGCGATCCGTTAACTCCGGGCCGTCGCACGCCTCGCCGGACCTTGAGCACCCGACCATTTGCCTGAAAACAGCCCCGAGGTGAACCGAATGATCGCCCCCGCATACACCAATAGCGCCCTGGCGGTGGATGACCGCGTGAGCGACCTGGTCGACCGCATGGACATCGATGAGAAGTTGGCGCAACTCGGGGCCGTGGAGTTCCCGCGCCTGCTCACGGGTGACCACTTTGACGAGGACGCTGCTCTAGCCGTGGTCCCCCACGGTATCGGTCAGGTCACGCGCATAGGTGCGACCACGAGCCTCTTGCCAGCACAAAGTGCCGAGCTGTTCAACCAGATCCAACGGCTCATCGTAGGGCGCACCCGGCTCGGGATCCCGGTAATGGTGCACGAAGAGTCACTGGCTGGCTACTGCGCGCGGGGCGCTACCGTGTTCCCCCAAGCGCTCGCTCTTGCCTGCTCCTGGGACCCCGTGCTCGTCGGTGAAGTAGCCGACAATGTCCGGCGGCAGTTGCTAGCGGTAGGCGCTCGGCACAGCCTGGCGCCCGTGCTCGACGTGGCCCGGGACCCCCGGTGGGGGCGCTTGGAGGAGACGTACGGCGAGGACCCGGTGCTGGCCGGGGCCCTGGGGGCCGCCTACGTGCGTGGCCTCCAGACCGACGACTTGTCGCAGGGCGTCCTCGCGACCGGTAAGCATTTCCTGGCTCACGGGCTCTCCGAGGGTGGCCGCAACCACGCGCCAGTGCAAATCGGGCCCAGGGAACTGCGCGAGGTCTTTGCGGAGCCTTTCGCCGCCGCGATCCGCGAGGCGGGACTGGGCTCGGTTATGAGTTCTTACAGTTGCATCGACGGGCTTCCTGGCAGCGGCTCGGCGGAGATCCTGACGCGACTGCTTCGTGACGAGCTGGGGTTCGAAGGCATGGTCGTGGCCGACTACTTCGCGGTTATCCTGCTGATGAACTACCACCGGGTGGCCGCTGACCGCTCCGAGGCGGCCATCAAGGCTATAACTGCTGGCCTGGACCTTGAACTTCCTGGCCTGGACTGTTTCGGCGCGCCCCTCAAGGCAGCGATCAACAAGGGGCGGGTCGAGATGGCTGCCGTCGATACGGCCGTCCGCCGGGTCCTCACCGCCAAGCTGCGCCTGGGCTTGTTCGAGTCCCCCTGCGTGGACGCCGACCGAGCGGGCCCTGTTTTCGCCGACGCGGCGAATGCCAGACTGGCTAGGCGGGCCGCCACCCGGGCTATTGTGCTGTTGGCCAACGACGGCGTCCTGCCGTTGCCGGGGCACGTGTCGAAATTGGCAGTCATCGGCCCAGCGGCCGATGACCGGCGCTTGCTGCAAGGCGACTACCACTACCCCGCGCACCAAGAACTGTTCCTGGACGGCAGTAGTGCTCCGGCGCCGGAGTTGCCTTCTTTCGCGGAGGCTCATTGGGAGGCAGGCACCACCTTGGAGCCCCCTCTGACAAAGTCGGCCGAGGGGAGCGCTGACGACCAGATCTCCGACCTACTTTTGCTGCCTAGCGGCAGAGGGGCGTTCAAGCCCGGCGAGTACTTCACTGAGCATGTGACGCCATTGGCGGGCCTCAGGGCCGCCTTGGGCACCGGGGTTGAAGTGGCGTACGAAAAGGGTTGCGAGTTGCAGGGGGACGACCGCACCGGCTTCCCGGCCGCGGTGGCCACAGCCATGCGAGCCGATATTGCCATAGTAGTGGTCGGCGGCCGTTCCGGGCTGAGCGCTGGCTCAACGGTGGGCGAAGCCCGCGATGCCACGGATCTGGTGCTGACAGGTGTCCAGGAAGAGCTGGTGAGCGCCGTGGCGGCCACGGGCACCCCCACTGTGGTTGTCGTGATGAGCGGCAGGGCGCACGTGTTGACCGAGATAGCCGAGCGCGTGCAGGCCCTGTTGGTCGCCTGGCCCCTAGGAGAACAAGGGGGCAATGCTCTGGCAGATGTGCTGTTGGGCCGGGTGGAACCGACCGGCAGGCTAGCTGTTACCCTTCCGCGGGCCACCGGCCAGGTCCCGCTCTACAGCAGCCATCGTTCCGGGGGTGACCGCTCGGTTTTCTACGGCGATTACACAGACTGCCCCCACACCCCGCTGTTCAGTTTTGGCCACGGCCTGGGGTACACCACCTTCGGTTACTCGGACATTGTGGTCGAGGGCACTGATACTTCTTCCCCCGTCACCGTGGGCGTGACGGTAACCAACACCGGATCCCGGGAGGGCGAAGAGGTCGCCCAGCTTTACGTATCGGACTTGGTGGCGTCGGTTGCGCGACCGGCAACCTCCCTCATTGGCTTCACCCGGCTGAAGTTGTCCCCTGGCGAGGCTACCAGGGTGACCTTCGGTGTCCACCCGAGCCGCCTCGCCTTCTATGACGAGGCTATGCGGTTTGTCGTGGAGCCCGGCTCTTTCCGCTTTGCCGTTGGCGCCTCGTCGTCTGACATTCGCCAGCAGGCTGTCATTGAGATCACCGGCCCCGTGGTTCCCTATTTGCAGCGCTCCATTGTCGCTGTGACCGCGGTGGTTGGCGAACGACGTGGTACGGGCCCTCAGCGGGAGGAGGTCTGAACGGCAGCTAGCTGCCTGGCTGAGGAGGAACTCCGGGACGGCTACCCGGTGGCACTGGCTCGGCCAGATGACGACATCGAGAGGCAGTTTCACGACCTCCGTTCCATGTCGGCCACGGCGCTTGCGGCAGCCGGAGTGGACGTACGCACGGCACAGACGCGGCTCGGGCACTCTTCCCCAGTCATAACCCTTCCCCAGTCATAACCCTCGGCATCGACGCACGGGCGACAGCCGAGGCTGACCGGCTCGCCGCGGACGCTGTCGGGAAAGCACTCCGCCCCGATGTTGCACCTGGCATGCACGCCGACCGAGCTTAGTGCCTCTGACCAGGGTTTTTGTGCGGGCGAGAGGACTCGAACCTCCACCCCTTTCGGGACCAGGACCTAAACCTGGCGCGTCTGCCAGTTCCGCCACGCCCGCATGGCAAGCGCCGAGCCTAGCCGCCGCGGTAGATGTGTGCCCGGGCACTGCTGAGGCACCGTGAGCCGCCACCCCGGCGCAGCCAGGCACCGGTGCCCGAGGGCGACCGGCCGCCCCAGGGCTATCGCGGGGCCCCGATTTGGCAGTAGCCTCGGGGTATGTCCCAGCTTCATCCGCCTGGCCTACCGCTCTCCCAGTCCCCTGGCCCCCGCACCGACCCGAGCTTTGACGTCTACCAGCGGTTGCTGCGCGAGCGCATCGTCTTCCTCGGCACTGAAGTCGAGGACAGCTCGGCCAACCTGATCTGCGCCCAGCTGTTGTTGCTGGCGGCAGAGGACCCGGCGCGTGACGTCCACCTGTACATCAATTCGCCTGGAGGATCCGTAACCGCCGGCCTGGCCATCTACGACACGATGCAATACGTGCCCTGCGACGTCTCAACCCTGTGCATGGGCCTGGCTGCTTCGATGGGCCAGTTCTTGCTGTGCGCAGGTACTCCGGGGAAAAGGTACGCCCTGCCTCACTCGCGCATCCTGATGCACCAACCGTCCGGCCAGATGCAAGGGCAGGCTGCGGACATCGCCATCCAGGCAGAGCAGATCATCTACTTGAAGAAGATGATGGCCGAGCGCATCTCGTACCACACTGGCCAGCCGTTGGACCGGATCGAACGCGATTCCGATCGGGACCGCTGGTTCACTGCGGACGAGGCCAAGGAGTACGGCTTCATCGACCAGGTCATATCCAGGGCCAAAGTCGTGGGCGAGCCGGCCCTCAGCTGACCGGCGCTAGCGTTCAGCCTTTCCGGTGTGCCATGCGGCGGGCCTTCGACAAGGCTCGCCCTGCCACCTGGGCAACGCCGCCTTCCCGGTAATGGTGCCGGGCCAATTGCATGAAGCTGAGCGCCGGCGCGGCTAAGTCAGCGCCTGCTGGTGAGTTGGCCGGTGAAGTGGCTGGCGAGGCAGCCGGTAAGGGCACCTCGGCGGCAACGGGAGAGCTCGCCTCCGCGGGTGGCCCGGCGCGGGTGGGTGCCCCGGCGTGGGTGGGCGTGGGGACCGACGCCAGGTCGGGGGCGTGGCGCGGGTCGCGGCAAAACTGGACCAGGGGCTCGAGCACGACCGACCACCTGAAGCGCTCGCGCACCGCCGCCGCCCGCGCCCGGCAGCCATCAGCCATTTCACGGTCGGACAAGAGTTGCACCAGGGCGTCTTCGAGGGCTTCGGCCTCCCCTGCGGGCACGACCAGGCCCAGTCCCTCGCTTTCGACCAGCTCGGCGAACGAGTCGCCGGCGGTCGTCACGATCGGCAATGCCGCCCAGAGGTAGTCGAGGGCCCGGGTCCGGAAAGAGAAGCGGGTTTCTGCACTCTCAAAGTGCATGGTGACACCCAGGGTTGCTTCCAACAGGTAGTTCTCCCGGTCGGAGTACTCGACCCAACCGTCGTTGAAGAACACGTGCCTGCCGGCGATGCCGAGCTCCTCGGCCAACGCTCGGGCGTCGGTCGCCATCTGCATCGGGGGGACGTCGGGGTTGGGATGGCGTAGGCCCATGAAGTAGAGGCGGACGGCCGGCCGCCGCTTGGCGACGAGTGCCACGGCCCTGATGAGAGTGAGAGGGTCGAACCAGTTGTAGACCCCTCCTGCCCATACGAGCACGTCGTCGGCAGGGCCCACGCCCGGCACTACGCCGCGCAGTACCGCCCGGCGGTGCCGGGGAGCCTCGTCGGGGAGGCCGAAGGGCGCCACATCGATGAGTTTGCGCAATGTGGGTTCCTGGTCGTAGGTGAGAGCATTGACCCTCCCGAGGGCGCACAGTTGGCCAAGCAACAGGTCCCGTTGCCTCTCGCTGGCGCAGATCATGAAGTCCGCCCGTTCCAGCTGGCGGTTCATCGTTCGCACGGACAAGCTCACGTGGTCGTCGCGGCTCTGGCTCTGGGCGCCCGTGGTCAACGCCAGCGTCTCCAGGTGGAGCGGGTCGTACATGTCGAACACGAGGACTTTCCGGGACGCCACCAGCACCGGGTGGTGGTGCGTGACGTAGCCCTGCAGGACCATGATGTCGCTCCACGCCTCCGCCTCGGCGACGCCTTCGGGGCTGCCGGCGGCCATTGCGCTGAAGCCTTCAGGGTTGACTTCGCAGTAAGGGGAGGTGGTCAGCAGCCGGACCTCGTGCTCTGCGGCCAGGCGTTGGGCGATGTGCCACGCACGCATCGCCGGGCCCGCCATCTGGGGTCGCAGCACGTCGGCGGTGACAACCAGCACCCGGCTCATGGCCGGCCTCGCTTGGTGACGGTCATCGAAGGTAGCCTCACGGCGATGGTGCAACCCACGGCCAGGAAGCGTAACGGCCGCGAGCAGGGCCCGGGGCCCCGGTTGGCACTGCCGCTGCTCAGCGCCGCTTATCTGGCGGCGGCGCTGCCCTACTCGCTGCTCACCAGGGCATGGGAACCCAACGACGAGAACGCCCACGCCACGTACGTCGAGTACATCGTCGCGCACGGCTCATTACCGAGGATCGGTCTGGCGAACGGCGTCGAGTCGCACCAACCCCCGCTGTACTACCTGCTCGTAGCTGCCTGGCAGGAACTGCTCCGGATCCCGGCCTTCGTGCCGTCGACATCAGGGATCCCCGGCGCGCCACCGAGGACGGCACCGGGCGCGTGGCTGACATTTTGGCACCATTACACGCGAGCACAACACCAGGACGCCGTGTACTTGCACGAACTTCGCCTGATGTCGGTCTTCATCGGCCTGGCGACTGTGCTCCTCAGTTACGGTTGTGCCCGCCTCGTCCTGTCCCGGCCGCTATCGGCTTTCGCGGCAGGGTTGACGGTGGCGCTTTTCCCGAAGCTGCTCGTGGTTGATTCCGCGCTAACAGACGACGGTCTCGTAATTGCCCTGTCCGTCCTCGGGCTCTTCATGTTCCTTCTATCGGAAGAAGCCCGCCGGCAAGGCGATGAGGCGCGGCGTCGATGGCTCATGCTGGCGCTGGGCGTCTCACTGGGCCTGGCGGCAATCACCAAGTTCAATTCCCTGCCCCTGGCGGTCCTCCTATTGGCCCTGGCGACGCTTCCCGCTTTGCGGAGTCGGGCCAAAATGCTGGACAGCGCTATCGCTGGCGCCGGGTTCCTGGCGACCTCGCTGTGGTGGTTCGTGCGCAACGAGACCTTGTACGGGCAGGTCCTGGCCACAAAGGCGACCGAGGCATACCTCAAGGCGTGGGCCCCGGCACTCATCGTCCCGGTCCCATGGACCGACGCGTCCCGCTTTGCCCGCTTCGTCCCGTCCACCTTGTACCACAGTGTGTGGTACGACGGCGGAGCGAACCAGTGGCTGCTCCCTAACTGGATGGACAATGTGCTGTGGGCCGCCGCTGCTCTTTCTGCGGTATCGGCAGTCGGCGCAGTGTTCGGGACGCGCCGGGACGCCCGCCTTCGCCCAACGGGTGCGCTCGGCGGTTTGGCGGTGGCCGGGTCGATCGTCGCCGGCATCATGGCCGTGCTCCTCATTGCTCAGACGACCACGCAAGCTGAGGGCCGCATCGCGTTCGTAGGGCTGGCGGGCTTCGCCATTGTGCTTGTATTAGGGACCGACGTCGGGCGTCCACGCGGCCGCTTGGGACGGGCAGCCGTTTTCACGTGGCCTGCACTATTCGTCGGCGTCAACGTTTACGTCCTCGCGACGTACCTCATACCGTTGGGAGGATTATGACTTCTGGTGACGACGAGCACGTAGCTCCTGGTGACGACGAGCACGTGGCTCCCGGGGGCCACGCCCTGCCCTCACGCCGGCGGGTGCTGGTGCTGTCGACCGACCCGATCGGCCCCGAGATGCCCGGGCCCGCTATCCGGGCCTGGCAGTTGGCCAAGGTCCTGGGCGAGCAGATGGACGTCGTGCTGGCCAGCACGGTGGCCGTTTCGGGAGCCCACCCCACCGCCCAGCTGCGACTGGCCGTCGGACCGGCGCTAGCGGAACTCGTCGATGGGGCCGACGTGGTCTTTGCCCCGAGCGCTCTTGTCTATATGGCCGACGAGCTAAGGGCAGGGGACAAGCCGGTGGCGGTCGACATATACGACCCCTACCACCTCGAGAACTTGGAAATGGGGGACCACGGCCTCGGTGGCGCGGTGGCCGACCATGACCGGGCTGTCGCGCGCCAGGCCGGCATTCTCAACGCGGCTCTGCGCAGGGGTGACTTTTTTGCCTGCGCCAGTGAACGCCAGCGGGACTTCTGGCTGGGCAGCCTGTCGGCTCTGGGCCGCGTCAACCCGTACAACTACGGGGTGAGCCCCGTGCTTGACCAGCTCGTGGCAGTCGTGCCGTTCGGCTTGCCCACCGAGCCCCCTTGCCGCCAGGGCCCGGGCTTGCGCGGTGTGATGCCCGGTGTCGGGCCCGAGGACAAGGTTGTCCTTTGGGGTGGGGGAGTGTACAACTGGCTCGACCCGGTCTCGGTGGTGAGGGCTGTGGACTTGTTGCGCCATGAGGTGCCGGAAGTGCGCCTCGTCTTCCTGGGCATGCGCCATCCCAACCCCGACCTCCCCGAGATGGGGGTGGTGGCCGAGCTCGAGGCCGTCTCGAGTGCGCTCGGGCTGACCGGGAAGCATGTGTTTTTCAACCGGGGGTGGGTGCCCTACGAAAGCCGGGCCGACTTCCTCCTCGACGCCGACGTGGCCGTGAGCACGCACCTCGACCACGTGGAGACGCGGTACTCCTTCCGGTCGCGGGTCCTCGACTACTTGTGGGCCGGCCTTCCCATGGTGCTGACGGGCGGTGACGTCCTGGCCAAAGAGGTGACCGCTGCCGGGGTCGGGTTGGCGGTTGCGGCCGGCGACGTCGAGGGGTTGGCGCGGGCATTGGCCCAGATGCTGGCCAGCCCTCCGCCGCCAGGGCGCTTCGGCCCGCTGGCCCTGCGCCACACATGGGAACGGGCAGCCGAGCCGTTGGTCAGGTTTTGCCTCACGCCCCGAAGGGCGCCCGACCTGATGGTCGAACGGCTGTCGCCGGACGCTGCTGCATGGGAGCCCAATCGCTGAATCGTCAATTGCTTCGCGCCTCGCGTACCCAGCTGACGGGGACCGGGCCGCCACCGACGATGTGGCAGACCTCACCGGGGTGGGCGTGGCCCCGGCGCAGGGCCGCCTTTTCGCACACGATGACGACTTCGGCCTGCGCTGGCCGGCCTGCGCTACCGCCCGACAACAGCGACACCAAGGCCTCGGCGGCGTGGGCCTCGAAGGGTTCCTGGCGCCCCCCCGGCCCCCCCGCCAGGCTCCGCGCAGCCGTCAGTGCATCCGCGAGGCCGCGGCCGCCATAGCCCCGCGGCTTCACGGCGGCCCCCTCACCCGACGGCGGCGGCTACCGACCTCCGCGTAGCCGTCCTGGGGAGCGACCTTTGCGAACGGTGACGTGACCCGTGGCCATCGTCCAAATCCGCTTCCAGGTGCTGTGTTACAGAGAACGCACCCGCTCGGTATCGCGCCGGCCCCGCCGGCGCCGTCACCACGACCAGGGCACAGCGCCCCACCCCGGCCCGAGGAGCAACGGCAGGTTGCAGAAGAGAAGGGTGGTTGCCACGAGCGGTGGCCGGCCCGCCAGCCAAGGTGAGGGTAGTGGAGAACGCGGACTTGCAGGTCTATGTTCTGGCCGACTGGCCAAGTTCTGCCAGCCGGCAGCGTGCTGCTGGAGGAGCGTGATCGTCCCAGCGGTCGACGAGCGAAGCTCATGAACGGCAACCCCCCGTCGAAGTCGCCACCTGCGACTGCCCCATTTCCGGGTAGCACCTGCGCATAAAGGCCCCCAGGCTCCAGCCTGGGGGCTTTTCCTTGACTGAAAGAAGAAAGACATGAGAAGGCTCAAGAGCCACTTGTTCATTACCGTCGCTGCGTTGGCGCTCGTAGGCGGCGGACTGGTTGCCACGGGTCTCGCTGTCGCTACGGGCATCGCCACCGCCACCACGACAACGACCACCTACTACGCCTGCGTGAGCTCCACCGGGGGCACCCTTTACAACGTCAATACCACCGGCACGCCCAAGTGCATGGGCAAGGACATCAGCATCAGCTGGAACCAGACGGGGCCCGCGGGTGCGCCCGGCACCAACGGCACCAACGGCACCAACGGCACCAACGGTCAGAGTGTCACGGTGACCTCGTTCACGGGCGCTGCAAATGGTTGCCCCAACGGTGGTGAGGAGCTTGTCTCCGCCAGTGGCACCACTTACGTCTGCAATGGGACTAATGGGACTAACGGGACCAACGGGACTAACGGGACTAACGGGACCAACGGCACCAACGGGACCAACGGGACCAACGGTGCGAGCGTCCTTACCAGTACAGGTGCGCCAAGCCTTGCCTGCACGGGCGATAACGCCGATATCGACCTCGCGAACGGCGAGGTCTGGATATGCTCTTCTGGCACTTGGGGGGACAGCGGCAACAGCATCAAGGGGACGAGCGTCCTCACCAGTGCAACTGCGCCGAGCGCTTCCTGCATGAGCGGTGACACCGACATCGTCCTCAACAACGGTGCCAACGACAACGGCGAGGTGTACACGTGCACTTTGGGCAGCTGGGGGGACAGCGGCAACAGCCTGAGGGGGCCTGCGGCCAACACCATCTGGAACGGCACGGGCGCACCGGGGTCAAGCGTCGGCAACAACGGTGACTTCTACCTCGACACCGCCACCTACACGCTCTATGGGCCGAAAGCGAGCGGCGCGTGGCCGACGAAAGGTACCAGCCTGGTCGGGCCTGCAGGCACCAACGGGACCAACGGGACCAACGGGACCAACGGGACCAACGGGACCAACGGGACCAACGGTGTCGCATACAACTGTTCTGCCACTCCCTACCCCGGGATCGATCTTGCTTCTTGTACACTGACCAACCTGGGCGCGTCGAACCTGATCGGCGCCAACCTGACCGGCGCCAACCTGACCGGCGCCAACCTGACCAGCGCCGACCTGGGCGGCGCCAACCTGACCGACGTCTACTTGTACAAAGCCAACCTGACCGGCGCCGAGCTCCTCGATGCCAACCTGTACTACGCCGACCTGTACGACGCCAACCTGACCGGCGCCGAGCTCCTCGATGCCAACCTGACCGGTGCTGACCTGGGCAGCGTGACCTGGTCGAACACCACCTGCCCGGACGGCACGAACAGCGACAACGACGGCAGTACGTGCGGCAACAACCTCGGCTGAGCGCCACTTAACTCGCGAGCACCCCCGGTCCCGGCCGGGGGCGCTCGCGTCTAAGGGTTCAAACCAGGCCCCGCGCTGGGCACAGTTCACCGAGCACTGGCTTCCGGGCATTACCAGGAGCGGACGGCGACCAACCGAGGATGGCACGGGGACATCACGCCCGCCATCCCACCCGGACCGGAGTTACTGGTCTACCAGGCGCCCGGTCAGCTGGCTACCGACAATTGACCGAAGCCCCTCCGGTGAGGTGGGCGCTAAGCCGTCGTCGTTCGGCACGCCGTGGGTAGACACCTGCTGGCCGCCAGCGTGCGGTCAAAGTTCACGAGGGGATCCCTATCCGGCGAACGTCGCCCACGCGCAGACCCGCCAGTCGGAGACCGTTGATGTCGGCCCTCCCATGTGAATCCCCACCGCTAGGGACATTCCCCCACCCGTGCCTGCGCTAAGGACAGTTCCCCCGCCGACACGGCTTGCAACGTGGTGGGCAGGGCCTCCAGGGCCTTGCCCACCCGGAGCTCGTCGCGGGCCTCGGCCAGCGTGGTGCCCGAGCTGCGGGCCAGCCAGCCGGCCTCGTCGGCAAAACCCCTAGCCTTGTGCGCCCCGCAGGCCACCGCCCGGGCCGCCACCCGGGCCCTGGCCCCCGCGCATGCTTTCTCGGCCCTGGAGAGCACCTCGGCCAGCTCGGCGCAACCCTCGCCGGAGTAGGCCGCCGGGTCGAAGCCGGCGACGGCGTTACAGAGATCCCGAGCTGCGGCAAGGGCACGAGAGGGCACGGCACCTCCTCCGATGTGAAGTACTTGGACTACCTGGGCCCGTACAAGCCCGGCGACAGCTAGCAGTTGGAGGAGGCCGTCAACACCCGGCCCCGAGGCTTGCCACTCATTCCCCTCATTCCATTGTAGCGAACACGCGTTCGAGGAGTCAAGGAAGTAGTGGGGCACTGCACCAAGGAACACACCGGGTGAGATGCTGAACCGAGCTAGTGCGCGGGCCGACCGCCCAAGCCGCGCCTTGCGACCGAGAGAAGGTTTGTGGCGGCAGCTCGGCCGTCCTCGTGCAGCTTGCGCAGCTCGTGGCTCAGGGAATCGTTCCTCTTCCGCAGCTCCGCGTTCTCCGCTTCAAGCTCCGAAATGCGGGCCTCTTGCGCGTCGACCTGGTGGCGGAGGTGCTCGAGAGCGTTCTCGATGTTATCGATGTGGCGGTCCTTCAGTTCGGTGGCTTGTTCGAAATGGAGCGCCCTGTGCCGCTCGAGGTCGTAGGCCGTCTCCATGCCGAAGCGGTCGCCCATCGCGTCGTAGTACTCCGCCGCAGTGACCAGGGCGCTTTGGGGCTGCGCCCGCAACTTGACGGGCGGGCCCAGGTCGGTCCAGCCCCCGGGGAGGTCCGCCAGCCAGCGCGCCAGCGCCAACTGCGCACTGGTCAGTACCTCCTCATTGCTGGCGTCCCGCAGCCCCGTCCGATGGTGGCGCATGCCTCGGGACACAAAGCCCTTGGCTCCGGCGGCGCTGGCGGTTCCCATCGGGATTACCTCGGCCAACTGCTCCAGGAGCAGTGGGCCGTTGCGAGCCGGGTCCCGGACGAAGCTCTCGTAGTGCACGACGAGCACCCGCTTGCCGGCCAGGCGGTCGAGCAGTTCGGTGGAGTACAGCTGCCACAGCGCCAGAGCCACGTAAAGGGGGCGGCCATCGCGCCGGCGCACGGAGAGGGCGGTATCCATGGGGCCTCGGTCGACCAGGACGACGACGAACCGGCTCTCCAGTGCCGGCAGCCACGCAGGCATCACGAGGCTTATGCGGGGGTCCTTCAGGACCAACGGGCACCCGCGACCTTCTTCGCTCAGGCCGGCCAACACCTCGTCGACTCTGGGTTGCCACGCCGGTGCCTCCCGGTTGACGAGTTCACGGGCTGGCGGTCTATCCCAGGCCCCCCCGAGCCGGGCGAGCAGGTCGTCGTTGAGCGCGTTTACGTCAGTCCGCTCGAAGAAGCCCTTCGGGTTGTCCTCTGCCGCCGGCAGCAGGTCGCTCTCATCGCCGGCAAAGAACCCGGCCTTGGCCAGGAACCCCGCCACCGCGCTGGTGCCGCTGCGGTGCATGCCCAATACGACCGCTCCGGCCGGGTGCCGGTCGCTTACCTGTTGCCAGTTGTCTGTCACTGAGCGCGAAGTTACCGGAAGATAGCCTTTCTCGCAGATGATCAAGCTCCTGGGTGTCCTGCTTTGCTACAACGACGGCGACCTTGTGGAAGACGCCGTCCGCTATCTGAGCGATCAGGGCCACGACCTCATCGTGTGGGACCACGGCTCTACCGACGAGACCGGAGACGTGCTGCGAAGCCTGCAGGGCGAGCTGATGGAGCTGCGGACGGTCCCGCGCACCGTCGACTTCTACGGGCTTTACCAGGCCATGTCGGCTCACCTGCTCGAGCACCATGTGGGGCACTACGACTGGGTCTCGTGGCCGGACCAGGACGAGTTCCTGGAAGGCCCCGACCGCAGCCGCCCTTACAAGGGCTGGCTGGAGGACGTGGTGGCTTCGCCCTACGACTGGATCCAGTTCAACAATTACAACTTCTGGTGGACGACCGCAGACGACGCGGCTGTCGCCCGAGCGGTGGACCGGGTCCGCCATTACAGCCTCTTCCCTGATTGTGCGCCCCGCGTCCGTTCGTGGCGGGCATCGGCCACCAATATCAGGGAGTTCAACCACAATGCACCTTCAGGGGAGCGTTACCCAACCTTTTTCAACCTGAGGCACTACCCGATGCGCAGCGAGGCCCAGATGGCCCGGCGCCTGCGGGTCGACCGGGCGGGCCTGCGGCGGGGTGGGAGCAACTTCCACTACGACAACATGAGCTCTTGGCCCGAACGCCTGATCATCGCACCCGAAAGTCTTCACGTTGACGACGGCGAACGGGAGCTGGACCCCGCACCCGTCTTCAACTGGCGAACCATTTACGGGAGCGAAACCAGCATCGCCGACGCGCGCGCATGAACCCGCAGCGGGGCCTCAAGTATGTGAGCACTGCCTCCGTCTTCGTCTTGTTATCGGGCCTTTTCGGCCTGTTTTTCGTGTTCAGGACGCCACTGTTGTGGGGCTTCGACGAGACGAGCCACATAGCGCGCGCGTACCAGGTCTCGCAGGGCCATGTCTTTGCCCAGGAACTCGGCGATAACAGGACCGACATGGGCTACGGGGGGAGGATCCCGGCACACCTGCTTTCGCTGGTCCTCTACGTCGACCAGGACGTGGCGGCCAGTGCCTCGCCGCATGTGCGCGTCCCCGAGGGGTACTCGGCACTCGCCAAGCTCGACCTCGCCTCCCCGGGTGTCCCGTACGCTTTCACGAACACCGCCGAGTACCCTCCCATCGCCTACATCCCGTCAGCGACGGCGATCCGGGCCGCAGAGGCGGCCGGGCTCGACCTGGGCGATACGATTTACCTGGCCCGCATTTCCGACCTTGCCTTCTACATGGCATGCATGACCTGTGCCTTGCACGTCCTGCGAAAGACGGGGTTCAGGTGGGCCGTGTTCGTGGTCGGCCTGCTCCCGGTGAGCATCTTCCAGGCCTCCACCGTTACGGCTGACACCGTCACCGATGCGGTCGCCTTCTTGCTTTCGGCGCTCGTCATCAAGGCGTTCTTTGTGGAAGATCCCCTGTCTAAACCGGACGAAGTTCTCCTAGGCTTAGCAGTCGCGACGCTCCCGGTGCTCAAGCCGGCGTACCTCTTGCTCGCTCTGCTTGTGCTGCTCATCCCCACGACGGCATTCACTTCGAAGCTTGCGGCATTTGCCGTCAAGGCCGGGGCATTGTTGGTGGGCCTGGCCGGGTTTGCCGTCTGGCAAGGTGCCACGAGCAGTGTCATGGCAGAACTCAGCCTGATGCGGCCGGGACCGGGTTGGCAGCTGGTGAACCCCGGACGCCAGCTCCACTACATCCTGGTCCATCCCTTCACGTCCTTCATCACGTTGCTGCGGGCGCTCAGGGTGCACGGGAGCGGGTACACCCAGGAGATGTTCGGCCAACTGTCCTTTGCGAACGTCAACATCCCAACCGTCGCCATGGTGCTGAGCGCTACCAGCATGGTGGCGGGAGCCCTGTCCGCCGCCCCAACCAAGCGGGTGAGGCGGATCCAGCTGGCAGCCGTCGGGGTGGTCGTAGTGGCCAGCACCGTAATCATCTTCGTCGTCGAGTACCTGAGTTGGTCAAATGTCGGGGCCAACGTCGTGCGTGGGGTGAACGGGCGGTATTTCGTCCCGCTCTTCGTCCTCGCCGTGAGCGCTGTCGGAGTTCTCCCGCCGGTGCGCGCCCTGGTCGGCAAGGTGCGCGCCCTGGTCGGCAAGGCGAACATGCGAAGTCAAGTGCCGGCCCTGATCGGCACCATGGTCGTCGTATCCCTTATCCTGTCCGACCTCAAGTTCGATCACGCCCTGTGGCGTTAGCGCGCCCGCCCATAGCGGCTCGCCGCCCAGGCCCGCGCGGCCCGGGCGGGCCGCAATGGCAAAGCCGTACACCGCGCAAGCAGCGACAAAGGTGCCGAGCAGCCACCAGCCCGGGAGCGGCGGTTGCCACTCTGCCGCGGTCCCCGCAGCATTGTTCCCCGACCAGGACAGCGGGCCGGGTATGCCCAGGATGTAACGCCGCAATGCCCAGTAAAAGGCAAGAGCCTGGGCACTGGCGACGAGCACCGCGACTATTGTGGCCAGCCGGCGCGCCGCGCCGGAGCGACGGTCCAGGCAGGCCATGCCCGTGGCCACGATCGGGACGCTCACCCACACGGCCAGGAAATAGCGGCCCTGACCGGCGAAGCCATAACTGTGCGCTGCCGCTACGAGCAAGGCAACGGGCACGAGGACGGACGCCAGAGCGGCAAGGAACACCGAGACGAGAGCCCTCCTGTTGCCGGTGACGACGACGACCACAACCATGCCTGCACAGAGCGCTCCCCACGCCGCCACCGTGAACCACGGTGCCGGTGTGTCGAGCCACCCGAAGTCCCCGACTCCCTGTAGTAGGAGGGAGGGCATGCTGCCGACGACGAAGGAGAAGATGTGGGCGTACGACGAGGACGCCGGCAGGACGCTGAAGTTCTTCAGTAGGCCGGTCGAGCGGGCCAGCACGGCCCACAGCACGGCGCCGGCGCCGGCAGTGCCAACAGCACCACAGGTGACCAGGAGTGCGCGCCCAGCCGGGGCACCACGTCGCAGGCGTCCCCAGGCCGCTGGTAGCAGTACGGCGGCCATGACCAGGGGCCAGGCCAGTGCCGTGGGGCGCGTCCAGACCATGGCCACGCCGGAGATCGCCAGCACCGCCATGAGCCCCCGCGGAGGGGCCCGGAGGTGTTCGGTCACGAGGATGACCGCCGCTGTCCATGTCGCGACGGCGGAGTCAACCTCCAGACCGCTCGGGTTGACGGACGAGGTCAGGAACAGGGCCATCGGGGTGACGGCAACGGTGATGCCCGGGACCAGGACTGGTGAGCTCGACCACCGCTGGGCGCTGGCCACCGCAAGGGCGAGGAACGCGGTCCCGACAACCACACTGGCGACCTGCACGAGGTAGATCCCCACGACGCTGCTGGTCAGGAGGGAAGGCCACCCCACGGCCAGGTAGTAGGCGGGGAAGTAGCGGCCGATGTGGGTCGTGGTGCGGGCCGTTCTCGCCGATTGCGCCGGGGCGGGGGCACAGCCGGCGCCGACGTTCTCCTTGAACATGTAGCAGTGCGCCATCTTGGCCGGGTCGAGGTATGTCCCCGGCACCCAGACGTACGTGCTAACGGCCGATTCGGGCCCCGGTACCGCGGGCCCCACCCACTGGCCCCTGACCACCGAAGCGGCTCTGGCGAGCTGGGCAGGGGCGTCCGGGGACGCTCCGATCGGCGTAGCAAGCGCCCACAGGGCCCCCATACCGGCGAAGAGCAGCCACCAGCAACAGAACGTGGCGACAAAGCGCCTTGCGGGGCGAGGAGCTACAGGCTGCACGGAGTTACAGGCCGCACAATGTGAGGGGAGTGCCGACGTTCCACATGACCACCAGCTCTGCCTGCGGATCGTTGTCGTCAAGGTAGCCCATCCCTTTCGCCGGCACGGTCAGTTCCACCGGCACCGAACTTGACGGTGCAGTCGGGGGTACCAGCACGCCGGCCAGGTAGTTGGCCGAGGTGCCCGCGGCTGGTGGCACAATGGCACGCACCGAGGCGGAAGGCTCTCCGGGCGCCATGCGGAGCCAGACCTGGATGGGCGGGTTTGCCGCTTCGGGGTCGAAGACCAGGCAGTGGCCGGGCAATGCATGCACGGTGGAGTAGGTGGACTTGACGAACTCAAATCGCCCGGCGAACAGGGGCCGGGGGGTAAGCGCGGTGGCCGAGCCGTCCCAGTCGCCGATCGCCAGCAACGTCCGCGCGTTCACCAGATCCTGGGCCGACAGGGCGAAGGCGGGCAGCTCGTGCGAACGCTCAAGGTGGGCCAGGCCGGCTGCCGTCAGGTTGGGGAACGCGCCGATCGGAGCAGCGCCAGGTCCCGACACGTCCTGGACGCCGGCACCGAGCAACCTGGCGGCGGCGAAAACGTCAGTCTTGAGCAGCGACGTCAGGGCCACCCGAGAGCTTGCCCATCTTTGGGCCTGGCCGACGTTGCCAAGAGTTGACACAGCCAGGAGCGTGACCGCGCCAAGGACCGCCACCCTGGAGGTGGAGGTTCGGGCAGGGCTCAGAAGCTTTGCTACCGCGGGCAGGAACAGGGCTATCGCTATGTACACATAGCGGGGGACGGCCGGGCTGACGGTGGAGGCGTCCCGGCCCATGGCGGCCAGGGCGTAAAATACCAACACTGCAGCGCACAGGCCGAGCACGGCCGGGGCCTGGTACCAGAGCGCCCGGGAATGGTACGCGACCCAGACCGCCACGCAGACGAGCAGTGCGCCCCCAGCGCTGGGCAGGTTGAAGCTCTGGCCCAGGGCGGCTGACAGGCCCGTCCACACGTAGCCCGGAAGGTTGGTCAAAGTGGTGAGCGACACGCGGTCAGAGTGGGCCGCGAGCCCCAGGTGACCTACGAGGGCGAACCACAGGGCGTAGGCGGCGACCGGGGGAGCGATGACGTTGAAGACGCGCCGACGAGGCAGCCGGGCCGAGGCCAGGACCGCGGCCCCCACAACCATGGCGTTGCCGATCGTCGAGCACATGAGGGAAGCGACGAGCGCAATCGAGGCGATGGCGTCACGGCTCGTCAGGCCGGCGTGCCGTCGGGCTGAACTGGTGCCGCTATCCCGGTGGTCGAGGATGTCGAAAGCCAGCACCCCGAACATCACCGAGCCGACGAAACCGATCTGGAAAGCCCAGGTGAGGTCCTCGGCCCCTGCGCCCAGCAGGCCGAGCAGGGCCACCGCGGCAGTGGCCACCCACGGGGCGGCTCCCGCCTTGATGCACAAACGCCAGACCAGGTGCATGACCACGATCTGGGCGAGCAGCAGGGGAACTAAGTACGGCCAGTAGCTGCCCAGCCCAAAGACGCCGAACAGGGCCCGCCACAACAGGATCGGCAGTGTCGACCAGTGCTCGTTGTGGGGGAACCAGATGCTGGAGGGGTTGGTGGGCCCGTAGGACAGCCCACGCTGCACCAGGAAGTCCCATTCGTCGCCAAAGAACCACAAGCCCCGGTCGAGCCACACCCAGAAGGCGAAAGCGCCGACCAGTGTGGCGATGTGCGTACAGGTGGCCAACGGGAGCGGCGAGCGGGGCCAGCCCGACTTGGCCCCGGCCCAGGCGGTGCCACTGTCCGCGTGGCCCGCCTGAAGAGGCGCCGCGAGCGCGGTGGATGCCGTTCGCCCGTCGGCCGAAGTGGCAGCCGCGGTGCCGGTTGCCGGGCCGGGTTCGGGGTCCATCCTGTGGCAGCGTAGTTCCGCGCCGGGCCCGCCGGTCCTGCACCTGCTGCTCAGGTCACCGGGCACCCTACTGCGGTCACCGGGCACCCTACTGCGGTCACCGGGCACCGTTCGCTGGCGGGTTATGACCGGTAGTAGATTGCCCATAATGGGCCTGAGCAATGTCGGTCAGCATTTGCGCGTCGGCTGGTGGGCAGGGACGGAGCCCTCAGACCCTTTAGCCGCTCTCACCGGCACCTTGTTGCGTTCCGAACTGGCTGCTCGTTCCCCAGGATTGTCGCCGGTGCTCGTGTGCGGGGCGCCGGCGTCGTGGTCCGGGCCCGGCTTCAGCGGAGAGCCGGTTGCCCTCAATTTCGCATGGGCCGGCGCGCTGCCGGCCCCCTTCGACATCTTCGTCGCCTCGGGCTGTCCCGACCCGGGAGGCAGCAAGGTCGCCCAGGCCATGGCCGAACGGGGCTCGGTGGCCGTGGCCGTGGCCCCCGAGGAGGCCTGGGGCTTGGAGCCGCGCCTGTCCGTCGGCCCCCCCTTCGCCATGCCCGAGCCGGCGCTGCTGGCCGCTCGCCACTTCCCGCGTTCCCTGCTGGAGGCCCGCGGTGCATACCTGCGGGTTGTCGAGGGGCTCCCTGAGCGGTACGTGCTCGTAGAGGGAACCTTGTTCAGTGAGGCAACCGGCGACACCTGGACGGCAGGGGACATGGGACTGGCCCTGCGCCACTTGGCCGAGGCTGCCGGCGCGGACAGGCCCGCCGAGATAGTGAGGCTGGCCCCGGGCCCGCTCGCCACCGAGGATCCCGTAGTCGAGGAAGCACTGCGCCAACGGCGGGCTGAGACCGAGGAGGGTCGTTACCAGCCCGAAGACTGGGCCGGCAACCCCGGCCGTCCCGATTTCCCGCTCCGCGTCACCAGCCCGCTCGACCTGGCCGCGGCGGTGGCCAACTCTGGTGCAGTGGTAGCCAGGAGCGGGGCGTTGATGGCCCTGGCGTGGGCGCTCGGGGCCCCTCACGCGGCCTTGGACGTCGAGGGCTCGGCGGCGAGCAACTTCGCCGCCTGGACCGGGGACGCCAGCGCCCTGGCCGAAAGGCCTGGCGACCTGGTGGCCACACTTGACAACATCTTTGCCCGCAGGGGCCAACCCCCCGGGCTCAAACGGTTGGAGGCGACGTTGGACCAGTCTCTTGACGAGGCGGCAGCCAATCTGGAGGAAGCGGCAGGCTATCTGGGGAAAGGGGCGACCGAGGCTCCCGGGCCCAGGCGCCCTGGCCGCGCCAATGAAGTTGACCCTTACGAGCGTCTCCACGAACTCGAAGCTGTCAACGAGGCCCTGCGCCTTCGTCTGGCGGCGGAGCGCCTGCGCTTCGGTGAGCGGGCCGCTCTGCTCGAAAGGACGGCGCACACGACCGTCGAGTCCGCCATCAAGGCCGTGCACGGCCAGGACGTCATAGTGCGGCGGCGACTGGAGGAAACAGAACGGGAGATGAGGCGGCTGCAGGAGGAGACCGCCGTCCAGCAAGCGGAGCTGAGGGCGATACACGGCACCTTGACCATGAAGGCGCTGGCCCCGGCGCGCGAGTGGTTCGGGCGCCGGCGCAAGGCGGCCCGCTGAGCGTGCCCGGCCAGTTCGCCATACTTGGCGCCGGCGACGGCCGCACCCTTGAAGGCGCTCTTCAGGCCTGGTTGGCCGCTACGGGGGACGGGCCGGCCGCCGCTGTCCTGGCCGGTGGAGGCGAAGGAGTGGGCAACGTCCCCGAGGAGCCCATCGTCGACCTGCTGTGCGGCCCGCTGCGTATCGGTGCGGTCGTGCCCCTGCTCCACGACGAGCAGGGCCGGACGGCGGCCGCAGGCACGTTCGCCGGGCCGGCGGGGGCCGTGACACCCTTTGGCACCGGCAGCGCCCTGGCCGCGCGCGAGCATGCCTTCCGCCGGGACGTGCCCGGCAGTGCCTCGGCGGTCATAGCGGTCGCGTCCGGTGCCCTGGCCGGCCTGGTGCTGGACAGCCGGCAGGCCGACCCGGCCGTCACCGTGCGAGAGGTGCTCGACCACGTCCGGGCCAGAGGTTTCCGCACCGTCTACGAGCCCGCGTGGCGGGCCCCGGCGCCCGTCGGCGTGGTGCGCATGCCCGGCCCGGTCGGCCCGCGGCGTTGGGCTGAACGCGACGAAGCCTGCCCGGCCCGGGTACTGGTCGTAACGGGGACCATCCCCGGTGCCCAGCTGGGTGCCGACGGCCTGCGTGAGGTGGTCGGGGCCCTGGCCCGGTGCCCCGCGACGCGCGTCACCCTGGCCTGTGCCGACGGCTTCGGTGCGGACCGCTATGCCCGCTATTACCAGCACCAGGGCGTGGAAGTTGTCGCCGGCCCCGTGGACTGGCTGAACTGGTGCGGGGACCGGCGGTACCACTATTCCCATGTCATCGTGAGTGACGAGGGGCTCACGACGCGGCTGTGGCCCGTGGCCCGTTCCACCCAGCCCCAGGCGATGGCGGTCGTGTACTCGGACCGCCTGGGTTTGCGGCGCAACCAGGCCCTGGGCGACGCCAGCTGGCACGCAGAGGGGACCGCGACGGTGGCCGAGCTGCTCCAGACGCGCCTGCTGCGCCAGGTTGACGGCATCGACGCCGCCTGGTGCGCAGCGGGAGCGGACGCCAGCCTGCTGACCGGCCTGTGCCCCCAGGCCAGCGTCATGCGGCTGGGACCGGCGCTCATCCCCGAGGCCGCCACCAAGGGGTTCGCCGACCGGGAAGGTGTGGCGTTGGTAGCGATCGACAGTTTTGACGCTGCTGCCGACCCCGAATCCCCGGTCATGCGCGCCCTGGACGAACTGGTGCCGGCGTGGCGCCGGCGCGACATGAGCCTGCGGGTCAGGGTCATAAGCGACTGGCCGACCCCTGGCCTGGCCTATCAGGCCGCCAGGGTAGGGGCCGAGATCGTGCCTTCCGGGGGCGACCTGGTCGGCGCCCTCTCCACGTCGCGGCTGGTGGTCGCGCCGGTCCTTCACGGCACCAGCGCTTCGTCGTGGGTGGCAGCGGCGGCGGCGGCGGGTACGCCCTGGTTGTGCACGCCACAGGCGGTCAAGGGCACGGACCTGGGAGGGTTGGCGGAGCAGTCCTTGGTGGCCGACATGGCCACCATGGGCCACCGCGGGTGGGTGCTGCTGACCGACGAGAGGGCCTGGGCCGACTTCACCGCCGACGTCGGTTCGCGCCTGGCTCGGCTGGCCGCCGAGCGCCAGCGGGCGCTGCGGTCAGCCCTCCTCAGTGCTGGGATAGATCTGCCTACCGGAGCACGGTGGCCGGCGGAGCGCTGGCCCGCTCACCCGGCCCTGCGGCCCGTACAGGTCGCCCTGCGACCGGCGGCGGTGGCCGACCCACCGGCCATTTTCGTCCCTGACAGCCTGAGCGAGGACGAGCGCTACGAGCTGTGGCACGAGCGCAGGGGCCCCAACGCCGAGGTCGTGGCAGCCATCGGGGCCGAGGCCGCCGTCGCCCGCTACCAGCCGACGATCTCGGTGCTGATGCCGGTGTGCGACACGGAGGAGTGGATGCTGGAGGAGGCGTTCGAGTCCGTGCTGGCCCAGGCCTACCCGCACTGGGAGCTCTGCGTGGCCGATGACGCCTCCGTGAGGGCCGGGACGCTGGCCAAGCTGGGATCGCTGGCCCGTCGCGACCAGCGGGTGAAGCTGGTCCGGCTCGAGGAGCGCTCGGGCATCTCGGCCGCCACGAACGCGGCCCTGCGCCAGGCGAGTGGCGAATACGTCGCCTTCCTGGACCACGACGACGTCCTTAAGCCGCACGCTCTCGGCCAGGTGGTCCGCTGGCTGGACGCCGACCCCACCCTGGACCTGCTGTACAGCGACGAGGACAAGCTCGACCCGGCCGGGCGGTTGACCGAGGCGCGTTGGAAGCCGGACTTCTCGCCCAACCTGTTGCTGTGCCAGAACTACGTGTGCCACCTGCTGGTCGTCAGGCGCTCGATAGTCGAACAGCTGGGGGGGCTGCGCTCGGACTTCGACGGCAGCCAGGACTACGACCTGGTCCTGCAGGTCACCGATGTCACCGACCGCATCGCTCACATCCCTGATTGCCTTTACAGCTGGCGCATGCACGAGCGCTCGGCCGCTTCCGCCGGCGACAACAAACCGTGGGCCTGGATGGCGGCCCAGCGGGCACTCGGTGACTGGCTCATCAGGCGGGAGGACCGGGGCGGCAGCGGGGGCTGGACGGAGGAGGGGGCCTGGTTCGACGTCCACCGAGTGAGGTTCCGCCGCCAGGGCGAACCGAAAGTGAGCATCATCATCCCGACCCGCAACGGTCGCCACCTGCTCGGCCGCTGTGTGGAGAGCGTTATCGCCAGGACCGTCTACGACAATTACGAACTGGTGGTCGTCGACAACCAGAGTGACGACCCCGCGACGCTCGAATATCTGGCCATCCTGCCCGGACGGGTGGTGCGCTACCCCCACGAGTTCAATTACGCCCGCCAGATCAACCTGGCCGCGGCCGCCGTGGAGTGCGACGTCCTGGTCTTTTTGAATAACGACACCGAGGTGCTGACCGCGGATTGGCTGGACAGGCTCATCGAGCAGGCCATGCGGCCAGAAGTCGGTGCGGTGGGGCCACGCCTGGTGCTCCCGAACGGGGACGTGCAGCACGAGGGCATCATCGTCGGGTGCTGGAGAGGCCATGCCAACTCCATCGAGTGGGGCAACTGGTGGCGCATGGGTGACCTGCTTCGGGACGTGTCGGCGGTGACGGGAGCCTGCATGGTCACCCGGCCGGGTGTCTTCTGGCGGTTGGGCGGCTACGATGAACGGCTTCGGGTGGCTTACAACGACGTGGATTTTTGCCTGCGACTGCACCAGGCTGGCTATCAGGTGGTTTACGAGCCTGACGCCAAGCTTGTCCATGCCGAGGGTTCGACACGAGGACTGGTCGAGGATCCTCACGACGCACCTTTGTTCAACGAGCGCTGGCGGCCTCGCTCTTCGTGTGACCCTTACTACAACCCCAACCTCAACCGCAACCGGTTGCTTTTCCGGGTAGAGCCGTGAGCGGCGGCGCCTCGTCCCTGGAGGCATGGCCGCCGGAGCCGGGGGACGAGAGCCCGGGCTCGCCCAAGCGAGCGCGGCGCGACACGATCACGATGACGGCCAAGACGGCCCCGCCGAGCCTGCGCGAGTACGGCAAGTACAAGGAGCTTTTCTACAACCTGACGCTCCGGGACCTCCGTTCCAAGTACAAGCGTTCAGTGCTCGGGTGGGGCTGGTCGATGATCAACCCGCTTGCCAACATGATCATCTACACCATCGTGTTTTCCAAGCTCTTGCACATCCTTGCCCCCCAGGGGATCCCCAGCGGCATCAATAACTATGCCCTCATGCTCCTGGCGGCGATGCTGCCTTTCAACTTCTTCCAGGCCAGCGTCATGGAGTCGATGGGTAGCTTGGTGGGCAACCAGAACCTGATCCAGAAGACCTATTTCCCCAGGGAACTGCTCCCGGCCGCCACCGTCGCTTCCAAGGTCGTGTCCCACCTCATAGAGATGGGCCTGCTCATGGTGGCCGTCGTCGCTTTCGGCAATTACAGGGCGCTGGAGTACCTCCCCTTTGTGCTCGTGCTGATGGCGATCATCACTGTTTTCGGCCTCGGGCTCGCCCTGCTGTTCTCGATAGGCAACGTGTTCTACCGTGATATCTACCATTTTTCGGGGATCTTCTTTTTCATTTGGATGTTCCTGACGCCCGTGTGCTACCCCTTCTACATCGTGGGGGGCGGTCTGAACGGCAACCCGATGACGGGGAGCACCGTTATCGGGCCAAAGATCGAGCACGTCCTGGGCCATACCATTTCCCTCGGCACCCTGTTCAAGCTCAACCCCATGGCCGACGCGGTGCTGGCGTTCCAGGCCTTCGTCTACAACGGCCAGTTGCCTTCCTCTTCTCACGTCGTGCACTTCTCGGTCGCGCCCTCGCCGGCGGACCCGCACCCGATCGTCACCGCCCTCGTGGTGCATTCCAATGTGTCGTGGGGCGATTGCCTTTACCTGGTGGTGTGGGCCTTCGCCATACTGGCCATCGGGCTCAGGGTTTTCCGCAAGTACGAGCCCCGCCTGCCGGAGGAGCTCTAACCCTTGAGCTTGCCGGTGGTGGTCGCAGACCACGTTTCCAAGAAGTACCGCCTCTACAGCGAGCGCAACCAGACGCTGAAGGCAGCCGTGATGCGCGGCAGGCGGGCGAGGATGGACGTCTTCTGGGCTCTCGACGACGTGAGCTTCGAAGTCAATGAAGGTTCGACAACGGGCCTCATAGGCGAGAACGGCTCGGGCAAGTCCACAATGCTCAAATGCCTGGCCCGGATCCTCCGGCCCGACAAGGGTTCGGTGTCGGTGACGGGGAAGATGTCCGCGTTACTGGAGCTGGGCGCCGGCTTCCACCCAGAGCTGTCCGGGCGCGAGAACGTTTTCCTGAACGGGGCCATCCTGGGCCTGAAGCAAAAAGAGCTGTCGGCCAAGTTCGACGACATCGTCGACTTCGCCGGGATAGGCCAGTACATCGACGAGCCGGTGAAGAACTACTCCTCGGGCATGTACGTGCGCCTGGGCTTTTCGGTGGCCATAAACGTCGAGCCCGACATACTGCTGGTCGACGAGGTGCTCGCCGTGGGGGACGAGGCGTTCCAGCGCAAGTGCCTGGAGCGGTTCGCGCAGCTGAAGAACGACGGCAAGACAGTCATAATCGTGTCCCACTCGATGCAGTCGGTCGTGAACATGTGCGACCATGCCGTCTGGTTCAAGAAGGGCCACATGATGGCCGACGGCGAGCCGCGCGACGTTGTCGAGGCCTACACGGGCTCGATAACGCTCGGTGAGCACCGGCCCGCCGAGCGAGGCGACCGCTGGGGGTCAGGGGAGGCCCGGATCGAGCGGGTCGAGCTGATCGATCGCCACGGCCTCCAGGTCACCCGGGTGGCCACCGGCGAGCCGCTCACTGTGCGCCTGTGGTACAACGTCTCCGAGCCCGTGGCCCGTCCTGTGTTCTCGGTCGCCATCCAGACGCTGCAGGGTGTGGTCATCAGTGGGCCGAGCACCCGGGAGGTCGAACTTGTCCCCGAGAAGTTGGACGGCAGCGGCTGGCTTGACCTGCAGCTGAAGCAGTTCCCCTTCTTGCCGGGCACCTACGACATCACCGCCTCGGTGACTGACTTCACCATGGCGCACCCCTACGACGTTCGGCGCAACGTGCTGCGGATGGATGTCGACCGCAGGGGCCCGACGGAGCCGGCGGGCATCGTCTCGTTGGGGGGTAGCTGGTCCTTCGGTCCTTAAGCTCCTCTGGCAAAGTCCGATGACGCCTGAGGTTGCGGGAGGCGCAGTGGAAGGACCAGCACCTTCAGATCGGCCGGCCTTCGGGACGTGCCCATCTCGCAGCTGCCGGCCCGCTCCGTTGAGCCAACGGCTTGCTTGCGTAGGTCGTCAGAGCTTGATGCCGGCGACGACCAGGGAGCCGACGGCGGCGACGCACCCTTGGCCCCGGCGGACCTTTAGACGAGCCTGGTCAGTACGGGCGGCTAGCCTGGTAAACCAGTGGCCCGGTCATTCCGGAGGGGTTTGGTGCGCGACAAAGCCGGGCCCTTCCCTCCCCAAGATCCCACAACCGAGCCTCTGCCGGTCGTGGAGGACGCGGGGAGCGGGGTGGGCCACTCGTCCGTCGGCCGCGCCACACCGGGCCCGGGTGCGACGAACGGGTCGGCACGACGGTCCTCAGCGGCACGGCACGAAGGCTCCAACGTAGTGACACCGGTCCGGCTAGTCCGTCACTCAACCGGGCCGAGCGATAGCGAGGTCCCGGCAACAAGGACAAAACGTGCCAGTGCACAACCCCCCCTCGATGACGCTGCAGTCGCAGCTGCCAAAAGGGGGGAGCCTTCGGCCTGGGAGGCAGCGTACCTGGCTTACGGAAGAGCGTTGATGGGCTACCTGATGTTGAGGCTCGACAACCGGGATGATGCGGCGGAGGCCCTCTCCGAAACGTTCGCGCGTGGCATCAACAAGGCCTCTTCTTTTCGCGGGGACGCCTACGCCTTCCGTGCCTGGCTCTTCAGCATCGCTCGCAACGTGTCGACCGACCAGCACCGCCAGCGGTCCCGCCTGGTTGTGCTCCCCGAAGGAACCGAGCTCGCTGACCGGCCCCAGCTTTCGGGCGAGGACCTCGCTATCCTGCACGACGACGTGGTTGAGATCCGGCGGGGGTTTGCCCGGCTGTCGAAGGCCGACCAGGAGATCCTGTGGCTGCGGATCTGCTCGGGCATACCGGCGGCCGACGTGGGCGCCGTGCTGGGCAAGAAGGCCGGCGCCGTCAGGATGCAGCAGCTTCGTGCCCTCGAGGCCCTCCGTCACGAGGTGGGGCGATGACGCCCGAACCCCCGGGCCACGACGAGCGGGACCTTGCGGAGGCGCTCGACGCCGCGCTGGACCGCGCCGAGGCCGACCAATCGACTTCGGGGCCCGGTGGGCCCACGGAGTTGGGGCGCGGGCCCTGGCCCGACGGGCAATCGAGCCTGCAGGGAAGGGCCGAGGAGCTGGCGAGCTTGGGTGCGGCGCTGCGAGGAACGTTGGCTTTGCCCGCTCTGCCGTCCGGAGGATCCTCCGAAGTCCGCGCCGCGGCCCTTGCCGTCCGGGCGGCCCATCGCCCCTCCCGCTACCGGCTGGCGGTCGCTGCCGTAATGACCCTCCTCGTGGGAGCCGTGGCCGGCGGGACAATAGGTAACTCGTTGGGTACCCAGACCCAGCAGGCCAGCCCGGCCGAGGCGCATTATGCCGGCTTGGCAGTTGCGTACCAGCGGCAGGAACAACAGATAGACGTCGTCCACCAGGAGCTCAGCGAGGCAAGCGTGGCCCTGGCCTCGCACCAGCAGGCCAAGGTTAAGCAGCTGATAGAGGCGGCCGCCAAGACCGCCGCCAAAGTCATCAAGTCTCAGGGGGGGCCTGCACCGGCGGCGGTGCCGGTGCCGACCAGTACGGGCAGTGAAACTGCTGACCTGGTCAGGCTGCAAAAGGAGATCGCCCAGCTGAAGGCACAAAACAAACATCTCCGGGAGGCGCTTGTTTCGGCCCCGACCACGTCCGGTGCCCCGACCGAGGTCACTGCCCCGGTCCAGACCACAGCACCCACGGTCCCACCATCCACGTCTGCCAGGTCAAAGACGCCCACAACCGCCGCGCCCCGGGCCGTCCCGCCCACAACGGCCGCGCCCCGGGCTGTCGCGCCCACTACCGCCGCGCCCCGGGCTGTCGCGCCCACCACCGCCGTGCCCACCACCGCCGCGCCCATCACCGCCGTGCCCACCACCGCCGCGCCCCGGGCTGTCCCGCCCACAACGGCCGCGCCGACAACGGTCCCGCCCACAACCGCAGCGCCCCGGGCTGTCCCGCCCACAACGGCCGCGCCGACAACGGTCCCGCCCACGACCACTCCGCCCACGACAAGGGCGGTGCGCTCCGTGGGTGTCCCGCCCATAGTGCCGCTGGCGCCCGCCACTACGACGACCGTCCCCAGGACCACGACGACTTCGACTACGGTGCCCACGACCACGACGACATCCACGACTTCGACCACGGTGCCCATGACCACGACGACATCCACGACTTCGACCACGACGAGCACTACCACGACGAGCACTACCACGACGAGCACTACCACGACGAGCACTACCACGACGAGCACAACCCTCCCCACTACGACGACCTCGACGACCACCGCGTCGCCGACTGTCCCGACGACGACCGCCACATCCAGCCCGCACAGCTAGGCCGTCGTGCGCTTGGTCGGCGCGGGGGCTGGGCTGGCTGGTCGGCGGGCCCGAGGGGGCCCTCTTAGTGAACTTTCAGGTGGTCCTGGCGACGGGAGCCTGTGACAGGGTATGGTTTCACTCGTCTCACTACTGCTTGTCTCGAGCAAGCCAGTAAGAGGCACGGCACGACCGGTCCAACAGGCACTGTGCTGACCTGGCTAAAGTCATTGTCAGCCGGGGTGCCTAGAGGGCCCAGAGGTGCACGGCATCGCAAGGGCCGCCCGAACGGGCGGCCAACATTGAAACCCTACCTAGGAGGGCAACAAACTAGATGCAAGAACCAATCATTTCGGCAAAGGCGCCGGGCGGGCGGAGAAGGGCGAAGTTCCTCGCCGTGTCCGTCGCGCTGACCATGGCCACCTTCGGGTCCGTGGCAGCCGTCACCGCCGGCACCGCCTCCGCCAGCTTCAGCCCCGTGGACACCCAGACCTACACCATCAGCGGTGCTTCGGCGGCGATAACCAGCATGACGGCGTCGGTGTACCCCGTCACGGCGAGCCTCTTGGCCACCTACACCCTCAGGTTCGTCACGCCGGTAGCACTAACGATCGGCGGCAGCTCGCCTTCCAGTATTGACATAGTTGAACCGGCCACCACCCCGGTGCTCGGGTTCAGTACCGTCACCGCGGTTTCGGTCGGTGACGCCTCAACGGCTTTCGCCTATACCGCGACCTCCACGTTCGCCGGGTCGACGCTGACCGCACCGCTCGCGGCCTCCAGCGGTTCCATCAATGCCGGTGACACCGTCACGGTGACCTTTACGGCGACCAACCCGGCCGTTACGACCGTGCAAGGCAACACGTCGTACTCCGTGGGCTTGTACACCAGCGCTTCGCCTACAGAGGAAACCGCCTCGATCACGATCGACCCGGCTGTTCAGGGTGCTGCGGTCACCGCGAGCAGCCAGGCCCTTGGCAACGGCTCCACTTACACAATGACAAACGTGACCGGGCTGACCATGGGTGGCGGCACGATCAAATTGCAGGCCTGCGACACCACTGTCGTCGCCGCATGCCCCAACCTGGCTACTCCCGCCAATGGTGGGACGGGCAACGTGACGTTCTCCCAGGTTTCGACCAGCTACACCGTGGAGGACGCGACCACGTCCACCTACCTCACCGTCGGCGCGCCTGTGTCCCTCGCCACCAACTTCATCGGTGGTGTTGGCATCCCGGTAACTGTCCCGGCCGGGGACACCGTTCTTCCTACTGACGACATCACGATCACGGCTGTCGGGCAAAACCCGGCTGCGCCCGAGTCCGATGACTTCGTCGCTTCCATCGCTTCATCCTTTACAGTGGCCAGCTGCGCCACGACTTCGGGCTCCAAGGCCGTCACGACAACCGCCAGCTTCACGGGCGTCCTCGCCGGCATGGCCGTGACAGGGACCGGTATCGCCGCGAGCACGACAGTGGCCGCCGTTGTTTCGGCCACGAGCCTCACGCTCTCAGCGAACGCCACGGCTACTGGGACGGCCACGCTCACCTTTGCCCCGGCAACTAGCCCAGTGCTTTCGATAACTGCGGCCGAGGCTTTCGGTGGAGAGGTGACCAGCGTTACGGTCGCCCCCGCCAGTTCGGCAACGGGTGCTTCGACCAGCTGGACGGTGGGCTTCAGTGTCAGCACGACCGGCAAGAACCTCACCAAGATCACGCTCGAGGCTCTCAACGGTGCCGAGTTCAGCGACGCAGGTGCCGTTATCTCCGACTCGACCACCGGTGCGAGCCAGGTCATTGCCAGCGGTAACGCCGTTGCCGAGGCCCTCAGCACCACCAAGACGACTGACGATACCGTCGCCCTCACTACGACGCTCACTGTCAACGACAGCGACGCCATCAGTGTGACCATCTTCGGTGTCACCAACCCGGCGACCGGCTCCTACAGTGGCTCCAACGGCCTCGAGGTAACGACGTCGACAGACGTTATCCCGGCGTACAACGGGACCCCGTTCGTCATCGGCCCCGTGGTCGTCAGCAGCACGTCGCCCAGCGTCACCGTGTCGCCCGCCACCCCGGGCTCGTTGGCCGTTTACACCGTCGGTACGTTCAAGGCCGCTGACGCCCTTGTGGGCGGCACCGACACGCTCGAGGTCGCGGCCGAGGGCGAACTTGGCGCCACCGAGTTCCCCGGCACGGCCACCCTGACCGACGCGACCACGGCGACTGGTACCCAGACCCTCACCGCCACCTCGGGCGCCGGCACCGCGACGGTTGTCTACAAGCTCGTGAACAACGTTGCCGCTGGTGACTCGCTCACCCTGACCATGACCAGCGTGGTCAACCCTGCCGGCACCCCCTCCGGGTCGACCTACTACCTGGAACTGGGCGCCGACACCCTGTCCAACGCTGACGCCGCCGGCACTCAGGGCTTGGCTGCCCCCGGGATCCCCTTCCCGGACGCGGTCACTTCCTACCCCGATGCCGCCATCGTCAGCTTCGGTGGCTCTGACTACGTCTTCGCCGGCCTGCACGCGTTCGCCGCGACGGCTTCTGAACTTACCGCCGTCCAGGCTGTTGACAATGCCACGGTCGTAACGGCTGCGACGGGCGTTGCTGCGCCCACCACGGCTGCTGCCACCGGCACCGTCATCATCGTCGCCGGCAGCCCGACCATCTACGTCGTGGGCACCGACGGCCAGCTGCACGGCTTTGCCACGCCGGCCCAGTTCCTGGGCGATGGCTACGACCCGGCTGACGTCATCACCGTGCCCGCTACCGGTGGCCTCACCGTGGGCGCGACCGTCGGCAGCGTAGGTGCTGGTGCCAATGCACTGGCAACCTCGGCTAATGGCGCCATCGTCGACTCCTCGGGCACGTTCTACGTGTTCGCTGGTGGCAAGGCCTTCGGCATCCCGACCCTGGCATCGCTTGCCGCGGTCCAGGCCGGCGACACTGCTACGCCCCTGACGGGGACCATCGGGACTGCTCAGACCGGTGCGACCATCCGCCCAGGCACGCTGGTCACCCTCCACAGCGCCGTTTACGTCGCCAATTCCAACACCAACCTCGTCGAGTTCAAGTCCATGGCCCAGCTCGACGCTGACGGTTACAGCGGCACCCCCTCGATCGTGGTGCCGAACGCTGGCGGCCTCGGGGTCGTCACCACCTACATCGGCTCCTAGTCACCAACCAACGACCTGGTTGGCCAACCCCAGCCAGGCCGCAGTAACAAGCAACGAACCAAGGAGGGCGGCCCGTCGGGCCGCCCTCCTGCTTTTGGGGCCTTGGTGCTCACGGGATGGCGATCACGGACGCCGCCCCCGCCAGTTGCCGGGAGCGAGACTGGGTGCTCACCTGGACGGTGCTCACCTGGACGCCTGACCGGAGCGGCTCTCCCCGCGCACTACGGGATTATCGGCACCGCGAGGAAAGTCACCTTTACTGCTCCCTGCCCCGAGGCCCAGCCATCGCCAGAGAACTGGAGCCGCTCCAGTGCCGGCGGTGAGAACAGCGATGAATAACCGAGGGCCCGGGGGACTGAAAGCACATGCGTGTCGCCCGCTGTGCCCGGGATGAACCGGTATGTGGTAGGGGAAGCCGAGTTGTCCTTCCAGACGGCGACATTTGCATCAGGAGGTTTCAGGAGTAACCCGGCAACCGTGGTGAGAAGCGGCGAGCTGAGGGAAAAGTCGCCCACCACCATTTCGCCGGGTTGGGGCGCCGACGGCACGTTGACGGCCTGCCCGAAGTGGACCGTGGCGTGGCCGATGACGGCCGGTTGCCCGCAGCGGTCAGCCACACGCGCCAGCACCTGCCATGGCCCGGTGGTCCCGATCTGGTCGTAGTGGCAGTACAGGGCTTCCGTCGTGGCCGGCGGATCCCAGGACGGGTACCGGTTGTCGATCGTGATCGGCTGGTACAGGATCCGCTGCGGAGCCCGGGCCGATGCCAGGAACGAGGCGTCCAGGCGGTCGAGGTACGCCGTGTAGGCGCTATAAGCCTGCAAGATGGGCAGGGGATCCCAGCGCAGTTGTGGGTACGCGAATGTCATGCCGTCTTCGATGGTGGCCCCGGCTACCGTGTAGCCGGTTAGGGACTGCAGGAGGGGGCCCTGCAGGGCGTCGCCGGTAAACCGGATCTGGCGGACGGCGTAATGCTGCCTGTGGGCGAACTGGGAAGTCGCAACGAGGTCGCGGACCTCCTGGGCGAAGGCGGTAACGCCCTTGAGGGGTGTGCGGACCGCGCCCGGCACACCTCCGACCGCAATGCAAGTCATCACCGCTGCGACGGCAATGGCGGCCGCCTGGTAAAGGACAAAGGGGCGGGGAGCCCGGCTCAGGCATAAAGCCAGGACCATCAACGCGAAGAACGTGGTGTCGTGGGTGTCGTGGCGGACGAAACCTTCCTTCAGTAATTCCCACCCCCACCCCGCAAGCATCAGGGCGACGGCCACTTTTTCCCGAGCGGGCCGCCCCCTGAGGGCCAACCCGAAGAAAGTGGCGACGAGGGCAAGGTCGACGACCGCGAACCAGTCCTCGGGCACCCGGCCGGTGGACGAGCTCATCGCTGAGGCATAACCGAGAGCCACCTCGAGCGAGCCGTGCAGGTAACTGGGGAAGTTGCGCAGGCTCTGGCCGCCTGCTGCCAGCGCGACGGCAGGCACGCCTGCCAAGGGTGCCAGCGCCGCTAATGTGAGCCCGCCCTTGGCCCCCTTGCGCATGGGTGCTCCTAGTTCGTGAGCATTGCCCGTCTGCCTCCCCCGGCCCGCCACCGCCAGGACCAGCAGGCCGATGGTCACCAGGCCCACGTTGATCTCAACCAGGATCTGGAACCCGGCGAGCGCTCCCAGGGCGGCCAACCAGGCGCGACGGGTGCGGTGGTCGTCCGCCCACAAGGAGGCGAGGGCCAGTCCCAGCGCCAACGCCAGCGCCATTTCGGGCATCTCCAGAGTGGCGGCGGCGATACTGACGGCGGCCCAGGCCATGATGGCGGCTGGCACCAGGCCCCAGGACCGGCGTAGCCCCCCGACCACCAGCGCCGCCGTCGCCCAGACGACAATCAGGGCGTACAGGAAACCAAGGGCGGCCGTCATCCGGGACAGAGGCAGGATCCCCTCGACGAAACCGTACGGCCCGAAAGTGAAGACAATTTGCGGGCCCCACTGGAGGTGGTGCTCGAAGCCGAGGGCGAGCCCTGCCTGCCACGAATCGATATTGGCGACGGCCGGCATCCACGGCGTGCCATGCCAGCTGAGTAGCGTTACCAGGCCACTCAGCGTTGCCACTGCCGGCCAACGCAAAGCGCAGCCGTGCCGGCCCACCCTTGGGGCGAAATGCACACCCCGGCCGGGCTGGGCCGGGGGGTTGTGGGTGGTGGTCGTCAAAGCCACCTCCAAACGCTAGTGCGGGCGCCCCATTGCCTGAGGGGACTGCCCTGAGCCCGTGCCTCACCGCACGGCCGGGGGCCGGCCGCGCTGGCGTGGATTTCGCATATATCCGAATTTTCCGCCGCCCCGGGGCAGATCTCGCATATGTCTGGAGTTTCCGCCTTTGACGCCGATGTTGCAGGCCGGCGAAACTCGCGGCGCTCTCGTGCCGAAACCAACCTCATATGGGCGCTCTGAACGTCGTCGTCCACCAATGACAGGCACGAGACGAACCCCGCGCCGGGCGAGTGGTCTTCTGGTCGCCGGCGTGCTGGCGGTGATCGGCCTGACGGCGCCCGTAACGGTGGCAAGTGCCCAGGCCCCCGCCCAGTCCGTGCCCGCCAACCTGGACTTCCACCTCGCCTGGTCACAGACGATGACCGACGCGCCTCACCCTATCGCGCTGTCCTCGCCCAATGTGGCCGACCTGGGAGGCGTGCCCTCGGTTGTCGTAGGGGACGGGGATGGCCACATCTATGCTCTTTCGCTGGCCGGCGGCGTTGAGGTGCCCGGGTGGCCCGTCAGCACGGGCGGGGTACCGGTCGACTCGACCCCGTCAGTAGCGGCCCTCAGCGCCGGGTCGCCCGACGACACCGTGTTCGTGGGCGTCGGCGGCCCTTCGACACCCCACCAGGGCGGCTACGAGGCGTTCAACTCCGACGGCACAAGGCGCTGGTACGTGGCGGTCAAGAACCCGACCAGCGACCACAGCGCCGGCACCACGTCGGCGGTGATGGCTTCCCTGGCCGTGGGCGACCTCCAGGGCCCTGCTCCCGACGTCGTGGCGCCCTCTGTGGGCCAAGAGGAGTACGCCATTAACGCCTCCACAGGCGCCACGCTGGCAGGGTTCCCCTGGTTCACCGCTGACAGCGGCTTCTCGACCCCGGCGCTGGCCGATCTCTACGGCGACGGCCGCACCTACATCGTCGAGGGTGGGGACCAGACTGCCGGCTTGGCCGATGGGGTGATGTACACCCAGGGCGGCCACCTGCGGATCCTGGCGCCCACCGGTGCCGAGGGTACCAGCAGCCCGACCACCGGAGGCCTCCAGTGCCTGTACAACCCGGACCAGGGAGTTGAGTCTTCCCCCGCTGTCGGCCAGTTCCTCTCCGGTGGGGCGGTCGGCCTCGTGGTGGGAGCTGGCACTTTCCCGCAGGGGGGCCGGGACGCCAACAAGGTGTGGGCGTTCGGGACGCATTGCAACCTCGTCTGGGAAGCGCCCCTGGACGGCGTGACGCAGTCGAGCCCGGCGCTGGCCGATATCGAGGGCAATGGCCACCTCGAGGTGATCGAAGGCACCAACGGAGGTGAAGGCGCCGGGTCGGTGTACGCGTTGGACGGGGCTTCAGGCTCGGTCCTCTGGCGCCAACCCCTGGGGGCGCAGGTCATCGGCAGCGTGGTCACCGCCGACTTCGGCGAGGGTTACCAGGACGTGGTCGTGCCCACCACCGATGGGGCCAAAGTCCTGGACGGCAGGACCGGCCATGTCGTGGCAAGCCTGGCCCCGTGCCTCGGCCTGCAGGACTCACCTCTGGTGACTGACGACCCCAACGGCACGATCGGTATCACCTTCGCCGGTTACAACGGCTACGGCGACGGGACGGTCGAGCACTACGAGCTGGCGGGATCGAGCGGTGCCAACGTCGACGGGGCCGGGGCGTGGCCCATGTTCCACCATGACCCGCAACTGACGGGCAACGCCGGCGTGCCCTCCACTACCAGTTCGGGTGGCAGCCCCGCCGGCCGCGACTTCTTGCAGCCGACCGACAGGTGCCTCACCCCAAGTTGGCCCAACGGCTATTACGAGGTCACCGACGCTGGCGGCGTATATGCCTTCGGCAATGTGGCCGCATGCGGCTCGCTAGCGGGCGCTTCATTGGCAGGTGGTCCGACCGAAGCCGCTCCTCCGTCCCAACCCATAGTGGGGATGGCAGCTTCCCCTGATGGCGGTGGTTACTGGCTCGTCGACAAGGCCGGGAGGGTTTTCGCTTTCGGTGATGCGACGTCGTACGGGCCCACCGACAGCCTTCCAGTCGGCAACGCGATGGCCGCCATTGCCGCTACTCCCGACGGCCACGGTTATTGGCTCGCAACCCGGGATGGCCGGGTGTTCGCCCATGGGGATGCCGCGCTCTACCCGCTGCACGGTCAGCTCCCTCTTTCTCAGCCGGTGGTCGGCATGGCGGCGACGGCCGACGGGCAGGGCTACTGGCTGGTGTCCGCGAACGGGTCGGTTGTCGGCTTCGGTGACGCTGTGGCCCACAGCCCCGCTTCACCCCGGGGGGTCGGCCAGATCGTGGGGATCGCCGCCGACACCGCCACTGGTGGCTACTGGCTGGTGAACGTTGACGGGATGGTATACCCATTTGACGCTGGGACCTACGGCTCGGTACCGGCATCGACAGGTGAAAGCGCTATCTCCGGCATCGAGGCGCTGCCCAGCGGAGCGGGCTACCGCCTTCTCGACAGCGGGGGATCGATGCTCTGTTTCGGGACCGCCACCCAGTTGGGTTCTGCACTCGCCTTTCACCCCTCTCGCCCCGTCGTCGCCATCGCCGCGCCGTAAACCGGGCGGGGCCTTTTTGGCGCCGGTCCGGAGTCAACTAACCTTTCCTTCCCGTATGTCGAATACGACCGACGGCACCTTAGGCCCCACCCCGCCCGACCAAGCCCGTGCCACCGGGCCCGACCTCGGCCCGGAAGCCCTCGTCTACATCGAGAAGGTACGCCAGGCCACCGCACGTTTGAGCGCCCGCGAGGTCGCTCCCCAGGACATCCGCCAGGCCCTGCAAGCGCTGAGGGACGTGGCCACCTTCGATGTCGAGGTCCCCACCACCAGTCCCCGTCGCGAAGTACAGCTGGTCAAGACGGGAGTGAAGCGCCTTTCCGCCTGGTACATGCGGTACCTCTCCGCCCAGCTCAACGCCTTCGGGGCGAGCATCGTGAGCCTGGGCGACGCCCTGGCCAGTAGGACCGAGCGCCTGGAGGCGAACACCGACCAGATGGCTGCCCGCCTTGGTGCCGTCGAAGAGCGCCTACGCCGGCTGGAGACGGGCTCCTCGCCCAAGCCCGGGCCGGCGGCCTCGTCCGTGGCTGCGCACCCCTCGGCCGGGCCCGCACAGGCCGGGTCTTCGCCGGCATCGTCGCCGTCGGGAACGGCGGCGACGTCGCCACGCTCCAGGCGCAACGCGCCGAGGAGAGGGCAACGGCCGTGAGGATCGACATCTACCTCCCCGGTTTCGCTCCCCACGACGCCATCGGCAACCACACTCTCCAGACCCGCCGAGTGCTGCGCCAGGCTGGCTACGACTCCGACATCTGGGCCGAGCACATTCTGCCCCCGCTCGGCAGCCAAGCCCGGCCCTATCTGGAGGACGCCTATGTCCCTGGGGAGGAACGGGTCCTGCTTTACCAGTCCTCGACCAGCTCGCCCATGGCCGCCTGGCTCAAAGCCCGGGCACAACGCGGCCAGGGCCTGATCGGCCACTACCACAACATCACGCCGGCCGGGTTCTTCGCACGGTGGGAGCCCCACATTGCCATCGCCATGGACAACGCCCGCCAGGAGCTGGCCATGCTTGCGCCGCATACCGAGATGTCCTTTGCCGATTCGGGCTACAACGAGGCTGAACTGATCGAGCTCGGCTACGACCAAACCACCGTGTGCCCGATCCTGGTGGACCTCGACGAGTACCACCGCCCACCCGATAGGGCGGCCCTCGACCGCCTTCGCCGCCGGCGTGAGGCTTCGGGGGCGCAATGGCTTTTCGTGGGCCGGGTGGCTCCCAACAAGTGCCAGCACGACTTGGTGGCGGCCTTTGCCGTCTACCGTCGGGTGTTCGACCCCCGTGCCCGGTTGACCCTTGTCGGCGGGGCCACCTCGCCCCACTACCAGCGGGCCATCGAACGGCTCATCGGCGAACTGGGCCTCGGCGACAGCGTGGAGATCGTGAGCGGGCTCGGCGACCAGGAGCTCCTGGCCCATTGGGCCACGGCCGACGTCTTCGTGTGCCTGTCCGAGCACGAGGGCTTCTGCGTCCCCCTTCTCGAAGCCATGACGCTTGGTGTGCCCACGGTGGCTTACTCAGCCGGTGCCGTGCCCGGGACCCTCGACGGCGCCGGCGTGCTGCTCGAAGACAAGGACCCCCTCACGGTTGCTATAGCCGTGGACGAGGTCTGCCACCGCGGTCCCGCCCGGGACCGCCTGGTCCAGGCGGGGAGGCGCAGAGCAGCCGACTTTTCCCTGGCCAACACCTCCAAGACGCTGCTTGCCGGCATCGAGGCGTACCTGGGGGATTAGGCCGACCGTGCCTGGGAGGCCTCGTGGTACAGCGTGGCGAGGCCCGCCGCGCAGGCGTCCCAGGTGAAGTGGCCGGCCCGTTCCAACCCTTTGCCGGCGAGGGCCTGGCGCACGCCGGTGTCGTCGACCAGGGTCTCCAGGGCCTGGGCCAGGGCGTCCGCGTCGCCCACCTCCACCAGCCAGGCGGCGTCCCCGAGGACCTCGGCCAGCGCCCCCGCGCCCGTGGCGACGACCGGCGTCCCCGCCGCCATGGCCTGCAGCGGGGGCAGGCCGAAACCCTCGTAGCGCGACGGGTAGGCATAGACCGTGGCGCCGGCGACCAGGCCGTCGCGGGCTGCTTCGTCGACCCAGCCCAGCTGCAGGATCCTGTCCCGGGCCGGGCAGGCGGCGACCGCTTCCTGCAGTGCAGGGGTGCCCAGGCCTTCGGGACCGGCAATGACCAGGGCCAGGCCGGGGCGAGCGCCGGCGGCACGACCGAAGGCTGCCACCAGGGTGGGGAGGTCCTTGCGGGGCTCCACGGTGCCCAGTGCGAGCACGTAGGCGGTCACCCAGTCGGGCAGGAGCCCGGGCCTTGGCCCCGTGCGGGCCGAGCGCGCGGGTGCCGAGGTGCCCAGGTAGACGGTTCTCACCCGCTCCTCGGGCATGCCCAGGGCGTCGACCAGCTCCCCTGCCACGAATTGCGAGTCCGTGTGGACCCAGGCCCCCCGTTTGACGGCCTTGTGCACCAGGTCCGGGTACGCCCTTGCCGCCGGTCGGCACCACTGAGGGAAGTGCCACGGCGACAGGTCGTGGACGCTGACCACCATGGCCGCGCGGCGGGCGGGAGGGACGACGAAGTTAGTCCCGTGGACTACGTCCACTTTGCCGGTGTAGAGCCCGGCCGGGGGGAAGGGCCAGCGCGCCCAGGATGCGTTGAGCAGCCTGGCCGGCACCCCCGGGCCGGGAAGCCCGAGGACGCCTACCCCTGCAGGGACCAGGCCGGTAATGGCCTGCCGGCCATGGCGGCTGAGGGCGAAAGCACCCACCTCGAGGTCTCCCCGGGGCACCAGAGCCTCCAGCGCCCTGAAGCAGAACTCGCCTATGCCGGTGCGGGCCCCCCGCAGCGGGGTGGCGTCGAGAGCAACCTTCAGCATGGCTATGGCTAGGCAACTCTAACGGTCCTGGGGCCCCCCAGCTACGCTTGCCGCGATGAGCAGGTCCCAAGGCGCCGCATGAAGCTGGCCTTTGTGCCGCCCCGCTTCGGCCCGGGCGTGCTCGGTGGCTCGGAGGCGGTGTCCCGCGAGGCGGCGCTCGGCTTTGCCGCCAGGGGCTACGACGTCGAAGTGCTGACCACCTGCGCCCTGGATCACTACACGTGGGCCAACGAGATGCCCGAAGGCACCTCGGAAGAAGATGACGTGCTGGTGCGCCGCTTCCCCGTCATCAGGCACCCCAGCCGCGCCGCACTGGCGGCGCAGCTTTCCATTCAGGCCGGCCGTGTGCCGGACATGGACCACCAGGTCAGCTGGTTGGGATTCCAGTTCGGGTCCCCGGCGCTGTTCGAGTACCTGCTGCGCCACGGCTCCCGCTACGACGCCATCGTGTTTTCCCCCTACCTGTTCTGGACCACGAGCGTGTGCTTGCCGTTCGTGGCCGAGCGGGCCGTCGTGGTGCCGTGCCTGCATGACGAGACGTACGCCCGCCTGGACATCCTGCGACCGGTCCTGGCCGGCCCCGCCCTGGTGTGGTTCCTGTCGGGGCCCGAGCACCTCCTGGCCCACCGGCTTGGCCCCCTCGCCCGCCGCCACAGTGTCACCGGCGCCGGCATGCCCGTGCCGGCAAGCTATGACCCCGCCGGTTTCATGGAAAGGCACCGGCTGGAGCGTCCCTTCGTGCTCTACGCCGGCCGGCGCGAGGAGGGGAAAGGCACGTCCTTGCTCGTCGAGGCGTTCAGGACGGCCGTGACGGAAGGCGGCCTGGACCTCGACCTGGTCATGATCGGCAAGGGCGAGTTCGTGGCGCCCAGGGCCCTGGCCGGGCGGGTGGTCGACCTCGGCTTTGTGAGCGACGAGGAGCGTAATGATGCCTTTGCGGCAGCCACCGCCTACGTACAGCCCAGCCGCATGGAGAGCTTCTCCCGCACGATCATGGAGGCCTGGTTGGCGGGCACGCCGGTCATTGCCCGGCGCGAGGGCGAGGTCGTGGCCTGGCACTGCGGGCGTTCGGGCGGGGGCGCCACCTTCTCTGACGGCTCCGAACTGGTCGCCCAATTGCACCTCGCCGGCTCCCACCCCGAGGTGGCAGCCGAGATGGCGGCCGCGGGCCGGCGCTACGTCATCGAGAACTACACCTGGCCCACCGTGCTCGACCGTATGGAGGCGAGCTTGCGCGCCGCCCTATGAACGGCCCCCGGATGAACGGCCCCCGGATGAACGGCCCCCGGATGAACGGCCCCCGGATGAACGGCCCCCGGATGAACGGCCCCCGGATGAACGGCCCCCGGATGAACGGCCCCCTGTGAGTGCCCCTCGATGACCGATCCCCGGGTGAGCGCCGTCCCTGCAACCGGCTCCGGGCCCGTCCGTTGCCTCGTGGCCGGCAGCTACCCACCTGTTCCGGGAGCGCCGGCGGCGGCGACGGTGGCGGCCGTACGACGGGCCTGGGAAGCCGGCCTCGAGGTGGTCGTGGTATCGCCACGCCCGAGTGCGGCGCCCTTCGTGCTGGCGGTCACAGGACGGGGACTGGCGCGCCAGCTGGCGGCCCTCGCCCGCCGGCACGGCTGCGAACGGATCGTCCTGTGCGCCGAACCCAGTTGGCCCCTGTGCGGGCGTCGCCCCGAGCGCCGGGCCTGGGCCCTCGCCTCCACCCTCGGCCGCTTTGGCCACGCCGAGCTCGTCGTCACAGGCTCACCCGAAGAGCTGGGCTCGTCCCTGGGTGCACTTGCCATCGTCGGCCGCGCCACCGCCACGGTCACCGCCGGCTCGGAGGTGCTGGCGGAGGCTCTACGTGCGGTTGGTGCCGGCGCCGTTCAGGTCGCCGAGCCCTTTGCCGGGGCCGGGCTGCGCCCGGAACTTGTGGCCGGCGCCGGTGGGGCGGCGGTGGGCCCGTTGGAGCCTGGCGCGCTCCTGCTCGCAGCCCGGGCCCGAAGGATGCTCAGCAGGACCGCTCGCGCCGTGCTGGGCCGGCGGGCGCCGGCCGTCCGCGCGCGGCTTGCCCACATCCACCGCCGCCTACGAGCAAGGGCACGATAGTCGCCAGGGGCGCCCCCTGCGCTCAGGAAATAGAGCGCTGGAAGACATAGCGTCTGAGCAGTGAGCCTGTCTTACAGCAGTGTTGTCCCTGCCCCCATCGAGGAGGTCTTCGCCTGGCACGCCAGGCCGGGCGCCCTCGCCCGCCTTTCCCCACCGTGGGTGCCGACGAGGTTGGTCGAGGAGTCCCGGTCGTTGCGGGACGGCCGGGTGGTGCTCGGCTTGCCGGGCGGCCTGCGCTGGGTGGTCGAGCACCGCCCCGATGGCTACGACCCACCGCACAGCTTCGTGGACGAGCTTGCTGCCGGGCCCCTGAGCGTGCCGCGCTGGCGCCACAGCCACCTTTTCGTCGAGGAAGGTCCCCAGGCCACCCGGGTCGAAGACTACGTCGGCACACCTGTACCGGCGTCCTTGCTCCGTGAGATGTTCGCCTACCGCCACCGGCAGCTGGCGGCCGACCTCGCCTCCCACGCCCGGATAGCCGCCGTGCGGGCGGAGCGGGCCACTTGGGCGAGCCGCCAGCCGAGTGGGCAGGAGGCCAAGCCGCACGGGCAGGAGACCAAGCCGCTGACGGTCGCCGTGACGGGGTCATCGGGCCTCATCGGCTCCGCTCTCACCGCCTTCCTGAGCACCGGCGGCCACCGCGTGGTCCGCCTGGTGCGTAGGAGCCCGAAAGGCCCGGACGAGCGCCAGTGGCGCCCCGAAGCTCCAGGCGCCGAGCTATTCGAAGGCATGGATGCCGTCGTGCACCTGGCCGGGGCGTCCATCGCCGGCCGCTTCAGCCCGAAGCACAAGCGGGTTGTGCTGGACAGTCGCGTGGGGCCGACCAGGCACCTCGCCGAGGCGGCTGCCCGCGCCGCCGGCCAGGGCAACGGCCCGTCCTGTTTCGTGGCGGCGTCGGCCATCGGGTACTACGGCTATGACCGGGGCGACGAAGTGCTGACCGAGGTCAGTTCGCAGGGTGACGGTTTCCTGGCCGACGTGGTCGCCAAGTGGGAAGCCGCCACTGCTCCTGCGGCAGCTTCCGGGCTCCGGGTCGTGCAGGTCAGGACGGGGATCGTGCAGTCGCCCCGGGGTGGGATGCTCGGCATCCTCTACCCGCTGTTCTTCGCCGGGCTCGGGGGCAGGCTGGGGAGCGGTCGTCAGTGGACCTCCTGGGTCGACATCGATGACCTCGTCGACATTTACGCCCGCGCCATCGTCGACCCGGCGTTGGCTGGCCCGGTCAACGCCGTCAGCCCGGAGCCGGTCACCAACGCCGCCTACACAAAGGTCCTGGCGCAGGTCCTGCGGCGCCCGGCCCTGTTCAAAGTGCCGAGCCTGGCGCCCCAGTTGGTGCTCGGTCCCGAGGGTGCCCGGGAGTTTGCCCTGGCCGGCCAGCGGGTGGTGCCGGCCAAGCTGACCGCCCTGGGCCACCAGTTCCGCCACCGCGAGCTCGAACCGGCCCTGCGCCATCTCCTGGGCCGCACAGTCCTCGGGGACTAGCCGAGCCAGGCTCTGGTACTGGTCAAAATGGGTGCCAGCGCGGGCCATCCGGCCGAGGACCTTTGCCTCTAGCGACCCAGGGAAAGCCTTCGTACGGTGGGCCTCAGGACAGGTTGGACAGACATTCGGGAAAACTGGTCCAGGGGGCGCAGATGGCAGGTTCCAAGCGGGACGTGGGTGCCGCCAATTCCCACAATTTCATCCTCCCTCCTCGTCACCGCTTGTTCGCTATTTTCAGTGATCCCGAAGTTGGTCGCGTGACCATCGAAGAACTGCGGTCCGAGGGCTTTGCCGGGGGAGACGACATTTGGGTCTTCAATGGCGAAGAGGATCTGAGGAGGGCGCGTTCGCATGGGCTGCGCACGAGGTTCATCCGCACGGCCCAGCGGGCAATGACAAATGACTTCAGGTACGTGGAGGTCCTCGAGGAGGCTCTTCGCGCCGGCGAGCTGGTGGTGGCCTTCAAGGTGCCCAATGAGCCGAGTGCCGACCGGCTGGCGCGGTACCTGCGTGACCGCTCCGCCCACTCGTTTGCCTACGGGGCCCACTGGGACTTCGTGCCTGTGGCTGCCTGAGCTCACAGCTGCTTCAAGCGGGTGGCGCCAAACCTGCTTCAAGCGGGTGGCAATCCGGCCACCTGTGAGCACGACGCGGGGTCAAAGGCGTCCAAGGGCCCGCGCCGTGGGTGGTCGTGCCCCGGGCTCCTGGATAGCCTTCCCCATGGTGACGGCGCATGAATGACGTGAGCCCATCAGCCACCGCACAGCGGGTCGCGGCCTACCGCCTCGGTTTCGAGCGCCAGGCGGCACCGTTTGGCGACCCGGGGGCGGACGAACGCTTGGCCCGCGACGTTGCCGGTTCGGTCGTGGTCTCGCAAGGAGAGGGTATGTCCAGGTACCTCCAGGCGCGGACCACCTTCTTCGACCGTGTGCTGCTCAACGCCTTGGACCGCGATGTCGGGCAGGTCGTGATCGCGGGAGCCGGTTACGATGGCCGGCCCCTACGTTACGCAAAGCCAGGAGTCCGGTGGTTCGAAGTCGACCACCCTGCGACCCAGGGCGACAAGCGGGCCAGGCTCGAACGCCTCGGTATCGCCACCAGCCATATCGCCTTTGTCGGCGCCGACTTCCGCGACGCAGGCCTGGGCCAGGCGATCGTTGCCGGCGGCTACGACCCCGCGGTGCCGTCCGTGATCCTGCTCGAGGGCGTTGTGGTTTACCTCGATATACCCGTCGTCGAGTCGGTCCTCCGGGATCTACGGGGTATCTCCACCGTCGGGTGCCGGCTGGCGGTCTCGTTCTCGGCCTCGGGGACGTCCCCGGACCGGGATGCCCGCCGAAGGGCCTTTCAGGAGGGGGTGAGCGCGCTGGGGGAGCCGGCACCGACGGTCCTGGGCCCGGACGCGGCCGCCGCCGTGCTCGCCCGCACGGGTTGGGGCGTCAGCGAAGTGCCCGACAAGGCGCGCCGTGCCGGCTTCGTAGTTGCCGAACCGCGCTGGGCCCAAGGAACGCACAGGGACCGGGCCTTTGGTTGAGCCCGCGGCGTAAGCGACGACCGCCGCCGCCAGCTGCCGAGGAAAACTGCGGGCCACGAATATTTGCGGGAGACGCAGAATTGTGTTACCGTGGCCGAGGTGAGCGTCGCGGGCGGGCAAGGCGGGTGCGATGACGGCGGCAGTACGGGCTTGCGCGAGCGCAAGAAGCAGGCAACCCGCAGGGCGCTGGGCGTGGCGGCGCTGAAGCTGGCGCTCGAACGTGGCCTCGACAACGTCAGGGTCAGCGATATCGCCGCTCAAGCAGGAGTGTCGGAACGTACCTTCAACAATTACTTCTCGAGCAAAGAAGCGGCGGTCTGTGCCCTTGGCGCCGACCGGGCCGGTCGCGCCCTCGCCGCCGCTCGGGACCGCCCGCGCAGTGAGGCGCTGGCTGAATCGCTTGTCCAGGCCATAGCCGGTAGTGAGGCTCAGCCGGAGCCCGACAAGGCCGTGTTCCGCTTGTTTGTGTACGACCCGGTCCTGCGGAGGGAGTACTTCGAGGCAACGTCGTCCCTGCAGCGTCAACTGGCTGAGGTCATCGCCGATAGGGCAGGCATGGGCCCCGACGACTTGCTGCCGAGCGTCGTCGCCGCCGTCTATCACGGGGCCGCCCGGGCCGGGATGTTGTACTGGCTGCGACCTGACTGCAAGCAGCCCCTGGCGTCGGTGCTGCGCGAGGCACTCAACGCGCTCGCCCCCTTCGCATCAGCGCTCGAACAAAGCGGCCGGGTGGAACAAAGCGGCCGGGTGGAACAAAGCGGCCGGGTTGAGAGGACCGCGTAGTGCTGCTCCGGCTCCTCCGTGTGTACCTTCGGCCCTTCCGCCGGTCGATCCTGATCGTGGTACTGATGCAGTTCGTCCAGTCGCTGGCCAGCCTGTACCTGCCCTCCCTCAACGCCGAGCTGATCGACAACGGCGTCGTCAAAGGCGACACTGGCTACATCCTGGGCAAGGGCGCCGTGATGCTGGCCGTCACACTCCTGCAGGTGGCCTGCTCGATCACCGCCGTGTATTTCGGTGCCCGCACGGCGATGGCCCTCGGCCGGGATCTGCGCGCTGCGGTCTTCCGCCACGTGCAGGACTTTTCGGCGCGCGAGGTTGCCCACTTCGGCACCCCATCGCTCATCACCCGCACGACCAACGACGTCCAGCAGGTACAGATGCTCGCTTTGCTGAGCTTCACGCTGATGGTGGCCGCGCCGATCGTGGGTGTCGGCGCCGTGATCATGGCCCTCAACCAGGACGTCGTGCTGTCCTCGCTATTGCTTGTCATCGTCCCGGTGCTCGCCGCTGTGGTCGCGCTCCTGGTCACCCGGATGCGGCCGCTCTTTCGCTCTATGCAGAAGCGGATCGACCGGATCAACTTGGTGCTCCGCGAGCAGATATCCGGGGTCCGCGTCATCCGCGCCTTTGTGAGGGATGACTGGGAGCGGGACCGTTTCGCGGGGGCCAACACCCAGCTCTACACAGTTGCCCTAGGCACCGGTCGCCTTATGGCGTACATGTTCCCGGCGGTGATGCTCATCGTCAACCTGGCCAGCATCGCCACCTTGTGGTTCGGCGGCCGCCTCATCGGCGATGGGAATATGCAGATAGGCGCCCTTACCGCCTTCCTCACCTACCTGATCCAGGTGCTCATGGCGGTGATGATGGCGACCTTCATGTTCCTGCTGGTCCCCCGGGCCGAGGCGTGCGCCGAGCGCATCCAGGAAGTCCTCGGCACCGAGCCGAGCGTGGTGCCACCCCTGCAACCAGTGGCACCTCCCGATGTGCGCGGCCGGCTCGAACTACGCGACGTCGAGTACCACTACCCCGGGGCCCAGGAACCGGTGCTGTGCGGTGTCAACCTGGTGGCCGGGCCAGGTGAGGTCACCGCCGTGATCGGCAGTACGGGCAGCGGCAAGACGACGTTGCTCAACCTCGTGCCCCGGCTTTTCGATGTCACCGGCGGAGCGGTGCTGATCGACGGGTGCGATGTCCGCGACCTGGGCACGGGCACCCTGTCGAAGCTGGTGGGCTTCGTGCCCCAACGGCCTTACCTGTTCTCTGGCACGATCGCCTCCAACCTCCGCTACGGGCGGGAAGACGCTGACGACGAGGAGCTGTGGCATGCCCTCGACATCGCCCAGGCTCGCGATTTCGTCGAGAAAATGCCAGGACAACTGGAGGCCGAGATCGCCCAGGGTGGTACCAACGTCTCGGGTGGGCAGCGCCAACGTCTTGCCATCGCCCGCGCCCTGGTGCACCGCCCGGCCATCTATCTGTTCGATGATTCCTTCTCCGCCCTCGACTACAGCACCGACGCCGCGCTGCGCGCCGCTCTTGCCCGCGACACCGCGGGTGCGACGGTGGTCATCGTGGCCCAGCGCGTCAGCACGATCCGCCACGCCGACCGCATAGTTGTCCTCGACCAGGGAGAGGTTGTCGGCAACGGTACGCACGAGGAGCTGATGGCCGGCAACGAGACGTACCGCGAGATCGTCCTGTCCCAGCTCACCGAAGAGGAGGCGGCGGCGTGAGCCCGGCCTCCAACGGGCCGGGCGCCGATGGCCAGGTCCCCAACGGCCAGGTCCCCAACGGCCCGGCCCTTCACGAGAGGCTCGGTGAGCGGGCGACCCCGCGGCGCATCGCGCCCGCCAGCCGCGGCTTCGGTCCCCCGGGGATGCGCGGCGGCGGTGACAAATCCCTCAACTTCGGCCCGTCCGCCCGCCGGTTGCTGCGCGAACTGCGACCGCAGCGTGCCTTCATGAGTGCCAGCCTCTCTCTCGCTGCCCTCAGTGTCGGCCTGTCGGTACTCGGGCCGAGGCTGCTCGGGGATGCCACCAACCTCATTTTCTCTGGTTACATCAGCAAGAAGATCCCGGCCGGGGTGACCAAGGCGCAGATGGTGGCCCAGCTCCGCCACAAGGGTCAGGGGACGCTGGCCGACATGCTCAACGCCATGCGCCTCCTCCCTGGGCACGGCATCGACTTCGACCACGTCGGGCGGATCCTTCTGCTGATACTGATCGTGTACCTGGGCTCGTCGGTCGCCGGCCTGTTCCAGGGGCGGACGATGACCGTTGCGGTCCAGCGCACCGTTTTCGGGCTGCGGGGCAAGGTGCAGGCCAAACTGTCACGCCTTCCGCTCAGCTACTTCGACGGCCAGCCCCACGGCGAGATCCTGAGCCGCGTCACCAACGACATAGACAACATCGCGCAGTCCCTCCAGCAGACCCTGAGCCAGGTGGTGAGCTCGCTGCTCACGGTCATCGGGGTGCTGATCATGATGTTCCTCATCTCCCCGTGGCTGGCCTTGATCGCGCTGGTCACGGTCCCGGTGTCAGCGGTCCTCGCCGCTCAGGTCGCGAAGCGTTCTCAGCCGAACTTCGTCAGGCAGTGGAGGACGACGGGCAACCTGAACGGTCACATCGAGGAGATGTACACCGGTCACTCCCTGGTCAAGGTTTTCGGGCGGCGCCACGAGGCGGAGGAGACCTTCAAAGCTCACAATGACGCGCTGTTCGAGTCCAGTTTCCGGGCGCAGTTCGTTTCCGGGATCATCCAACCGGCGATGATGTTCATCGGGAACGTCAATTATGTGCTGGTGGCGGTAGTCGGGGGCCTTTTCGTCGCTTCGGGGCAGCTGTCGCTCGGCTCTGTGCAGGCGTTCATCCAGTACTCCCGGCAGTTCACCCAGCCGCTCACACAGGTGGCGAGCATGGCCAACCTGCTCCAGTCAGGAGTGGCGTCGGCGGAACGGGTCTTCGCCTTGCTGGATGCCGTCGAACAGAGCCCGGACCCCGAAGCGCCCGAGCACCTAACCGAGCCCGAAGGCCGCGTGACGTTCGAGGACGTCTCATTCCGCTATGTGCCCGGTACCCCGCTGATCGAGGACCTGTCGCTGTCCGTGGCGCCGGGCGAGACGGTGGCCATCGTGGGGCCGACCGGCGCCGGCAAGACGACCCTCGTCAACCTGCTCATGCGCTTCTACGAAGTCAACGAAGGGAAGATCAGGCTCGACGGCACCGACACAATGGCCATGCGCAGGGAGGAGCTCCGGGCTGAGACCGGTATGGTCCTCCAGGACACCTGGCTGTTCAGCGGCACCATAGCCGAGAACATCGCCTACGGGGCCCCCGGCGCCACGCGTGAGCAGGTCATAGAGGCGGCCAAGGCCACCCACGTGCACCATTTTGTGCGGACACTGCCCGATGGCTACGACACGGTGATCGACGAGGAAGGGTCGTCGGTGAGTGCCGGGGAGCGCCAGCTGATCACGATCGCCCGCGCCTTTTTGTCCGATCCCGTGATCCTCATCCTGGACGAGGCCACAAGCTCCGTGGACACCCGTACCGAACTCCTGGTCCAAAGGGCCATGAATGCCCTCCGCCACGGCCGTACCAGCTTCGTCATCGCCCACCGCCTGTCGACAATCCGCGATGCCGACCACATCCTGGTCATGGAGGCGGGCCACATAGTCGAGCGCGGCACGCACGCCGAACTCCTGGCCGCGGACGGGGCTTATGCCCATCTCTATGCGGCGCAGTTCGCGCAGGCTCTATCCGAGGTCGAATGAGCTCACGGGCTGGCCGCGAGCAATTCATCAGTCGCGGCGTCGGGGCGGCCTTCGAAGTACCGGTCGATGACACGGCTGAAGGTGGGCTCTTCTGGTGCGGCGCGCATGAACAGGGTCATCGACGAACGCAACTTCGCCGCGTCCAGCGCGCCGAAGATTTGTGCCGCGCTCCCGGCTTCGAGGCCGGCGACGATGCCAGAACATTCCAGTAAACGAGGACCGAGGACGGCGTGCGCAAGGTACGCCCTGGCCTCGTCGGCAGACGCGATCGCGTAGAGCCGGGACATCGGGCTCCGCCCCAGACCGGCAAACTGGGGGAAGACGAACCACATCCAGTGGGTGACCTTCTGGCCACCGCGGAGTTCCTGGACGACCTGGTCGTAAACAGGCTCCTGGGCCCTCAGGAAGCGCCCGAGGCCGTAGCGGTCGCCCATTTTCCCAAGGTAAGCTCCGCGTCCCTAAGGAGGCAAATACATGAAGGCTGCCATCTACCGGGAGACAGGCCCGTCGAGCGTGCTGTCGGTCCAAGAGATCGAGACGCCGGTGCCGGGGCCCGCACGAGTGCGGGTGCGGGTTGCGTACTCGGGGGTCAACCCGACCGACTGGAAGACACGCTCGGGTGCCACCGGTGGCAACCCCGCTGGCTTCCAGGTGCCCCACCAGGACGGCTCAGGGGTCATCGATGCCGTCGGCGAGGGGGTCGCTGAGCGCGCCATAGGGCAACGGGTGTGGCTCTTTCTCGCCGCCGCCGCCAACCGCTACGGGACCGCCGCCGAGTACTCGGTCGTGCCTGTTGAACGGGCGGTGCCACTCCCCGACGGCGCATCCTTCGAGCTCGGGGCATGCCTGGGCGTCCCCGCTGTCACTGCTGCCCACTGCCTGGGTGGCCGGGATGCCCTGGCTGGGGCCAACGTACTCGTGGCCGGAGGAGCCGGGGCGGTCGGCCATTACGCCATCGAACTGGCTAAGCACGCCGGCGCGCGGGTGGTAACCACGGTCAGCACGGAGGAGAAGGCCGAGCTTGCCCGGGCCGCCGGAGCTGATCTCGTGGTCAACTACCGCGAGCCCGGAGCAATCGAACGGGTGAAGGCTTTCGCCCCCCGAATGGACCGCATCGTTGAACTGGCCCTGGGTGCCAACCTCGACCTGGACCTCGCCGTGGCCGGGCCGGGGACGGTAATCGTCGTTTACGCCGCCGAGCCCAGGGACCCTGTCCTGCCGACCCGGCGGTTCATGACCGCCAACGTCGCGGTCCGGTTCGTGCTCCTCTACGGGGTCCCCGGGAAGGAGCTGGCCGCGGCGGTCGGATGGACCAGCGAGGCTCTTGCCGATGGGGCGTTGTCGGTCCTGCCGCTGCAACGGTTCTCCTTGGATGACGTGGCCGCCGCCCAGGACGCGGTCGAACGCGGTGCCGTAGGCAAGGTGCTGGTCATCCCGGGCTGAACGAAGCGAGCGGCTGAGCGGCGTGCCGCTCAGCGCTCGGTCGCCCCGCGCCTGTTGCGATGACGATAGTTGGTGCCGCGTCGCCATGGGGTTGTGACCCCTGTTCTCCGCGTCCTCCGGGACGGATGGGTTATCCGGCGCGCTCGCCCGCGCGGGGCCGGGGCCGAGAGGGGAGGGCGGCGACGACGAGGAGCACGCCGGCGCCGGTGACGCTGGCGGCGACGACCATGGCAGTGCGGTTGCCCGCCATGAACCCCGTGCGGGCGGCGACGACGAGTTCGGCACCCAGGAAGCCGCCGACCTCCCGGGCCACGGCCAAAGCTCCGCCGATCGAGCCCAGGATGGCGTGAGTGGCGATTATTGGGATCTGGCGGCCGGCCAGCACGGCGTGCATGTGGTGCTGGTAGCGGGTAGAGAGCACGCTGCCGATCACGGCAACGCCGATGGCCCCGCCCACCTGCATTGAGGTGCTGTTGGTCGCCGAGCCGACGCCGGCGTCGTCCCGTGACAGGGCGCCGAGGACCGAGTCGGTACATGCGGGCAGCAGTAACCCGGCGCCCAACCCCATCAGCAGCATGCCTGGTAGCTCCTGGAGATAGGTCGCGTAGGTGGAACCGGCGGCAGCGACCTGGGCGAGGCCGCCCACGATCAGCAGGAGTGCCCCGGCCGCGGTGACCTTGGTACCGGTCCATCTCACGAGGCGGTGGGAGGCGAGGGCGCCGGCGGCCAGGACGCACGAGACAGGCAGGACGCGCACACCGGCAGCCAGGGGGCTGTAGCCCAGGGAGAACTGGAGGAACTGGGTCATGATGAAGAGGCCGCCGAATAGGGCGAAGACGCCAAGGCCCAGGGAGGCGGCTGCGACGCTGAAACGCCGGGAGCGGAAGTAGCTGAGAGGCAGCATCGGATGGTCAGTCCGGTACTCCCACATTAGGAATGCAGCCACGACAGCCAACCCTCCGGCGGCCGTGCCGAGGACCTCGCCCGACTGCCACCCGCGGGTCGGGCCCTCGATGATCGCCCACAGGACGAGGCCCAGCCCGCCGATGGAGAGCAGGGCGCCGAGCGGGTCGGGGGCTCGCGTGTTGAGGCTGCGGGACTCGGGGACCAGCACCAACGTGCCGACGATGCCGGCCGCTACCACGGGGACGTTGACCAGGAAGACCGAGCCCCACCAGAACCGTGAGAGAAGGAGCCCGCCGGCTACCGGGCCGATGGCGATCCCGAGCCCCACCGTCCCCGCCCAGGTGCCCACAGCCTTGGCCCTTTGCACGGGGTCGCGAAAAAGGTCGTTCACGATGGAGAGCCCTGCCGGGATCGTCATGGCGGCGCCGGCCCCCATGACGGCGCGCCACGTGATGAGGGCATCGACACTGCCAGAGAAGGCGGCGCCGAGCGACCCGCCCCCGAAGATGACCAGGCCGGTGAGGAACAGACGCCTCCGGCCGAAACGGTCGGCCACGCTGCCGGCCACGAGCAAGGTGCCGCCAAAGACGATGGCGTAGGCATCAACGATCCACTGCAGCTGGTCGGTAGTGGCTCCCAGTCGCTTCACCAGCGTCGGGAGGGCGACGTTCAAGATGGTGTTGTCGAGGTTGACCATGAGGACGGCGACGCACAGTACAGCCAGGGCTGATTGGCGCCTAGCGCGCCTGGCATCATCCCCGCGGCTGCCTTGCGCCGTAACCTCGCACGCGTCGGCGGCCGCGCCGCTCACCGGCTGCCTCCCCCGGCACTGCCTCCCCCGGCACTGCCTGCCGCGAGGCCCGCAGGGCGATAGGCGGCCCCCAAGGCAGCCAGGATCTTCGCGAGCCCAGCGCGGTAGCGCGTTTCGAACTCGGGGTCGTCGGCGCTCATCCCCAGGAGATGCAATGCCGCGTCGGGGAAGATGATCGGGGCGGCAACGGCGCCGATAAGCACGAGCTGGAGCGTGCCCGGGTCGAGGTCCGGGTTGAGCTCACCGCGCTCCTGGCGGCGGACCAGCTGTTCCGCGCTCGGGTAGACATCCTCAGAAACCTGGGGAATCTCGTTGTCGCCCAGAGCAAGGCCTCGCCAGGCCAGCAGGCGCATCGGCCGCGGGTCGCTCAGGATGTCGTGCACGTAGCGGGCCAGGTTTTCCGGCATCGAGAGGGTCAGGTCCAAGAAGGCGTCGCGTCGGGCGAGCCAGGCCCGCTGTACCGCTACGAGAAGGCCCTCTTTGCCGCCGAAATGGTAGGCGATGAGGTCTTTGCTGACCCCGGCCCGCTTGGCGATATCGCGGACCCTTGCGCCGGCAAAACCCTTGGCGGCGAACTCCTCCAGCGCTGCGTCCACCAGGGCGGCTTTGCTGCGCTCGGCATCGACCTGGCGCTGTTCGGGTGTGGGCGCCCGGCGGCGGCTACGCGGGCCCGAAGCCCCGGTTGCGGTCACAGACATCAGTCTAGCAAACTCAGACAGTCATCTGTCAAGTTCCGACGATTGTCTAATGGACCTCGGGACCGCCGCGGGAGGGAAGCAAGGAAACAACAGTTCGGAGCTCGGTCGCCACCTGGTTGCAGTTTGCCGGCGCGCCGGCAGTAGGCCTGCCTGCCGGCCCCGGGTAGTCGGAGGCTACGAGCGACGGGACTTGCCAGGCACTGGAGGCATCGCTGATGACCTCTTCTGCTAGCACCAGCAACCGGTCGCTGGTAACCGGATGGTCCGTCAGCACCCGGGACACGACCCGTTCGCCCGAGGGGTTCTGGAGGAGGCCGCCGTGGAACGCCGGCAGCACCACTGACGGGAACGACAGTGTCTCGGCCGCCGGCGTAACCGTGGCGTCGGCCAGGGGCAAGAGCGCGAACTGGCGGATGCCCGGTATAGGGCAGGACATCGCCTTCCCGATGGCTGGCGCCTGCTGGTCCAGAGAAACGAACAGCGGGTTGTCGGGCGAGAGGTTGATCGGGGCGACCCCCTGGAACGCGCCACTGATCAGCTCCATCACGTCGCTGCTGGCAATCCCCCAACCCTGGTTGCCGGTCGTCGGGTACCAAACGCGACCAGGGTCCTCGAGCGGGCTGGCCAGGACGAGCATCGCCACCCAAGGGCTCGGGCTTGCCAGGAGCGCCGTCTTGGCGACAAGGGCGCCCTCGCTTTCGGCCACCACGTCAACGGGTAGGCCGGTCTGGGCGTGGAGGGAGGCGACCTGGGCCAACAGCATGCGGTCCAGTTTGAAGACGGACTTGGCGGTGTCCGCCCCGGCGTAAGGTAGAGGCTCGCCCGTGGGGCCGAGGCCGTTGTAGGAGAACCGCTCCTCCACGAAGTCCCCCGGGAAGGGGTGCACGCTCTGGCCCTCCCAGATTGACCCGTACCCCGACACAACGAGCACGGCAGCCCGGGCCCGCGGCGTGGCGGGAGCGAGCAGGTCGCTCTTCAGCGGGCTGGCGGTCGCCTTCTTCGCCAGGTTGAAGCCCAGAGCGGTGCCGCCGCCGACGACGCCGATCATCGCCAGAGCGGCGATCGCGGCGACGGGCACCAAGCGATGGACGGGCCGGCGGTCTGCCACAGCGCGGACTAGCCCTACCCACGACCAGGCGTTGAACAGGCCGCTGATCGCGGCGACGATCGGCCACAGCGCCACGGGGACGGCGGCCATGACCGCACTGGCCAAGCTCAGCACCACGAACGCCAGGGCCACCCAGCCGACGGCCCGGGGTGCCACAAGGCGTTGCCACCAGTCCCCGCTGACGGCGGCGGGGTGGAGGATGAACGCAACCAGGAGGGCGGTGGGCACGGCGGCGAAGAAGAGCCAGGAAACGGGCACGAACGCGAGGCTGAAGAGTACGGCCACGCTCGGGGAGAGCAGTATGGTGGCCAGGGCGGTGGCGAGAACACCCCGCAGGACGAGCCGCTTGGCCGGTGGCCGCCGGAGGTTTTCGGGCCAGGCCAGGTATACCGAGATGGCCGTGAGCGTGCCCCGCACGACGAGCATCGCCAGCAGTTCGGCGGCCAGGGCAAACATCGAGTCGTGATAGACGCTCACCCAGCGCAGGTCGCTGAAGACGCCGAAAGGGGCGATGGCGCTCGCCTGAGGTGCCAGATAAGGGCGGGACCCATGGTCGAGGCCGGCGACAAGGCCTGCCTCGACAACGTTCAGGCCGATGCAGAGGGCAACCAGTTTCGGCCACCGTGACGGGCCCCGGTAGCGGGAGACGGCCAAGCGGGCCCACTGGCCCACATTCCCCAATGCGGCCATAGCACGAGAATACCCCGTGGCCCGGTCCGACGTTTTCTCCGCGAGTGTTCTGGGCGCGATTTGCGCAACCGGTTGCGATCGCGGGTGGTTTCTCACTCGCCAGTGCGCCCAGATGGCTGTCCTGCGCCCAGAACGAAGGTGCTGGCGGGCAAGAACGCGCTTGGCGGTTGGAGGACCGCCGATAACGTGGCTCCGAGGTTGTATCTTCCGCCGGACCACGAAATGAGGACTTCCTGCCCTGTATGGGACGGCCGGTACCGGAGAAAACTTGCGGCATGGCACGCCCCGCCGTCGCGCGGCTCACGGGAACTTACACCAGCTTGCAGGACGCCGCCTCGACCCAGCTGAGCGGTCCCGGCTTCGAGGTGCTGGACCGGGAGCAGTGCCTGTCGCTGCTGTCCAGTGCGACCATAGGGCGTGTCGGGGTGACGATCGGTGCCCTGCCGGCCGTCCTGCCGGTCAACTTCTGCCTCATCGATGGCCACGTCGTGTTCCTGACCGGTCAGGGCTCGCAGCTGAGCGCGGCCCTGCGCGGGACGGTCGTGGCGTTCGAGGTCGACTGGGCCAGTGAGCTGACCAGGGAGGCGTGGAGCGTGCACATCGTCGGCGTCTCGCGCGTGATCAAGCCCCAGGCAGCCGACTGGGCGGCCGTCGAGCTGGCGGGGTTGCGCCCGTGGGTGCCAATGCGCGGCCGGCACATGGTCAAGATCGTGCCGGAGAAGATTTCCGGTCGGCACTTCTCGCCGGGGGCGCGGTAGGCGTCCTAGCCCTCCCGAGACGGCCCGCTCAGCAGGCCGTCTTGATGGGCCTCAGGTGGTCGCTAGTTCGGCAGGGCCTCGCCGCGGCCCGGCTTTGACCGCTCGTTCCAGTTGCGCCAAACAAGGCGGTGAAGCGGGACGACCTCGGGGAGGTCCCGCAGCCCCGGGATGAAGGGTACGGCGAGGAGCAGGAGCGTCGCCAGGCCTGTCATGTAAATGGCGATGAGGTCGACGTTGGCTGAGTTGTCGAACCCGGGCATCTGGTACCACAACGTGTAGAGCCACAACCACGGCTGGCCCGGGTAACTGCCGGTCTCGTTCATGACGCCCCACTGGCTGCCGCTCAGGTGCTGCGCAGTGGCAATCTGGGCGAAGTACTCGCCGTCCTCCAGGAACAGCAGCGGCCTGGTGAAGTTGGTGCCGTAGAAGGCCTGGTTGGCGATCAGGTCAGCGTCGAGCGCCCCGCTGCGGGCGAGGGTGAACTCGGTGGCGATCAGGACCGGGACGGGCCCGTCGGTGGCCTTGGGCACCACGGGCGTGCCGTTGGCGAACGAGACGTGGTTGACAGCCCTGGCGTAGGCGGCGTCCCAGGCCGATTGCGCACGAGCCGGCGCCCTGTTGTACCGGGCGAGGGCGGACGCCAGGCTCGGGTCGGTCGGAGCGACCTTGGCCAGGGGGCCGAGCACGAAGGTCTGAGCGGCGTTTATGGGCACCCGCACCCCGCCCAGCTTCTCCCACCCGACGCCGAGGCTCTGGGTGCTGCCATTGTTGTGGTTGTAAGGCGGGCCATACGTGGCCGTCTCGCTGGTGCCGGCCAATTCGCTTGTGGCGGTGGCGACGAAGTCGGCCGGGGCCAGCCTTGCCCATGTGGAGATGGTGACCGACGGCTCGTCCGGGGAGGACAGCACGGCGGCAAGCAGGACGACGAGGACAGTGGCGACCACCGTGGCGGCGAGGGCCTCCTTGGCGATGTCGTAGACGCGGGTAGGGCCTTTCCAGTCGCCGGCGTCTGCTGCCCGTGCCTGGCGGCGGGCCTCGGCCCCCCGCACCCTGTGGGCGGGTAGCGGGTGGGCCACGCCTCGGACGCGCACCAGCAGGACGTGGGCGCCTACGACGGCGGCCAGCACGACCGGGATGAGCACGACGTGCCAGAGGAGCATCTGGCCGAAGTTCATGAGGTTGAAAAAGCCGCCTAGGCCGGTGGCGTTGATGGCATCCTTGCCGTTGGTCGAAATCCACTGGGAGTCGAAATTCTGCTGGGACAGGTAGCCCGTGAAACACTCGACGACCGAGGCCAGGAAGGCGAGCACACCGGTGATCCAGGTCATGGCCCGCCGCCCTCTCCAGGCCGCCATCCAGAACTTGCCCCACAGGTGGATGACCATGAAGGCCATGAACAGTTCGACCGACCACAGGTGCATGCTGTTGAAGAAATGGCCGACCGGGTCGGTGTGCCACCAGTCGGTCCCCCCGAGGGCGATGACCATGCCCGAGGCCACGGCCAGGCCGAGAGCAGCCAGGGTGGCCACCCCGAAGACGTAGATCCACGATGCCACATATGCGGGCTGGCGGTCGGGCAGGAGCTTGTGCGGTGGGAGGAACCGCATCCACAAGCGCCGCAGTGCGCCCGTCCAGGTCACGTCACCCTCGTCGGCGATCTCGGGAGCCTTGGTGGAGGTGCCGGCATCGCCCTCCGGCTCACCGGGCCGTTCCGTGCCGGGGGCGTGGTCGGGGAAGCGCATGAGGAGGGCAGCGCCGAAGATGACAACCATCACGGCGATAAGGGCGAGGTTGGCTACCGAGACGGTGAAGATCGACCAGTGGAGGTAACGGCCCGGGCCGTTGAGGTCCACAAAGCCCAGCAGGCCGCCGTTCAACGGTCAGCTCCGTGACAGGTGGCGGCGGAGCGCCCCCAGGCCCGTAGATCGAGTTGAGGTGGCGAAAGGTGCCAGGGACGGCACCGCAAAATGGAGTACATAGGCAAACCTAAGGGGACTTGTGGTGGTGGTCGCTAGAGCCGAACGTCCCTTTCTAGTGCTTCCCCGTAGGCTCCGTTGGCTGGCTGTGCGGTTCGTTGGGCACGCGCCCCAGGGCAAGGGGCGGCACGGGCAGGCGGGCACCGCTTTGCGGGCATGGGAGAACAAAGTGGGCGGGCACCCGGCCCGCGGCTGAGGATGTTCATCTTGGCTTAAGGCTGGCGCGCCAACAATGTCCCTATGACGCTCGTCCAAGGGTCACGCCAGCTCCGGGGGATCAAGTGATGGTGCCCCCGCCGGCCCCAGGGCCAATTCACCGAGATCGCCAAGGCAGAATGGGCAAATGAGTACGGCGACAACTCCATCGGGCATTCCATCGGGCCAACCTGCGCAACACCCGCCCCTCGGCGAGGGGGCCCCCGGAGCGGGGCCCGAGAGCATCGCGGACAAGCTCCGCCGGCGCGGCCATGACGCAGCCCTGTTGCCCCTGCGGGCGTTCTTGGGCGCAACCTTTGTCTTCGCCGGCCTGCAGAAGCTGGCCAACCCCAACTTCTTCAACCGGGCGAGCCCTATCTCGATCTGGGCCCAGCTTGCTGGGGCGGAACGCACGAGCCCGCTCCACGCCATCCTCGGGCACCTCCTGCGCGTTTCAACCCCTCTGGGCCTGCTCATCGCCGCCGGAGAGGTGGCCATCGGACTGGGCATCCTGCTCGGCCTTTTGACCCGGGTCGCCGCCACAGGCGGCATGCTGCTCTCCTTTGGGCTCTTCCTGACGGTGAGCTTCCACTCGAACCCGTACTACACCGGTGCCGACATCGTCTTCTTCTTTGCCCTCACCCCCCTGCTGCTTGCCGGACCGGGCCCGCTCCTGGCTCTCGACCCGGTGCTGGCGCGTCGAGCCCTAGAAACGAACCGGGCCGGCTCAGCCCAGCGCCCGGCGCGCCCGTGGGTGACCACTCCTGCGGGGACCGACTTAGTTCTGGTCCGCCGCACGTTGCTTTCGAGAGCTGCCGCGGGCGTGGGCTTACTTGGCCTCGCCGCCATGGGACTTGACGGGCTGATCGGGCGCGCCATCGGCGGGGCGGGTAGTGCCGCCGCTACCCCTGTGCTGGGCGGCAACAGCGCCTCCACGACTACGGCTAGCCCCTCGCGGGCCACGACGACCGGTCCAACCGGCCCGTCATCGACCACGGTCGTGCCCAACAACCCCCCCGGCAGCGCACTCGGCCCGGCAAAAGATGTGCCGGTAGGCGGGTCAGCTTCCTTTACCGACCCCGCGACGGGCGACCCGGGCATCGTCATCCAGCAGAAAGCCGGCCACTTTGTCGCCTTCGACGCCGTCTGCCCGCATGCCGGTTGCACGGTTGGGTACAGCGCGGCCAACGACCTCATCGTCTGCCCATGCCACGGCTCCGAGTTCAATCCCTCCACCGGCGCGGTGGTGGCCGGCCCGGCACCACACGGTTTGCGCCCGATAGCCGTAGCAGAAGGCGGCAACGGAGAGCTCTACGTCGTCTGAGGGCGGTCGACTGCACCGGGGCCGCTGGGTGCCGTTTGCCTGAACGGTGTTGCCGTTCCGGGGCACCGTCTCGTGGGTGGAACCGACGCCAGGTCACTTCCATATGGGCGCCACCACGCGGGGCATCGGAGATTCGCCAGCGACCTCCGGTGGAACCCACTGGTGCTGCCCGGCCCGGGATGGGAATATGGGACGGTGGAGCTGCTGGCCGTACCCGTCGACAACCCGGAGGGGCTGAACGTTGTCCTCGGCCAGAGCCATTTCATCAAAACCGTCGAGGACCTTCACGAAGCCCTGGTGGGCAGCTCCCCGCATACCCGCTTCGGCCTTGCCTTCTGTGAGGCGTCGGGGCCCCGGTTGGTGCGCCGCTCGGGCAACGATGAGGACCTGGTCGAGCTGGCCGTTGGCAACGCGCTGAAGATCGGTGCCGGCCACAGTTTCGTCGTGTTCCTGCGCGACGCCTTCCCCCTCAACGTCCTGAATGCGATCAAGGCGGTGCCCGAGGTGTGCCATATTTTCTGTGCCACCTCCAACCCCGTCTCGGTGGTGGTCGCCGTGACCGAGGCCGGTCGGGGCATCCTCGGGGTCATCGACGGGGCCGCACCCCTGGGCGAGGAGCAACAGGGCGACGTTGCCGAGCGCAGAGAGCTTCTCCGCTTGATCGGGTACAAGCTCTAACCCCTTTCGCCGGCACTGCCCGCTTTCGTCGGGACTGCCCGCTCACGTCCCTGGGGGCGGGCGTTTTGGGGTCTCCGCGCCCATACTGAGGGGCCGAAGGGCCCGGGTCGCGCGTGCGGGCGGTGCGCTAGAAAGCTAGAAAGAGGTCAAGTAGCTCTGCGAGGCAGGGAGCTTTAGGAGGCAGCGTGGAAAATCGACAATGGGCATGCGTCGACGGCAACGAGGCCGCCGCTCTTGTGGCCTACGCCCTTTCGGAAGTGATCGCGATCTATCCGATCACGCCGGCGTCGCCGATGGGCGAGTACGCCGACGACTGGGCCACCGCCGGGAAAAAGAACCTCTGGGGCCAGGTCCCCGACGTCATCGAGATGCAATCGGAAGCCGGCGCCGCCGGCACCCTTCACGGCGCCCTCCAGAAGGGGGCGTTGGCCACCACGTTCACCGCGTCTCAGGGCCTTCTCCTGATGGTGCCCAACATGTTCAAGATCGCCGGGGAGCTGACGCCTGCGGTGATCCACATCGCCGCTCGCTCGGTTGCCACGCACGCCCTGTCGATTTTCGGCGACCACTCTGATGTGATGCACGCCCGCACGACCGGGTGGGCCATGATGTGTGCCAGTTCTGTCCAGGAAGCCCACGACTTCGCTCTGATCTCCCATGCCGCCACCCTGCGGGCGCGGGTGCCGTTCCTGCACTTCTTCGATGGTTTCAGGACCTCGCACGAACTGGCCAAGATCAACCTGCTCCAGCCGGAGGACCTGGCGGCCCTCTTCGACGCCGGTGCGCTCATCGACTTCCGCCTCCGGGGCATGAACCCCGACGCCCCCGACGTGCGGGGCACCGCCCAAAACCCGGACGTGTTCTTCCAGGCTCGCGAGGCGTGCAATCCCTACTACGACGCCGTTCCCGCAATTGTCCAGGGGACCATGGACTCGTTCGCACAACGCACCGGCCGGGCTTATCGTCTCGTCGAGTACCACGGCGCTGCCGACGCCGAGCGGGTCATCGTGATCATGGGCTCAGGGGTTGGCGCGGTGCGCGAGACGGTCGACACTCTCGTCAAGCGGGGTGAACGGGTGGGGCTGGTGACTGTTCGGCTCTATCGTCCTTTCCCGGCTGACCAGTTGGTCTCCGCCCTGCCGCCGAGCGTCCGTTCGATCGCTGTGCTTGACCGGACCAAGGAGCCCGGCGCCGTCGGGGAGCCCCTTTACCTCGACGTCCGCGCCGCGCTGGACGAAGCGATGGAAGGGCCCAAGCCGGTTTTCGGCGCCCGGCCCCGTGTGATCGGCGGCCGGTACGGTCTTTCGTCAAAGGAGTTCACCCCGGCGATGGCCAAAGCCGTTCTCGACCATTTGGCCACCGAACGGCCCAAGCGCCATTTCACCGTCGGCATAAATGACGACGTCAGCTTGCTGAGCCTTCCCTGGGACCCGGACTTCCACACGCCGCGGCCCGACAACCAGGTCCAAGCCGTCTTCTTCGGGCTCGGGTCCGACGGCACGGTCGGCGCCAACAAGAACAGCGCCAAGATCATCGTCGAAGCCACGGGCGCCTTCGCACAGGCCTACTTCGTCTACGACTCCAAAAAGTCGGGTGCCATGACCGTTTCGCACCTGAGGTTCGGGCCGGAGCCGATCGATTCGACATACCTGGTGAGCAACGCGGACTTTGTCGCCTGCCACCATTTCGGCCTTCTGCGCCGTGTCGACATCCTCGGCACCGCCAAAGACGGCGCCACCTTCCTCCTCAACAGCCCCTACGGGCCCGCCGATGTCTGGGCGCAGCTGCCCGGCAACGTCCAACGCCAGTTGCAGGAGAAGAACATCTCCCTGTGGGTTGTCAACGCCGACCGGGTGGCCGTCGATGCCGGGCTCGGCAACCGGATCAACACCGTGATGCAGACCTGCTTCTTCGCCCTCTCGGGAGTGCTGCCACCAGACGACGCCATCGCTCAGATCAAGGGCTCCGTCGAAAAGGCTTACGGCAAGCGTGGCCGCACCATCGTCGAGCGCAATGTCGCTGCCATCGACGCCGCGCTGGCCAACATGGCCCGGGTGGAGGTCCCGGCCGAGTTGACCGTGTCGGCGCCCCGCGCCCGGACCATCCCGGAGTCGGCCCCGGAGTTCGTCCAGCGGGTGACCGCTATGATCATGGCCGACCAGGGAGACCTCTTGCCTGTGTCCGCCCTCCCGGTGGACGGGCGCTTCCCGTCCGGCACCACCCGTTACGAGAAGAGGGCCATCGGCGCGGATATCCCGATCTGGGACCCCCTGATCTGCACTGACTGCGGCAAGTGCACCATCGTCTGCCCCCACGCGAGCCTCCGGATGAAGGTGTTCGCTCCCGAAGCGCTCGTTGGTGCTCCCGACGGGTTCTTGTCCAAACCTTTCCGTTCCAAGGAGCTGGCCGGTCACCTTATGACGATCCAGGTCGCCCCCGACGACTGCACCGGTTGTGGGGTCTGTGTCGACGTGTGCCCGGCGAAGTCCAAGACCGAGGCCAAGCACAAGTCCATCAACATGCAACCTGCGATCACGCACCGGGACGGGGAGCGTGCGCTGTGGGACTTCTTCGAGTCGATCCCGGAGCTGGACCGGTCCATACTGCCCCACGATTCCGTGAAGGGCTCCCAGGTGCTCCAGCCACTGTTCGAGTTCTCGGGCGCATGCTCCGGGTGCGGGGAGACGCCCTACCTCAAGCTGGCTAGCCAGCTGTTCGGGGACCGGATGCTGGTTGCCAACGCCACCGGGTGCTCGTCGATCTACGGAGGCAACCTGCCTACGACCCCGTGGGCCACCAACTCCGATGGACGTGGGCCGGCGTGGTCCAATTCGCTGTTCGAGGACAACGCCGAATTCGGCCTTGGTATGCGGGCCGGCCTGGATGCTCAGCGGCGAGAGGCCAGTGCCCTGCTCGCTTCACTGGCCGGGGACCTAAGCCCGGAACTCGTGACCTCCATCCTGGAGGCTGACCAGGGCAACGAGGTGGCGGTCTTTGCCCAACGCCAAAGGGTCGCTCGGCTCAACGAGGAGTTGGGCCGGCTGGTTGCGGGCAGCGACGCTGAGGTCGGTGCCCGCGCCCGCCACCTCCTCGCACTATCCGGCGCTCTGGTCCACAAGTGCGTTTGGATCGTGGGCGGCGACGGCTGGGCCTACGACATCGGTTTCGGTGGCTTGGACCACGTACTCTCCTCGGGCCGTGACGTCAATATCCTCGTGCTCGACACCGAGGTCTACTCGAACACGGGTGGCCAGGCGTCGAAGGCCACGCAGCGGGGAGCGATGGCGAAATTCGCGGCAGCAGGGAAAGAGTCGCCCAAGAAGGACCTGGGAGCCGTGGCCCGTGCGTACGGCAATGTGTACGTCGCCCAGATAGCCATCGGGGCGAACGACCTGCAGGCAACCAAGGCGCTGCTCGAAGCCGAGGCCTATCCCGGGACCTCGCTGGTGATCGCCTATTCGACCTGCATCGCCCACGGCATCGACATGGAAGTGTCGATGACTCACCAAAAGGATGCTATCCGTTCCGGCTACTGGCCTCTCTACCGGTTCCATCCATCTGAGCTGGAGACGGGGCAGCCCTTCAAGCTCGACTCGAAGGCACCACAGATACCCCTCGCCGACTTTGTCGCCAGCGAGGCCCGCTATGCCACCCTGGCCCGGTCCCATCCGCACCAGGCTGCTCGCTTGGCCGCACTGGCGCAGGCCGATGTGACCGAGAGATGGCGCTACTACGAACAATTGGCGACCATGCAGCGCACTGTCCCGCAGGACGGGCCCGGCCTCAAGGCCGACGCCGAAGGCAATGTTGGCGATCCGGGTGAAGAGGAGGTCAAGTGATGGCTGAGCCAGACGCAGTAGACCTGAGCACCACCTACCTGGGCCTCAAGCTGGCCTCACCGATCGTGGCCTCGCCGGCCCCGCTCATGCGTCAGGTGGAAGGGTCCAAAGAGCTGGCCGAGGCGGGGGCCGGCGCCCTCGTACTGCCATCGCTGTTCGAAGAGGACATCCTCGCAGAGGAGGTCGGCCTGTCGTTCGCCCTGGAGTCCGGGAGCGGGCAATTTGCCGAGGCGCTCGACTACTTCCCCGCGGTCCCTGGTTTCACCAGTGAGGCCGACCGGTACCTGGAGTTGCTGGAGAACACCAAGAAGGCTGTCGGCGTACCGGTCATCGCCAGCCTGAACGCCTCGTCGCTCGGAGGTTGGGCCCGCTACGCCAGGCTGCTCGCCAGCGCGGGTGCCGACGCTCTCGAACTGAACGTCTACCGTGTCCCCGCCGACGCTGGGTTGACCGCAGCACAGGTTGAGGAGGCGGACCTGGTCCTGGTGACCACGGTTTGCGAAAGCGTGGCGCTGCCTGTGGCCGTGAAACTGTCCCCCTACTATTCGTCCATGGCCAACTTCGCCGCCAAGGTGGAAGCCGCAGGCGCGGCCGGGCTGGTCCTGTTCAACCGGTTCTACCAGCCCGACCTGGATCTGGAGACCCTGGACGTGGTGCCGAAGGTGGACCTCTCCCGGAGTTGGGAGCTGCGCCTCCCGCTACGCTGGATCGCCATCCTGCGCCCCCAGCTGAAAAGGCGCCTCTCACTGGCAGCTACGTCGGGGGCCCACCACGGGGTAGATGCCGTCAAGGCGCTGGCAGTCGGCGCTGACGTTGTCATGATGACATCAGCCATACTGCGCTTCGGCCCAACGCATGTCCATACGGTTGAGTCGGAGCTGCGTTCCTGGTTGGCCGAGCACGACTACGACTCGGTGGGCCAGCTCCGGGGGTCGGTCTCCCAGGCTACGGCGGCCGACGCCGGCGCGTTCGAGCGGGCCAACTACAAGAAGATCCTGCAATCCTGGACATCAGGTGACCAGCGTCCTCTACTGGGACCGGACTGAGCTTATTGGGGTAGCCAATCGGCGGGCGCGGCTCGCCCGCCCTGACGTCGGATCTGGCCGCCCGGGGTACGGGCCGCCTCTTTAGCGTCGCTTGGTGAGAAACCTTGTGGGGGGGACCGGTTCAAGCGGGGGCTAGTGCGCGACCTGGACCGTCGAGCCACCGGTCATGGCGAGCAGTTGGTCATAGGTCGTGGAAAAGACGGCGTGCGGGGTGCCGGCTGAGGCCCAGATGGTCGCGTACCGGCTCAGGTCCCGGTCCACCAGTGTTCGCAACGGAAAGGGATGCCCGACCGGCGCTACGCCCCCGATCGGTTGCCCGGTGGCGGCCCGCACTTCTTCCGGCGTGGCGCGTCGCAGGGGCGCAAGGTTGGCGGCCGTCGCCACAAGTTTGACGTCGACACGGTGGGCGCCGCTGGTCATGATGAGCACCGGTTCTTTCCCGGCCATGAACACCAGGCTGCTGGCAATGGCACCGACATCGCAACCCAGAGCGGCCGCCGCGTCGACCGCAGTGCGGGTCGAGGCGTCGAACTGACGGAACTCGGCGTCGGGGGCCACCCCGGCGAGAGCCTCGGCTACGGCACGGGTATTTCGGTGCATGGCTTGTTCAGGCAGCTTATGCGGCATCCGTGGCGCTGATCGCCCAGGCTCGCCCGTTGCTCGGCCCGCCGTGCACCTCTATAGCGAGACGAAGCACCCAGCCTGTCGTCGGCTCTCCGGCTCCCCACGCGAACCAGCGCACGTGTTGGAGGACCTCGCCCAACTCGTCGGGCTCGAGTGGCCACTTATGACTGAGCCCACCCAGGGTGGCGAGCACCCACCAGGCCGCATAACGGCCCGGGGCGGCACCTCGCCGGCGGCCGTAGGCCCCCCCGCTCGCGGCCGCCCATGCCATCACGGCGATTGCGGTCCCTGGTCCCAGTTCGCTGAACTCCCTAGCGCGGGCTCCGAGGGCGGCCACCGCGTCGAGGGCGTTACCGTCGACGCCCAAGGCTTCCGCTCGCCCGTTGGACTCTGTCGTCCAGGTGCCCGCGAGATCCACCAAGGCACCGGCGACCTCGTCAGCGCCGGCTGGCCTCGTCGGCGCCAACTCCGGCGCCGCCGGCAGCTTCGGCACCGCCGGCGACTCCGGCACCGCAGGCAAGGGCCGCAGCGGCGGGAGCCTTGGCGGTGGTGCGCCCATCCGGTCGGCGTGGTACTCGGCCAGGGCGTAGGACGGCTCCCACGGCTCCAGCCGCAAGGGCAGGTCAAGGACCTCCGGCAGCCCAATCGCGACCGGGTCGCCGGTGAGGTCCTCTCCGCGGACAACACGCTCGTGAGCGGCCATGGCGGCTTCGGGGGTGGCGTGAAGGTGAGGTGACAGCTCGGCCCAGGCATGCGCCGACGCCGCGACCTCCGGCAAAGGCCCAAGGGCAAAGCGCCCGGGAGCTGATTCCAACATCAACGCGCCCCAACGGCCCGGGGCTTCCAGCGCGAGGCGGTACTCGATGTGAGCTGCCACCGCCCAAAGCTGCTTGCCGCGCTCGAGGGCCAGTCGGCAGCGCAAGCGGAGAGCGGCAAGTTCACGCCAACCACTGCTGGCAACGAGGCGATTGACATGGCGCGTAAGCCCGTCGAGATCCCCCAGTTCGACGAGTTCGGCTGACTCCTCGGACAGCTCTGTCAAGCCTTGTTCTTCCACAGTCGACTCTGGCGTAGCGCGAACGCGGTGTCAAGACGGCCACCGGGCCCCACATCATGAGGGCCATCTGTGTATTCCTTCCTTCCAGGCGGCCGCAGGACCGGCGCGCCGCGCCAGTGGCGACGCTGTCACGAGCTAAAGGTCGGCACCCCTAGCCAGGAGCTGAGCTGTTCTGCTTTACCGCCTCAGCTGGGGGAGCTCAGCACTTCTGAAGCGCGCCGCTCCAGTGCCCGCCACCCGGTTCGGTGTGCCGGCAAACAACGAGGGGGCGCCTTCGGCGTTCCCTCGTTCGTCGAGCAGGTGCTCGTGTGACGACTACGGCGCAGGCGGCGCCACAGAGCCGTAGGCCACCGCGAAACCGTCAGGGGTGTACTCAGAGGGCGTCGATACCTGAACGCCGCCCTGGACCAGGACGACCGCCGCGGTGGCTTTGGTCCTACCGGAGGTCTGCAGGACGGTGAAATTGACTGCCGGAGAATAGGAAGCCAGGTGGTAGACGCTTGTCCCTGGGAAGGCAACGGGCACCGTTGTAGTCGGTTCTGATGTGCTTGTGCCCCGTGCTGGTGTGCCCGATGGTGCCACCGGTGCGCCGACCACGTAATCGGCCGTGGCCCCTGGTCCGCCGTAGGTCGTCTCGGTCCTGAAGTCCTGCTTGCTGGTGTTGTCATCCAATGTTATTGCCCAAGTGTTGTCGCTGACCCGGAAAATGTCGACCGTAATACTGTCGCCACCCTGGACGGTCATCACGATGGGCGTTTGTTTTCCAGACGTGCTCCACCAAGGAGTTATGGTCACCTCGGGACTGGCGGTTGGGGTAAATACCTCGGTCACGCCAGCGTCGATGATGCTGGGCCCGGTCGCCCCGTCAAGGCCCACCCATTCGGAGACAGCTGACGAGGCAGTTGAGGGAGCTATTTGGCCCTGGGCGTACGAGATGGTGTTCGGAACAGTGAAGGCGCCGGTTACCGAACTATACGTCCCGGTCTGTATGTAGCCGCTCCAACTCGTTGGGCCGTTCCCCACTATCATCGTCAAGGAAGCGGTGGCAGTTTCCTTCTTGGGTGAGGAATCGGTGACCTGGACCGTGAACGTGTAGGTCCCGGCGGAAGAAGCTACCCCGGACAGGTTGCCCGCAGTGGACAGTTTGATCCCGGTTGGCAGCGTGCCTGAAGTCTTTTTCCAGGTGTAGGGAGCGGTCCCGCCGCTCGTGATCAGGGGGGCAGTGTAGGGGCTGTGTGTGGTGGCGGCGGGCAAGGCGGTCGTCGCCACCAGCAACGACACAGGGGCGATCTCCAGTTTGTAGGCGAAGGTGGTGGACTCGGGGTGCGGCGACGAGTCGGTCACTTTAATGCTGAACTGGGAAGTCCCCGGACTGATGGGGGTGCCGGTCAGGTCCCCGATGGTGCTGAGTGTGATCCCGTTGGGCAAGCTCCCCGACGCGACGGTCCAGTAGTACGGGGCGGTCCCCCCGGAGGCAGTCAGCGTTTCGGAATAGGCCGACCCTACGGTACCCCCAACTAGGGAGTTGGTGGTGATCTCCAGTGGAACCTCGGCCACGACCAGCTTGAAGGTGGCGGTGGTCGCCTGCGGGGTCGGCGACGAATCGTTCACTTTGACTTTGAACTCGTAATCCCCGGGTATGGTGGGCGTGCCGGTCAGGGCGCCCGTGTTGGACAGAGTTACCCCGCTGGGCAGCTGGCCGGAGTCCAGGCTCCAGGTGTAGGGGGGTACCCCGCCGTTGGCCATCAAGGTGGCGGAGAAAGCGGAGTTGATGGTCGCCCCGGGCAGGGATTTGGTGCTGATGATAAGCGGGGTTGTGGTTATCGTAATGTGGAACTGGTGGGCATCCGTCTGGGGGGACGGAGCAGAGTCGGTGACCTGGACCACGAAATGATATGTGCCGCCGCCAGTCGGGGTACCGGACAGGTCGCCGGTGTTGCTCAGGGTCAGGCCGGGAGGAAGCTGGCCGTTCAGCCATTTCCAGCTGTAAGGCAGCACCCCGCCCGTAGCCTGCAGGGTGGCGCTATAGGCCGATTCGGTGGCTCCTCCGGGCAGGGACTTGGTTGTGATCACCAGAGGTGCCGGAGCCACCGCGAGGGTCAGCTGGGCGGTCAGCGTCAATGCTGTTGGTCGCGACGAGTCGGTCACCTCGATGTTCAGCGGGAACGAGCCAACCGTGGTCGGGGTGCCGGCTAGCACACCTTTGGTAGACAGCGTGAGGTTCGCCGGCAACGTCCCGGATGCCAGTTGCCACTTGTAAGGTGCCCGTCCGCCCTGAGCCTCGAGCTGGTGTGAGTACTTCTTGCCTACCCCGGCGCCGACCAGGCTGGCGGTGATTATCTTCAGCGGGGGGAAGCTGTTCTCGACCACGTACGCGTCAGCAGTTACGACAGAGCCGTTGCTGCCGGCGGCCGAGACCTCGACATGGAGGTGAGTCAGTTGCGCCGAATCGCTGGGGGCGACCTGGGCGGTGACGCTGACTGTGCCGTGGGCGCAGTTCTGATGGGCCGACGGGACCGTGATGCCGACCATACCGGTGAACCAGCATGTCTTGGCGTTGCGTACGTTCACGCGCAGGGTCGTCGTACCGCCCACAGCAGGCAGCACCGACCGGCTCAAAGCAATCTTGGTGATCTGGGGGGACGTGGCCCCTGGGGTCGTAACCGCCCCAGCGGCGCTGGCACCCGTGACCAAGGGCACCAACAGCACGCCGGCGGCAGTGAGCGCCGTCAATGGGCTGTGCCACCGGCGGCCTGAAATAGGGACGGTGCGTCGTTTGGCAGCACGCCACGCCGTTGTTACCATATTTGTCTCCTCTGATATGGCTGGCATTGAGGCCGAGTAGCGCTCGGACGTGGGCCCTTGGCGAGCCGCGTGCCACCTCGGGCTGTGCCGCTCCCCACACCGGTAAATCGGCAAAATGGGGAACGGGCTTGAGGCTCTCGGGCGGCACCGGGCCGTCTGCTGGTCGGCGCCCGGGCCGGCCTGCCTGTCCCAATTTTCGCCGAACCGGCACCCTGAAGATTAGCTCTTCCGACAGCGGAGATAATCTGTAATGTGGCGACGAATCGTGCGCTCGTGGCGCACCTGTACAGACGGGCCGGCTTCGGGGCGACCCCGGCCGAACTCGATGAGCTGACCCGGCACAGCTGGGTCGACCTCGTGGACGGCCTCCTCGCAGGCCTCAGCGGGCCCGACCTTGCCGGTGACGCCGTCGAGCTCCCCCACCTCAGCACGGTCCCGGAGTCCAACGTTCCTGGGTACTACGTAAACGGGTGGGAGGAGTACTCCAACCTGGTCACGTGGTGGCTCGAGCGGATGGTGGTGACCAGTACGCCTCTGCGGGAGAAACTGACCCTGCTGTTGCACTGCCAGTTCCCGACCTCGTGGGCCAAGGTCGGTTGGGCCTACATGATGTACGTGCAGAACCAGCTTTTCCGCAGGCTCGGGCCGGGCAACTTCGAGACGCTGGCACAAGCCGTGGCCAAGGACCCGGCCATGATGATCTGGCTGGACACCGGCACGTCCCACGCTGACGATCCCAACCAGAACTTCGCCCGTGAGCTGATGGAGCGCTTCACGATGGGCGTGGGCAACTACTCCCAGGAGGACGTGATCCAGGGGGCCCGCTGCTTCACCGGGTGGGAACTCGACGGGACATCGGGCGGGTTCTTCTTCAACCCGTGGGACCACGACGACGGGGTCAAGCACTTCCTGGGCCGGTCCGGGCGCTTCAACGGCGAGGACATCGTCCACATCGTCACCCACGAGCCGGCGTCCCACCGCTGGGTGGTCTCCCGGCTGTGGTCATGGCTGGCCTATCCGGTCACTCCCGCTGCCTCCGTTGTCGGGGAACTGACGCCCGCCTACGCCAAGGACCTCAACCTCACGCACCTGCTCGAAGCCATGCTCAACCACCCCGCGTTCGTCTCCCCGGAGGCCATGAACGGCCTGGTCAAGCAGCCGATCGAGCTGCTCGTTGGCGCTCTGCGCGTCCTCGGCCTCACAACTGCGCCCTTCTCCCCGGGCACGCTGTTGTCCCTGCTCAGCGGCACCGGCCAGGTGCCCTTCACGCCGCCGTCGGTGGGTGGGTGGGGTTCCAACGAGTACTGGCAATCGACTGGTGCGGCGGCGGGTTACCTGCAGCAGGCTGCCGCCCTGGCCGGCGTCGCCAACCTCACCGCAGTCGAGAACAACGACGGCCACCCAGCGGACCAGGTCACCGCAGCCCTGGACCTGATCGGTCTTCCCGAAGTGTCAGACCGGACCAGATCGGCGCTCACATCGTTGGCGCTGAACCTGCGGACCAACACCGGCTCGTGGCCGGCCCAGCAGCTGGTTACCCTCGCACTCGTGTCGCCCGAATTCGCGATGAACTGATGAGCGATGAACTGATGAGCGATGAACTGATGGAGGAGACCCTGTGACGCTCAACCGGCGGCAGTTCCTCACCGGCGTGCTCGGCGGCAGCGCTGCGGCCGGCCTGGTCCGCTTCAGCGGGCTGGACTCACTGTTGCGGATGTCGCAGGCCTCGGCCGCGACCGTCCCGGCCAAGGGCCCGTTCGTGCTCTGCACTCTCTACGGCGGCAATGACGGGCTCAACACTGTGGTCCCGTACGAGAGCGGGATCTACCGGGATTGGCGCGGCGACCTGGCCATTCCTGGCGACCAGGTCCTCCCCCTCGGCGGCGACGGCGAACAGCACCTCGGTTTGCACCCGTCCCTCACTCAGCTGTACGCCCTATGGAAGGCGGGCAAGGTCGCCATCATCTGTGGTGTCGAGTACCCCAAGCCGAGCTTCAGCCACTTCCAGTCCCAGCTCATCTGGCAGACGGCCCAGATGTCTGGGGACCCGGCTCCAGGTTGGCTCGGCCGCTGGCTCGACGTTACCGGCACCGACCCGTTCCGTGCCCTGTCGGTCGGCCCGAACCTCCCACCGGCGCTGGTCGGCGCCAAGCAACAGGCCAGCTCGGTGGCCGACTCGACCTCGGCCGACGCCCAGCTCCCAGGGCAGGGCCCTGCCTTCAGCGGTCCGTACAAGCAACTGATGACCACTTACCCGGGCGAGCCCAGCCTCCGGGCCGCCCAGGCGACCTCCGGTGCCAACTTGATGGCTGTCGGCACCAGGGCGGCCGCGGCGCTCAGTAAAGAGCAGCCTCCGGCAACCTCGGGCGACGCGGGCGACATCGGCACCCAGCTCGACATCGTGGCCGAGTTGATCAGTTATGGGCTCCCCACCAGCGTTTACAGCGTCAGCTGGTCAAGCTTCGATACTCACTCGGACCAGGCCAACACGCACGCCGGGCTGCTCAGCTCGCTCGACGCGGCCGTGGCGAGCTTTATGAGTGCGTTCAGCACCCCGACGCCAGGCAAGAGCCCGGTGATGGTGATCTACAGCGAGTTCGGTCGCACATCCCGGGTCAACGCCAGCAACGGCACCGACCACAGCTCCGCCAGCGTGGTCTTCGTGGTCGGCCCAGGAGTCAAGGGCGGCTTCTACGGGGCAACGCCGAGCTTCACCAAGCTCGACCCGTACGGCAACCTCATCTTCACGACGGACTTCCGGCGGGTTTACGCCACTGTGCTCGAGCAGGTCCTCGGCGTCGAAACGCCCAGGTCGGTACTTGGCGGTTCGTTCCGCACGATCGACTTCCTCTAGATCCATGCCGGAGTACCGCTTTTCCGGTGACTGAAAAGGGTGCGTGTTACGCGTCGAGGTCGACCACCAGCACGAGGTCGTTATGCGCCACCGCGAACCGATGGCGCGCCGAGTCGACAGCAACCGGCGGGACCGGGTCCTTCAGGTGCCAGATGATGCTGCCTCCCTGCCTACCGGTCATGATCTCCGGCCATTCGTCGACCACCCGGGCGGTCATCGGGTCGACGAGGCGGGGATGGTCGAACAGGCACAAGACGTGGTGCCCGAGCCGGTGCATCGTGCCGGTGTGACCGCGGAACGTGTTCCGGGCTACCCAGTCGTCCTCTCCGAGTGACCACACGCCGATCTGCCCGGGGGGCAACCCGTCGCTGTCCTGATAGAGCGGACCTTCTTCGTGGTTCGTGCTGACCGCGAGCAGGTCCGGACTGAGCCAGCAGGCCGCCTCGACCTCGCCGGCTATCGACCCATTGGGCAAGACACCGGTACTGTCCAGATGAGCGCTGTCACCTAGCGCCTCGAGCGTGTCGTAGACAACTGCCAGGCCGGCTGGGTGCCGCACCCAACCGGCCGAGAGCAGGTACCGGCCGCCGGGGCTGAGCATAAGCCGTGAGTGGAACAGGTCCGGAGCGTTGTCTGTGGCAGAGCACAGCCGTTCGCCTCGAGCAAGCGTTTCGATCGTCAGGCGGTTGTAACCGTCGGGGCAGTGGACGAGGACCTCCCGGCCGTCGGTCAAGAGCCCCACGGCGACGGGGTACTCGTAGGCGTTGGCATGGTAGTAGCTGCGGTTGATCTCGCGTACGTGGTGGCGGGAGGTGGCCACCAGGCCTTTTGTGCCCAGGACCGTGTACAGGACCCTGAGCCCGCTCGGTGCCGCCACAACCCGGTCGAAGTCGAAAGCCCAGCTGGTAGTACTTGGCTTCGTCGTGCCGTCCAAGGCGACCGAGGCTTGGCCGCCGGCGACATCGACAAGGCTGTCGCCCAACCACAGCAGCGACCGAGCCCTGTGGCCTCGCTCGAACCGGAGCCGGGTGATCTTGGGCACGCGGCCAGCGTATGTGCCCCAGCGGTGTGACAACAGGTGATGCTGGCAAGTCGGCGGTACGATCCCGCGGGCTACCGTCGGCGCGCTGGTGATCGACGTGGCGGTATAACCTTGCGCCCATGCGTGAAGCCGTGAGGTTGGCTGTTATTGGCGGGTCGGGCCTGTACGCCTTAGGGACACCGGGAGAGGACGTATGGCCCCACACGCCCTATGGCCAACCAAGCGACGCCATCCGCCTGACCCGCGTGGGTGGCCAGCCGGTGGCGTTCCTCCCACGTCACGGTCGTGACCACACCATTCCTCCTCACAAGATCAACTATCGGGCCAATCTCTTCGCGCTGTCCCGTTTGGGTGTCGAGCGCGTGATCGGCCCATGCGCGGTGGGGAGCCTCCGGCCGGAGCTCGAGCCAGGATCGGTGGTGGTCTGTGACCAGTTTTTCGACCGTACCCGAGGGCGCGCCGACACCTTCTTTGACGGGCCCAAGGTGGCTCACCTCAGTGGGGCTGACCCCTACTGCCCCGAGTTGCGCCCACTCGCCGCGGCGTCGGCCCGTCAAGCGGGTTTCACGGTCGCCGATGCCGGGACCATGATTGTTGTGCAGGGGCCGCGGTTCTCCACCCGGGCAGAGTCGCAGTGGTTCCAGCGGATGGGTGCGGACGTCATTGGGATGACCCAGTACCCAGAGGTGGTACTTGCCCGGGAGCTGGGGATGTGTTATGTCACGTTGGCTGTCGTAACCGACTACGACGCCGGCTTGGCAGGCCGCCCCGACGTCGCGGCGGTTACCCACGAGGACGTGATCGCCACCTTCTCGCGCAGCCGTGACCGGCTTGTGCAGGCGCTGGCGAACCTTGTCGCGGCGGTCCCGGAGGACCGGGGTTGCGCCTGTCAGGCCGCAACCCAATCCCTCGGACCAGACGACGACTGACGGCGCCATCGCGGCCCTCGCTGTGCACCGCTCGAACCGACGGCCGGCCGTAGGCCTATTCGACCTACTGAGCTGGCCTCAAGATGCCGAAGAACCAGGTGTGCAGGATGCCACGTGCGCCGACGGCACCGCTTCTGAGGTGCCAGCTGCTTCTCATGTGCCCGCTGCCGGCGTTGAGTACGATCGCAAGATGGCTCGTGGGCGCGGGCTTGACCGGCCCCAGCAGCTGCACCGTGCCCTCCAAGAGAGCGAGGCGCGGTTCCAAGCTCTCTTGGCGTCACTTGACGACCTCGTCTTCGAGCTCGACGAGCACGGGACCTATCTCAGGGCCTGGACGACGGATGAGTCCCTGCTTGTGGCCCCAAGGAACGAGCTGCTCGGCCAAACGCTGGGCGAAGCACTCGGCGAGGAAATCGGGCCGCGCTTGTTCCATGCGCTTCGTCGTGCCCTCGGCACCGGCCGTCCTGAAATCGTCGAGTACTGCCTGGAGGTCCCGGCGGGCACCCGATGGTTCCAGGGCCGGCTCGCCCCCATCCTCGGCCCTGGCGGCCATCAGACCGTTTGCCTGCTTGTGCGAGACATAACGGCCCAGGAGCTCGCCGAAAGCGCTCGGCGCGAAGCGGAGGGGCAGCTCCGGCGCCAAGCGCTCTACGACGGGCTCACCGGCTTGCCGAACCGAGCCCTGTTCCGTGAACGCCTCGACCATGAGCTGAAGGTGGCGCGGCGCGCACTTCGGGACCTCGCCGTGCTCATGCTGGACGTTGACCGGTTCAAGGAGATCAACGACACGCTCGGTCACTCGGCCGGCGACGAAGTCCTCAAGGAGTTCGCCCGCCGCTTGTCGGCGGTGACCAGGGAGAGCGACTCCGTCGCACGGCTCGGGGGAGACGAGTTCGCGGTACTGCTGTCCAGCGTTTCGGAAGACGACGGCGCCAGGGTCGTCGCCCGCCTCTCGAAATCCCTCGAAGCCCCGATCCTCGTCGACGACCTGCCGCTCCACATCGACGTGAGCGTCGGCATGGCAGCCTTCCGCCAAGACGGTGAGGATGTGGACTTGCTGCTCCGGCGGGCTGACATTGCGATGTACTTGGCCAAAGCGGCGAACGCGGGTTTCGCCCTGTACGACGGCTCCCTCGACCCGCACCAGCCGGACCGGTTGGCGCTGGCCGGCGAGCTTCGCGGCGCGCTCGACCGGGGCGAGCTCGTCCTTCACTACCAGCCCCAGTTGTCCCTCTCGGAAGGCGGCGGTGTCGTCGCCGCTGAGGCGCTGCTCCGATGGCAGCACCCTCGGCGTGGCCTTATCCCGCCCGACGACTTCATCCCTACGGTTCAAGAGACGAGCCTCATCAAGCCGCTGACGCATTACGTACTGGACCGGGCACTGCGGCAGTGCCGGGCCTGGATGGACCAGGGGCGGCCACTGCGCGTCGCCGTGAACCTGGCCATGCGCAACCTCATTGACGAGGACCTCCCCCGTGACGTGGCCGAACTCCTCCGGCTCCATGCCGTCCCACCGCATTTGTTGGAACTGGAGATCACCGAGAGCTCGGTTGTCGCCGACCCGCGGCGTACAGAACCAGTTCTGGCCCGGCTGGCCGGCATTGGCACCCGGCTGTCGGTCGACGACTTCGGGACCGGCTACTCGTCGCTCACCTACCTCATGCGCCTCCCGGTCGCCGGGATCAAGATCGACCGGACGTTTGTGACCGAGATGGCCACGGCCCCGGAGAAAGCGGTCATCGCCCGCTCGATTATCGACCTGGCACACAACCTCGGCAAGGAGGTGGTGGCAGAAGGTGTCGAGACAGCCGATGTCCTCGCCATTCTTCAGGGGCTCGGCTGCCACCTGGCACAGGGGTACCTCATGAGCCCCCCGCTGCCCGCCGACAAGTTTACAAGCTGGCTTGACGACAATCGCTGGCTTGACTACCCGGCGGGCTCATAGGGCTTGCTTGCAGGCATCAACGGAGTATTGGTCCGTGGCCCCGATCAGAAGAAGGACCGCCAAGCAGAGCGCCAAATGGTCTGCCGCTCCCAGTGCCGCTCAATTGACCTCGGTCGCCCTTCGTTCATTGTAGGATCTGGCGAACACGGGCGTGCTAGGTCAGTTTGCCAAAGGAGCCTTCAAATGTGCGAGGACATCAGGGCGTTCTTCACGACCCTCAGTTCCCGGGCGGATCCCTCGATCGCGCACGGCATGAGCAATTCGTACGTTTTTGATGTCGAAGGTGTGGGCCGGTGGAGGGTCGAAGTTAACCTTGGCACGGTGACGGTCACGGAGGGCGATGGCGATGCCGATGTTGTTTTCAAGTCCTCGCGGGACACATTCTCGAAGATTATCGCCGGCAAGCAGAACCCGACGACCGCGGTCATGACGGGCAAACTAAAACTAAAGGGCGACGTGGACGCAGCCATGGGGGCCCAGAAGCTTTTCAAGCTTTAGGGCCGGGCATCTTCCCCAGCGGCCCACCGCCTCTACCCCTGAGCTGGTTATTCCCGGTGTGGCGCGGTGCCGTCAGCCATGCAGTCCAGCTCTGCTATCCCGATGACCCTTGCTGGCTCCGCACCGGAGTCTGGCACGAACAAACTTTGGATTTCGTAGGGCTCGAGGTGCACGGTCACCTCACGGCCCAGCAAAGCCCCCGAAATCACAGCCTCGGCCCAGACGCCGTGCTGCTCCTGTAACCGGAGGACGGTCCCCCCGCCATCCTCGGCTCGTTTGACCGTTGTCACCAGGACACCCCCGCTCGGCTTGACCCGAAGGAAGCTCCCCGACTGCGCCATTGTGCCCGGATGGTAGGTGTCGGCGATGACGGTGGGGGAGTGGCGGTGCTCGAGCTCTCTTGCCATTGCGCCCAGCGAACGCCAGTCACCACTGTGCGGGTGGACGCGTAGGGAAGCCGTATGGGCCCCGCTGTCCGTGAAGGTGTGGTCTTCGCCCGGCCGGACAGCCCACCCGGCACCGTGGTCGGCTACGAGCGGGTCCCTGAGCACAGTGATGCGCACCGTGCTCCCGCTGGCGTCGTAGCTGTAGAGGTGGTCGGTCGTGACGGTAATACCGAAGTCCGTTGTTGGGTCGTACGCCTCGACCCAGCCCTGCATCGGTTCTTCGTTGCCGGTCGGCAGCCGCTGCGCAACGGCGTAGGCCGCACCGGCGACGTTCACAGCCTCGGCGCCGAGCGACCAAGGAAAGGCAAGTTTGAGCACGACATGAGGAGAGGACCATTCGGTGTGGACGTTGACCTCCAAGAACCGGGATCCCGAATAGAGCGAGACGTCTTCCCGGACCGAAGACGGGCCACAGGAAAAGCGCAACCGGAGGGTATACCGTACGGGGCCGCTCTCTACGACCTCCCAGCTCGCCGGGACGACGTCGTGCTCGTCCCCGCCAAACTTCGTGCAACCGTGGGACCATGTGTCGCTGGCATCGTTTATCGCCACCGGTCTTATGCCTCCCGCGGAGAGCAGTTCCCTGCCGGTCACTTTGTCGACGATGCTGTTGAGCGCACAGGTGTCCTCGTCGATGGTGACCCGGAGGTGCTCGTTTTCGATCACGGGTTCGCGCCGGTGGTCGACGACGACTTCGCGGTCCCGACCTTCGGACAACCAGAAGACCTCGTAACCGAGTGGCGGGAGCTCGGCCGTCCAAAGCGTGTGGGAAGGGAAGATCGCGACTTCGCCGGACGGCACCGCCTGGGAGGCGACCTCCTCACCGCGCGCGTTCGTAACCGTACCAGCGGACCGCCCGGCCACGACTGGTTGGCGGACGGGCCAACTGAGGGGGTTGTAAACAAAGAATGGCAGCCCGTGGCCCTCGCTCCCGAGCCAGAAGGTGTTCTCCCTCTCTATGACCGCGAGCTCAGCAGTGCTCACGGCGTGAGCCATGCGGCAGAGGGCTTGGGTTGCCACGCGATCGGCAATTGCTTCGGCGTAACCCAGCTTGGCATGGATGCCCCGGTAGGCCCGCGCGCTTGCCGTGCCGGCCAGCGAGTCGTGGAATTGGCAGAACGCCAGCTCCTTCCATGCTTCGGACAGGATCTGGGTCTGGTCTGGCCCGCCAAGCGTCTGGCAAGCGACGGCGGCAGCCTGTTCGGCCAACAGCAGCCTTGCTTCTATGCGAGCGTTTGCCTCCTTGACCCACGCAGACACGCTGTAACACCCGATGGCATGGTGCTGCAGCTCTCCGCGCACCGCCGGCAACAGCGCGCCGCGAGCAGTGAGGCCGGCGAAGTACGTGTCGGGATCGCCGTAGCTCACGCGTCCCGTCACGGCGCGCTCCTCTTCGATAGCAGCGAGGGTCTGTTCGGTAGGGCCACCACCGTGGTTCCCGATGCCGAAGAAGAGCATCACCGGCAGCTTGGTACGGTCGGACAGTGCCGCCCCGTCCTGCACTAGATCAGCGATCTGGTCGGCTGTCGCCTCGTAGCTGAAAGGCACCCGGTACGTAGTCACCTGCGCCCCGCTCTCGTCCTGCCAGCGGAAGGCGGGCCCAGGGAGCGGCATTTCACGCTCCCCTGGCCGCATCATGACATACGAGTTGATGCCGGCCTTTTGGAGCAGTTGGGGGATCCCGGCAGCATGGCCGAAGGAATCGACGTTGTACCCGGTCCGTGCTGTCCGGCTGAAAGCTTGCTGGAAATAGCGCTGGCCCAAGAGGAGCTGGCGGCAGAGGGACTCGCCCGAAGGGAGGTTGCAGTCCGGTTCGACCCACATGCCACCGACGATCACCCAGCGCCCGGCTCTCACCGCCTCGCGGATCTCGGAGAACATCCCCGGGTCGTACTCCTCGGCCCAGGCGTAGTAAGCCGCGGAACTAGCGGTGAACCGTAGCTCGGGGTGAGAGCGGAGACGATCGAGAGCCGATCGGAAGGTAGCCCACACCTCGCCGAAACCCTCACTCCAGTCCCAGGTCCATACGGCATCGATGTGGGCATTCCCGACCATGTGCAGTGCCAGTGGCTCACCGGTCCCTGGCTCATCACCCATCTTCATCACGCCCCATCTTCATAACGCCCCATCTTCATCACGCCCCATCTTCATCACGCCCCATCTTCATCACGCCCCGTCACGGTCATCCCTTCAAGGCTCCTCCGAGCGCGAAACCTCGGCTGGTACGCCTCGTCACGAGCAGGAAGAGGAGGACTGGCGGCAGGGAGTAGAGGATCGCGAAGGCGCCAACTTTCCCATAGTCGATGTTGTACTGCCCGAAGTAGTTATAGATCGTCACTGCCGCTGGCTGATTGTTGCCCTGCAGGAGTATGAACGGGACGAAGAAATTGCTCCAGGCGTTGACGAACGTGAAGATGGCGATCACGCCCATGCCCGGCAGGATGAGCGGTAGCACTACCCGTCGCAACGACCCCCACTCGGACATCCCATCGAGCCACGAAGCCTCCTCGAGTTCGCGGGGCACCGCGTCCACGAATGAACGTGCCATCCAAGTCGCAAACGGGAGAGAGGTGGCCGTGAGGAACATCACCGTCCAGAACTTGGAATTGATCAGGTTTTGGGACACGAAGAAGTCATACGTGGGGATCATCAGGGCGATCACCGGGAGGCCGGTGAGGAACACGAGTACGTAGACGAAGTAGTCCTGGGTACTTGACCGGAAGCGTGACAGGGCATAGCCGGCGAGGACCGCCATCGCTGTCGTGAAGAGCATCGTCCCCCCGGCCAGGTACATGGAGTTGCCGATGGAGCTCAGGAAGTCGCTCCCCGTAAGGACGCTCGAGAAGTTGCCAAATGTGAAACTGCCACCCCCCGTAAGCGCCAGCGTGGCGTTGCTCTGGAAGGCACCGACGACCAGCCAGATGAACGGGACCAGGAACAGGATCCCGGTACCGGTCACGCAAAGGGTTGGCAATTGACGGAGAAGACCCCTGCCGCCGTGCCTGGTGTTAGCGCGCAAGGCCGAGCGCTCCCTGCCGACGTAAGAGGTGAACGTAGAGCACGGCAAAAAGCCCTCCCACAGCCAACATCACGATTGCGATGGCTGTGCCGAAAGCCAACTGGAAAGTGACAAAGGCCTGGCGGTACATGAAGACTGACAACACGTTGGACGCATCTCCGGGCCCACCTCCGGTCATTGCGAATATCAACGTGAAGTCATTGAGGGTGCCAAGGGTGATGAGGACGAGATCCACGAGGATCGCGGTCGAGAGCAGAGGGATGACGACCTTGGTCAGCCGGTGCCAGAGGTTGGCGCCGTCCACGGCCGCGGTTTCCAGCAAGTCGGTGGGGACGTCGGACAGCGCGGCCGCGAACAACAGGTAGGAGAAGGCGGCGCCCCTCCAGGAGTTGGCGAGGTTGACCGACAGCATTGGATGGGTGACCAGCCACGTTTGATAAGGCAACCCCACTGCCTGTAGGCCGTGCTGGAGCGTGCCGCCACTGGCCAGGAGAGCGAACCACATCCAGGCGCAAACGATCTCTGGGACAAGCCAAGCCATGACGACGATGCCTCCTACGACCGTCCGGACCGGGAGTGCACACCACTGCATCAGGTAGGCGAGGGTGAAGCCGAGAAGGGCCTGGCCCACGTAGGCGGAACCAGCGAGGTATGCGAGGCTGGCAAGCACCGAGTGGACCAGGCCGCTCCCGCTGGCGAAGAGTTCGCGGTAATTGGCCAGCCCGACGTAGTGGTAGTGCGTGGCAGTCGGGCCCGTGAGGGTCATGTCCGTGAGGGACAAGAAGAACGTCCAGATCGTCGGCCAGCCAAGGAAGACCGCGACCACCACGACGACTGGCGCGAGCATGGCGCTCGCGACTGACCTCTCCCGTGCTCGCCGGCTCAGGTGGAGCCGTCCAGTCACGCTGGAGGCAGCCGGCGCGAGGACCGCGGCGCCGTGTTCGGTGGTTCGAGGCAAAGCTCGGCGCTCAGTGTGCCATATGTTCGCTGGAGCGGGCACCCACGATCGCGGTGACCTGGCTTTCGTAGGTTTTAGCGGCGTCAGGTGCTATAACCTGCCCGGAGGAGACCTCGCCGGTCAGTACGGCGATGTCGTTGGATATTTGCACGTAATCGGGGAGCCCGGGCCGGTAACTACTGTAAGGGATCTGGTCGGCTGCGAACTTCAGCACCGGGTTTATGGTCGTCGCGTACAGCCATGCGGGCTGAGAGCTTTCATCGCTGCGCGGCGGGAGGTTGCCCGCCGTCGCGTCATAGGTGGCAAGGTCGCCGGCACTCGACGCGGTTTCGATGAACTCGGTTGCCAGGGCGGCGTTCTTGGACTGTTCGGCTACGCACAGCGCCCAACCACCGGACTGGTTGGTGAAGCCCGGTGCCTGGCCGGTCTCCGTGGGCAGTTGGGCTTCCCGGTAGTCAGAGAAGAAGCCCGGCCACGGCTTCGAGCTGCCCTTGACGAAGAGATCGGACACCCAACTGCCGTCGAAGACGATCCCGACCTGTTGCGCGGGCATGAGCTGCAGGTCGACTACCTCCGCGGCGTTGGGGCTCGACCAATCGGACTCGGGTTCCTCGTAAGGGCGAAGGTTGGCAAGGAACTGCCATGTAGCGCTGAGCCCTGGCCCCGACACCTCCCAACGATTGGTGGCGTTGTCGAAGAGCCTGTCGTTGGTGCCGTTCAGGAAAATCTCGAACCCGCGGAACGACGAAGCCTCGCCCAACGCCTGCCCGGTGTAGACCCACACCGGGGTGATCCCGGCGTCTTTGGCCTTGAGTTCCTTGGCTGCGTGCAGGACGTCCGCCCAGTTCCGTGGCTGCCAGGGAACGGGTAACCCAGCCTTTCGGAACAAGTTGGCGTCGTAGTAGATGAGCTGGACGTCAGTGCTGTTCATAGCCCCGTAGATCTGTCCTTGATATGTGGCAATGCCTTGCATGGGGCTGTAGTACTTCGACCAGCCGGACCAGCTTTTCAGTGCGGGCAGGGGGCGGATATAGCCTGCGCTCGCATCTGAGCCGATGAGGAACGAGTCCTCATAGACGACGTCCGGCGTTGTCCTCGAGCTTCGTTCAGCCAAGTCGAGCTTGGCGTAGTACTCGGACTCCGAGTCGGTGGTTATCGGGTCGAGCGAGACAGTGACGCCGGGGTGCAGTCTTTGCATCTGCCCCGCGGCTACTTTGAGCCAGTTGGGAGTGGCGTTGGTACCAGGGGGGTCCGTCTCGGGCCAGTATGCGACAGTAAGGGTGGTGGTCCTGTTGGCGGCAGCACTTGCCATTGCACCAGAGGCCACGGGCAGGGCGAGGCCCGCCACGAGTGCGAAACTCAATGGCGCAGCCAATTTCAGTTCCATTTTTCCTCCTATTTGGCTCCCTTGATGGCCTCGGGACCCCCCGTGCCCGGCTCAGCGACCGGTCGCACTGTCGAGTTCCGAGATGTTGTAGCTGTGACCGCTCGCTGACCGCCGGGACGGCAGCAACATGTCGAAGACGACACTGGCGGCGCCCACCGGACCGGCTGCTTCCCCAAGAGACGAGCACATAACACGCACAGGCCTGATGTGCCGCCGCAGCGGTTGGCTCAGGACAGCCTCAGTGACCGAAGGCACGATCCATGAGGCGGCTTCGCGCAAGTGGTGCCCGCCCAGGACCACCGCGTCGACATCGAGGATGTTGACGACTCCCGCCAGGGCTCGGCCGAGCAGGGTGGCCCCATGACGGAAGAGGTCGGCGAGAGCAGGATCGTCGTCGGCTTGCTTCGCCAGAGAGCCGAAGTCGCCCTTGGCCCCCAGGTCGGCCGCCTTCCGGCAAAGCGCTGCCACGGAGGCCTCGGCTTCCAGGCACCCTCGGTTGCCGCACCCGCACAGCGCTCCCTCGGGTACGACCAGGAGATGGCCGAGCTCCAGGGCATTGCCAGTCCTGCCCCGGTAGGTTTCGAAGTCGGTGACCAGCCCGCCACCGATGCCGAGCCCCCAGTGGCAGTACAGGAAGTTAGCCAGCTCCCCCCGGGAGCGCCAAGCTTCCCCGAGCGCAGCAGCGGTGGCACTGTTTTCCAGGAGCACGCCGGATGTCCAATCCCTGGAGAACAATGATCTGGGCTCGACTCCTTCCCAATGGGGGAAGTTTGGTGGCGCCACGAGGCGTCCTTGGACGAAGTCGATCGGTCCGGGGAGCCCCAAGCCGATGGCGGGCAAGACGATGGCGCCCGACGAGTGGAGCCCCGCTTCGGCAAAGAGCTGCTTGTAGAGCCCCTCGATCCTTGAAACGGTCACCCGCGGCTGCTCACCCGGAGCAAGCCGGACGGTGCTGCTGGCCAGTGGCGAGCCGGCCAGGTCGACCCAGGCAGCATCCAGCCGGTCCCTCTCCACGCTGCAACCGAACGCGTAAGCCCCGTTCGGCCGGATCGCGACGCCGACAGGGTGGCGGCCCAGCGACCGCCGGCGTTGTGGGCCGGTTTCCTCGACGATCCCCAGCTCGAGCAGGCTACGGACGATCGTCCCTATCGCCTGGGCGCTCAGGCCTGTCCGGCGCACGAGAGCCGCGCGCGAAGTAAGGCCGTCCTGGCGGATGGCGTGGAAGACGTGCCGTTCGTTGGAGTGCCTGACTTCCTGCTGGGGCGAACCACGTGAACTGCCGTCCATCGAGATAATACTTCCACTTTAGGAAATAAGTGTCAAGGGACCGCTCCTGAGGCGCCCTGCTCATAGAGATGAGTACCATCTCGCCCGCGGTTTCAGAGGTTGTTGGCGTTGCCGCACAGGCGCGCCGCCTGCACTATCTGCGCTGCCCGGTGGAGCGGCAACCCGAGCGTGCTGGCTCCGGGCAATGCCACCCTGATCATGTCAGGGGACTACGCCAGCGTCGAGGCCGCTAGGCCCGTCCTCGAGCACGTGGGCTCGAAGCTCTACCACGTGGGCGAACAAGAACAGGCCCGGGTGACGAAGCTGGCGGTGAACGCCTTGGTTGCCGCGAACGCGCAGATGCTCGCGGAAGTAGTCATCCTGTGCGAAGCATCTCGTGTGGCGCGCGTTCTCGGCACCGGCACGCGGTAACCGTTTGGACAGCTGGCGGTCGGAAGCTTCCCCAGGCGGTGATCCGAGCTGAAGGGCGCCGAAACCACGATCACGTAGGCAATCGCAGGCTAATCGCTTGCAAGCCGGAGAGTTAGGCGCAACGCAACCAAACGAGCCTAACGGGCTGACTCGGACCATTATCCTAGGGATCCCTTCGGGCCATAAAGGCTGCCCACACGGGCACCTTCACCGGCTTTGACAGCCCTTTCCTCTCGCACTGGACCAACAAGTACCCGCGCTTGTACCCCCTTCGCCATAGCCTGGATCCGGACTGGGCTCGCGCCCATTCTTAGGTGGACGAACCCGGTGCGGGCCAAACTGGTCATCGTCGGCTCCTCTTCCGTGTGCGGGCCGTCTTCCATGATGAATAGTTGCCCGTGAGCTTGACTGCTTGACCACTTAGCGAGTTCGCCGCCGCTGATAGTGACGGTTTTCTACCGTGATTGACATATCGGCGCCTTTCAGCTAAATCCCTGCCCCGGACGCGCCGTTAAGGCTGGTTGTGAGCCAGACGACGATGACCGCCTCAAAGGCACGCGCACGTGCCAGCACGCTCTTGGGGCACCAGGACCTCAAGCGGATGTGCATCGACAACCTGCTGGCGACGCCGGGGGCACGAGTGTTCTTCAAGGACCTGGAGAGCCGGTTCGTACTGGTGAGCGCGAGCTTCCTCGCCGACCAGGCGCCCGGCTTCAGCGTCGACGAGGTTATCGGCAAATCGGACTTCGATTTCTTCAGCGAGGAGCACGCTGCCGCCGCCTTCGAGGACGAGCAACGGGTCATCCGGACCGGCGAGCCAATGATGTGGAAGATCGAATGCGAGACCTTCCATGACCGTCCTGACGCCTGGGTCTCGACCATCAAGATGCCCCTGCGGGACGACGGCGGGCGCATCGTGGGCACCTTCGGCATCTCCCAGGACGTGACCGCACAGGTCCTGGCCGAGCAGGCTTTGGCCCACCAGGCCCTTCACGACCCCGTGACGGGCCTCGCCAACCGCTTGGCGCTCATGGACCGCCTCTCCCAGGCCCTTGTGTCCCTCGAGCGCGACCACGGGCGCGTTGGGCTCTTGCTCGTCGACCTCGACAACTTCAAGGCGATCAATGACTCGCTCGGCCACGACGCTGGCGACCGGGTGCTCGTCGAGGTCGGCCGCCGCCTGTCACGGGTGTCACGCCGGGGCGACACCGTCGCCCGCTTCGGTGGGGACGAGTTCGTGCTGCTGTGCCGGCAGTTGCGTGTGCGCGACGACGTCCGCTCGATCGCCAGCAGGGCGGTCGGCGCCATAGGCGAGAGGTTCGTAGATGAAGGCAATGACCTCAGCGTCACGGGGAGTATAGGGGTCGTCGTCTCCGCCGACCCGCTGGCGGATCCGAACGAGCTGCTGAAACAGGCCGACATCGCCATGTACAAGGCCAAGAGCGCCGGCCGGAACCGCTTCCGGCTCTTCGATGGCGAGCTCTGTGCCCGTGCCTTGGCGGCAAACGACTTCGATGCCGCACTGCGCAGGGCGATCGAACGGAACGAGCTCTTCGTCCTCTACCAGCCCCTTTTCGCCCTCAAGGACCAGGCGTTGCGCGGGGCGGAGGCACTGGTCCGCTGGCAGCACCCCGAGCGAGGGACGATCCCTCCAGCGGACTTCGTCCCCCTCGCCGAGGAACGCGGCTTGATCGGCGCCATCGACGCCTTCGTGCTCGAAGAGGCGTGCCGACAGTTGGCAAAGTGGACGAACGAGGGGCACGTCCCTGAAGGCTTTACCATGGCAGTCAACCTCTCGGGCCGCGAGCTCTCCGATCCCACGCTCGTCGCTCGCGTCGCCTCGTCGATCGAGAGGCACGGCATATCGCCGTCCCAGCTCTGCCTCGAGATCACCGAGACGGCGCTCGTCGGTGAGCTCGGTGACGTAGAGGACGCCCTGGCGGCACTTTCAGGCCTGGGCTTGAGACTTGCTTTGGACGACTTCGGGACCGGCTACTCGATGCTTGCCCACCTGCAGCAGCTGAACGTGGATGTCCTGAAGATCGACCGCAGCTTCGTCGATCAGATCGGCCGCAGGAATCGGGACCACGAGATCATCGGAGCCATAACGGCGATGGCGCACGCGCTCGGGATGTCGGTCGTCGGCGAGGGAATCGAGACTGTCCACCAGCTCTCAGAGCTCGTCGCCTTGGGTTGCGACGAGGGCCAAGGTTACCTGCTGGCCCGGCCGCTCCCACCCCAGCAAATTGCAGCGCTTTGCACTGAAGACGCCGTCACGGCTTGCGGACGCTGGAAAGCGGCACCCGGGAAGCTGAAGGGCACCAAAACCCCGAGTAGCTGAAGCGGTCGCGCGGTGGGGGCCCAGATCGGCTCGGTGAGGCGGGCTGGGCGGCTATGCACCGCCACCCCTGACCAGTGACAACGGCGCTAAAATTCGCGTGTCAACCCTTAGGAGGTGCGATGCGCGTGCTGGTCACGCCGTGTCCCGCCGGGCGGGTGATCGCGCTGAGGCTGGGCGCGTTTGGTGCTCTTCTGATCGGTCTGGGGTGGATTGTCGCCCCGAGCGCGTCGGGCGCACTTGGGTCGTGGGCGAGCCCCAGCGACAACCAGGGCGGAGACCGCACCCTCAACGGCGTGTCCTGCGTCTCGGCCCAGTGGTGTACGGCCGTCGGCAGCTCCAGCAGCGCCAGCGGGCTCGTTCGACCGTTGGCCGAGTCCTGGGACGGCGCCACCTGGTCGGTGGCACCGGGCCCGAGCCTCGCTACGAGTGAGGGCAGCCTCAACGGCGTGTCCTGCGTCTCGGCCAAGTGGTGTACGGCCGTGGGCAACTACGGGAGTGCCACTCTGGTCGAGTCCTGGGACGGCGCCACCTGGTCGGTGGTACCGAGCCCGACCCCGGGAACCTACGGTGGCCTCTCCGGCGTGTCTTGCTCCTCCTACAGGTCGTGCACGGCCGTGGGCAACTACAGCAACGGCACCGGGAGCGGCAGCAGTACCCTGCCTGGGATTCTGGTCGAGTCGTGGAACGGGGCGACCTGGTCGGCCGTCCCGGCTCAAAGCCCCTCCGTGGCGCACCTTTACGGCGTGTCCTGTGCAACGGCGAGGTCGTGCAAGGCTGTCGGCGACTACGCCAGCGGCAGTGGCCTCGTCCGGAGCCTGGCCGCGTCCTCGAACGGTAGTGCCTGGTCGCTCGTACCCAGCCCAAGCGCCCGCGTCTCTTATCTGTACGGCGTGTCCTGTGCCACGGCCGATTCGTGCAAGGCCGTGGGCCAGTACACCAACAGCCGCAGTGGTGTGAGCCCTATGGATGCCCTGGTCGAGTCGTGGAACGGCACCGCCTGGTCGCTCTGAGCTTCGGTCCACCGCTTGGCCCTGAGTGAGTAAAGCTGGCGGCCGCCACCGCGGCGCCTGCCAGGAGGCCCCGCTGCGGTATGGTACCGAGGATCTGCCCAGTACGAGGCAACAATGCTGGCTGGGAACGGGCGGGCCCACGGAGCGCTGGCCGCAGCAACCAACCGCCCGCGACAGCCGCTAAAGGCCCCTGTCCCTATCGTCCAGAACGCCTGAAGTCTGCTCAGCCGGGTCGTTGGTCGCGCCGACGACCCGCAAGTGCCGCGACGACTGAGGCGCCCGCTCGGTCGTCTTCCTGGCCAGCCAGCCGGTGATGGCGCTCCCAGGGCCTGGGCGGCATATCCAATAGCCCTGGGCGGCGTCACAACCGTGCCGGCGCAGGGCGTCGAACTGGACAGCCGTTTCCACTCCCCCACCGATGACCGTGAGGCCGAACTGGTGGCCAAGGTCGACGGCCAGGGCGACGATGGCGTCGTCGCTGCCCTTGGAGCCAAGGCCGGCGACGAAGGACCGGTCGAGCTTTATGATGCTCACGGGGAGTTGCTTGAGGTAGGCGAGCGACGAGTACCCCGTGCCGAAATCGTCGATAGCGCTCCTGACGCCGATGTCATTGAGCTGGCGCAGGACGTCGCTGACGCCGGGGCCGTCGCAAGCGAACGCGTCCTCGGTCATCTCAATGACCAGGGCCTCGGCTGGCAGCCGGGACCGGGCGAGCTCGGCGGTCACGAAAGCGATGAAGGCCGGGTGCTCTGACCAGCACTAATGCCAAAACGTCAGATAACGCCGAACCGGCAGCGGCTTTGCCCGGGACCGGGCTCGTGGCGGCGCGAGAAGCGCATCGGTTTCGGGTTCCGCAACTTCGAGAACTACCGCGTCCGGGCACTTCTCCATACCGGCAGGCTCAACTGGCAAGTGCCGGGCTCGATCGTCGTCCGATGAGCGACCACACCCCCTCAGAATCCGAAGAGCCCATAATCCCTGGTAGATGGTGGCGGGGGCCAGATTTGAACTGGCGACCTCTGGGTTATGAGAGCAATTGCGGCCGTCCAGCCGGCACGATCTGGGCGGAATAGGACCAGGTCAGGCGACATGGCTCATCGACCTGGACGAACCGGGGAGCGTTGAGATCGGTGCAGTTCTAGACCAGAACCTAGACCAAAAGTCGGCGCTTTGACCTCCACCATCCCGCTGTTCCTCGCCAGCGGAACTGGTACGGTCTCAAACATGGACCACCTCAGCCTTTACTCGCCTTGCCTTCAGCAGGGCCTTGACATCGGCGTCGTCGCTGGTGAAAACCCTGCAGCCTGGCTCCGCGAGCATTGCAACATGCGCGTCCAGTAGGTCTTTGGTCTTGCTGGCACCCAGTAGTTCCCCGATAGCTTGGGCAACGCGCTGGTCAATGGGGGCGACGTCGAGGCCGGGGAGCACACGGGCCAAGTTGACCTGACGTTGCCCGGAGCGCCAAACCTGGGCAACAGCGCCAGCGCTTGTGTGCACAGGTATGTGCTCTTGTTGCAACAGGCGTAGCCTCACGAGCATCTCCCGGCCTCCACCATCGAGGCAGATGAGCGCGCCGGCATCGAGCACCGCCTTCACCGGCCTCGCCTCCGTCGAGCGATACCTAGTTGGGATGCCGCAGCATCCAGTTCCGGCTCCGTGATGGGCCCGTTCTCCGCTTCCCACTCGTCAAGAGCAGAGCCGAGCAGTTCGTTTCGAAGGCGCCGGGCCGCTGCCTCGGTGACCCAGCTAGAAACGCTTATGCCTTGGCGGGCAGCCGCTTCGCGAACAGCGCTGCCCACATCAGGGGGCATTGTCACTGACAACCGGTCAACCTGTACCATGCATATGATCATATCACATACTTGTGTATGAGGACCGCTCGTAAGGGCCGCCGTGGCAGGCGAAGCACGGGACGCGGTCGCGCCTGTGCAGCCCAGCCTATGCACATCGGTCGCGGCGCGAACGCCCTTACCAGGAGTCGGTGTGCAGAGGCGTACCTCCTAGCTACGACGCCCACCACTGGGGCTCATCGGCGGGTGGGTCTGCTCGGGAGTGCTCACCGGGGAGGGCTTGGTCCACCCGGGCACCGACTCTCCCCAGGGTGGGGTGATGCGAACGCCGCCCAGTCAACGGTGCCGGTCAGCCGTGTGATCGCGAAGGTCACGCACGGTTGGAAGGGAGGGAGTGGAAATGGGGCGTACTACGAGAGCCGAACAAGGCGGGCCCCGGGAAACCGAGGGACATCAACTCGCCTACCCTACCCCCGTCGCCGCGCCAGCTCTCTACCCGACCGTCCTCCACGTCAGACCCCGACCGGGCCAGGCGAGATCGCCCCAGCTTGGGCCCCGGCACCTCCCCGACATCGACCTAGCCCCGCTTTCGAATTCAGGGAGCGTGCGGAGCCATACACCATGTGCCAGTTTGATGTGTGCACTATTGCGGTGACCTTGGCAGGGCTGCCAGCGCTTTGAGCCCCGTATGGCCAAGGTGGAACGGCTCCCGATCGGAGTACGGGCGATACGACCGTTGCTGGGGGAGGCGTATGTTCCCGTGTTGCCGCGGCCGTTGAGCGTCTGAACCCCTAGCGGCAGGGGGGAGTGGTGTAGGCGGTGTACCTTTGCGAGCGGTTACCCAGCATTCGGGGCAAGGATGGCCTGAGGACTCGGTCAGAAGTCGGCGTGGCCGGGAGTTCTTGGGAAAGGAATAACGTCACGGATGTTGCCCATTCCGGTCGCATAGGCAATCGTGCGCTCGAAGCCCAGACCGAAACCCGCGTGCGGGACGGTCCCATACTTTCGCAAGTCCCTGTACCACCAGTAGATGGCCGGGTCAAGGCCCATCTCGGCGAGCCTGGCATCGAGCACCGCAAGGCGCTCCTCGCGTTGGCTTCCCCCAACGATCTCCCCGATGCCTGGGACAAGGACATCCATCGCGGCAACAGTCCGCTCGTCGTCGTTGAGACGCATGTAAAAGGCCTTGATGGCTTTGGGGTAATTCATTACCACCACGGGACGCTTTATAAGCTCCTCAGTCAAGTAACGTTCGTGTTCGGACTGCAAGTCCATGCCCCAGGTGACGGGATACTCGAACGACGTCCCATGGTCCTGTGCGCGCTCGATTGCCGTGACGGCGTCGGCGTACTCCATGCGTTCGAAGCTGGATGTGACGAGGTGTTGTAACCGTGTAATGCAGCCCTTGTCGATGCGTTGCTCGAAGAACTCCATATCCTCCTGATCGTCGTTGAGGAGGGATTGGAAGAGGTATTTGAGGCAGGCCTCCGCCAAGTCGGCGTTGTCATGAATGTCGGCAAATGCCAGTTCGGGTTCCACCATCCAGAACTCAGCCAGATGCCGGCTTGTGTTGGAATTCTCTGCCCGGAAGGTGGGACCAAACGTGTACACCCGGCTCAACGCCAGACAGTACGCTTCGACGTTGAGCTGACCAGACACGGTGAGACGAGCCTCTCGACCAAAGAAGTCCTGCGAGAAGTCAAGCCGACCCTCTCCGGTGCGGGGGAGGGCGTGGAGATTGCTCAGGTCTAGCGTCGATACGCGAAACATCTCGCCAGCCCCCTCGGCGTCACTGGCCGTGATGATGGGGGTGTGAACCCAGCAGAACCCCCGTTCATCGAAGAAGCGGTGGAGAGCCCTGGCGGCACAGTGCCGTAGGCGAGCAACGGCACCGAAAGTGTTACTTCTCGGCCTTAGGTGCGCGACGCTCCGGAGATATTCAAAAGAGTGGCGCTTAGCGCTAATAGGGTACGTACTCGGGTCGTCTACCCAACCAATGACCTGAATGTCGTGTGCCTGGATCTCGACAGCTTGTTCTTTGCCGAGTGATTGAACGAGTTCACCCACGACGGTGACGGAGCATCCCGGGCTAAGTTCCCGTACCTCGGTGCCGAAGTTTGGTAGAGTGGCCGTGGCCACGATTTGTATTGATGCTAGACAGGACCCGTCATTCACGGTGACAAAACACAACCCGCCGTCTACTTTAGAGCCTCTACATGTTCGGACCCAGCCCTGTACGGTCACGACGGAGCCCACGGGAACGCGGCTCACGAGAAGGTCTGAGACTCGTTGGTTCGACGGGGGCCGGATCATGCTTACACCATAGCGTGCAGAGTTCAAAAATCACATTATGCGGTGGTGGGGACCGTCGCTCGAAGCGGTGCCGGCTTCTTGGGATATGGGGGGTACCGAGACCTCCGTCGCAGCAGGTCATGCGACCAGTTGGTACTCGTGGATGAGCCCGCCCAGACGGTCTGTTCTTAGTAGTTTCGCGGGAGGTCGACGTGGTGCACCACCGGGCGCTCTTTCACCTGGCCGCCCGCCGCAGGCGGGACAGCGGACGGTGCCCACCACCTGCTCGACGACCAGCTCGGCATCTGGCCCCCTCCGTTGGTGGCAGACAACGCGGACGTCTTTGAGGCCCACCAGAGCCCGGAGGATCTCGCGAGGGTCGTTAAGGACGAAGGTGCTTCTTTGTTGGCTCACACCTCAAGCCTGAAGCGCCTTCGTCACCGTTTGGGGGACCCTCTCGCCAAAGGTCCCGCTGAAATCCGATGAGCGCCCAAAATCCCTGGTAGATGGTGGCGGGGGCCAGATTTGAACTGGCGACCTCTGGGTTGTGAGAGCAATTGCCGCCGTCTGGGCGGCACGGTCTGGACGGTATAAGACCTGTTCAGGTGGCATGCCTCATCGACCTGGACGGACCTGGGAGCATCAAGATCGGTCCAGTCCTGGACCCAAACCTAGACCAGGAGCTTCGACCGCTTGCTCGCAGACCTACGCACTGCTCCCTGCCAGTGCGCCCTCTACCAGGACCATGGAGGCCCTTACGGTTAGGACGCCCTGGTGCTGCGGAGGGCCACGTGGTCGTCGTAAACCTGCCCTTCAGGCTCCAGCGGGCGACGGCGGCTCACTAACCGCGGTCAACGCCGCGGCGGGTGTCTCTACCCCTGAAAGCTCAATACGTTTAGCGGAGACAGGTGGCACCGGGGTTGTGGTGTCCGAGCCCCGGGTTCGGCGCGGTGAGGGCCCCGGTCTTGCAACGGCTTGCAACCCCGTCCGGGGCCTCGAGCAGTCCGCGGCGGCCCGCCGTTTTCTTGCCAGGCCGCTCAGGTCGCGAAGCGCGGCCTGCGGCGAGCTGACTCTCATAGCAGTTCCGTCTTTCCCACACCCCGGGACCTCCGAGGCCCCAGAATTAGGACGCACGCGAGTCGACCAGGGAGAATGGGAGAATGCTCTACGACGACGGGCGCATCGCCTGCGATGACCAAGCCGTGGTCATCCGGACCTACTACCTCTGGGGCTCAGCGAAGACCATCGCCTACACGGCGATACGCTCGGTCGCCAGACGACCATTGACCGGGCTAACAGGCAAGTGGCGCATCTGGGGCTCGGGCGACTTCGTGCACTGGTGGAACCTCGATCCTGCCCGACCTAAGAAGGAGACCGCGCTGGTCATCGACGTGGGCCGGAGGATCCTGCCGACGATCACGCCAGACGACCCCGGCGCAGTGGAGCGCATCCTCGCAGACCACGCGGTCACGACGACGCAGTGATGTCCGGCATAACAGCCGGATCTGCGCTCGGAGAGACCACGTACCGAACCCGGGCAGGGCACGCCAGTGCGAGTCCTATTTGTTGTCAAGAGGCTTTTCGAGTTTTCTTCTCGACTCGGGGAGGGGTCTTCGGGCGCACGGGGGTGGCCTTGGGCCGTATGTTGGAGAGGGGCCCGGGAGTGGCCTCTCCGAAGAGCCGGTGCTCGGGGTGTGAGCCGGTCACGCTGGCGATAGAGCCGTTCCCCATTTGCCCTCCCGGGCCCGCTTCGGCGGCCTCAGGCGTGGCGGCCTCGGCGTTCATGACCTCAGGCTTGGTGGCCTCGGCCTTGCGCTTGGCAGCGGCGACGAGGTGGGCGAAGATCGCATCACTTATGCGCCGCTTGAGGCAGCGCAGCGCTTCTTTGTGGGTCTTGCCTTCCTTGATCTTGCGGTCGTAATAGGCCCGGCCTTCGCTGTGGCGGGAGCGCACCTGGGTGACCGCTGCCATGTGGACCGCGTGGTTCAGCCGGCGGTTGCCGCGCCGGGACAACCGGAAGACCTTGTGGCCACCCGAGGGAACCTCGATCGGCGCTGTCCCGTTGTGCGCGGCGAAATGGTCCCGGTCGGCGAAGCGGGCCACGTCTCCCACGTAGCCGATCACGGTGCCGGCCACGTAAGGCCCGACGCCAAAGACCTCGGTCACTGTGGTCCCCGAGGCTTTGACCGCTACCGTCAGGCGTCTCATGGCCTCGCGCATCTGGGTGTCGATGCGGCGCAGGTCCTCCAAGAGGTCCATGGCGAGCTCGTAGCGCGCGGCAGCCACCGCTCCAGCGGGCTCGATCGCCTCGAGGGCTCGGGCTGCTTGGGCTGCGGTTATGTCCTTCTTGGGGTGGCCTCCTGGGACCAGGTCGCACAGCACTGCATGCAGGCGGCAGGCCGCTTGTGTCCTCAGGCTGCCCAAGTTCCGGCGGCGCTTGGACCACAGCTTCAGCACTGCGGCATGGTCCTCGGCTGCCACAGGGCGCAAGTCCTTGCAACGCAAGGCGGCGATGGCCACCGAGCGGGCGTCGTTGGGGTCGTTCTTGTTGACGTTGCCTGTCGCCAACAGCCGCACGCGCGAGCCCAGTTTGGGCTGCACGTCCACGACGGCCTCGCCCGCAGCCACCAGCTGCTGGGCCAGCAGGTAGCCGAGGCCACTTGCACCTTCGATGGCCCAGGTGCGTTCAGGCCACGCGGCTGCCCATGAGAGGAACCGTCCGACCTGGTCAGCCGACGAGCGCACCCGGAGCTCGCCGAGCACTTGCTCTGCTGCGCCTATTGCTACTGCAGTGTGGGAAGCCTTGTGGGGGCCCACACCGATGATCACTGCCATGCCAGCTCCTTTTTCCGAGCAGGGGAAGTTGGGGCCGCGGCGGGCATGCCTGATTTCGGTGACGGCGCTCGCGCCTTTTTTGAGCCACACCACGGGCGGGACCCGAAGGGCCGGCACCTCGCTCTAAAGCCAGGCCGCAAGCGGTCGGCAGACGGTTCGAGAGCTGGCCCATCGGACCTCTCGACGCTACGGCAGAGACCACAACGTCTACAAGCATTATCAATCAGACGGGTAAGGCGTGAACACCACGGCCGTGCTCCCACGCCATAATGCCTCGTCAGACCACTGTGGCACCGCTTCGGCCGCCGGCCCCCCATTAGTGTGACGGGGATGAGCGAACCCAGAGCCGCGTTGTTCCCGAAGGACTTCGTCTGGGGTGTGTCTTCTACCGCCTATCAGCTCGAAGGGGCGGTATTCGAGGACGGGAGAGGGGAGAGCATCTGGGACCGCTTCTGCGCCACGCCGGGCAAGGTCCGCAACGGGGAAAGCGGAGCTGTGGCGTGCGATTTCTACCACCGTTACCGAGAGGACATCGGGCTTGTCAGCGAGCTTGGCGTCGACGCCTTCCGCTTCTCGGTCTCCTGGCCCCGCATCCTGCCTTTGGGGAGGGGCAAGGTCAACGAGAAGGGGTTCGGTTTCTATGACCGACTGGTGGATGCATTACTGGAGGCGGGGGTCAAACCCCTGATAGCCCTCTACCATTGGGACCTCCCTCAAGCCCTGGAGGATGAGGGAGGCTGGACTAACCGGGCCACGGTGGAGGCCTTCGCTAACTACTCCAGGCTCGTCGGGGAGCACTTCGGGGACCGAGTGGCGCTGTGGGTGACCCAGGTCGAGCCGTGGGTAACGGCTTGGCTGGGCTACGGGCTCGGGGTACACGCCCCCGGGCGACGTTCGCAGGCGGACGCCGTGGCCGCCTCGCATCACCTGTTGTTGTCGCACGGCCGAGCGGTCGAGGTGCTCCGGGGGGTGGCACCTAGAGCCGAGCTTGGGATCGCCCTCAACCTGGACCATTCTTGGGCGGCCAGCGACCGGGACGATGACCACGAAGCCCTCCGCTGGTGGGACGGGACGCGGAGCCGCTGGTACCTAGATCCGCTGTTCCGGGGCGAGTACCCGGCGGACATTCTCCAGGAATGGGAGCACCTCATGCCGACAGTCCACGACAGCGATCTTGCCTGCATAGCTGCGCCCACCGACTTCCTCGGGGTGAACTACTACACCGGCAACGCCATCGGCGTTGGCTCTGGCGACGGTGAGCGAGCCCGAGGGGTGCCACAGCCGGGGGCGGCCCGGACTGACATGGGCTGGGAGATCCATCCGGACGGGTTGCACCAGGTGCTGGTACGAGTCAGCCACGACTACAGCCCCAAGGCCGTGTACATCACCGAGAACGGCGCCGCCTTCCCCGACGTGGTCGACCACGAAGGCCGTGTCCTTGACCCCGAACGCCAGCAGTACCTAGAGGCCCACGTTGCCGCCGCGGCTCGGGCGGCCCAGGAGGGAGTGCCGCTGAAGGGCTATTTCGTCTGGGGGCTTATGGACAACTTCGAGTGGAGCTGGGGCTACTGGAAGCGCTTCGGGCTTGTGCACGTGGACTACCCGACCCAAAAGCGGGTACCGAAGGCTAGCTTCCGCTGGTACCGCGACTTCATCGCCGCTCAGCGTCGCTCCAGGCGGTAGCCCGCGGCGCCCTGCCGTGACGTCGCCGGTTGTGCTGGTGGCCCGGGCTCCGGGAGAGCCCTTCTTGGTCGGGGGAACCCGGCGCGTCGATCCAGCATCCGGCCGACCGCGGCGACCGTGACCCGGCACTCGGCCCGATTAATCGTTATGGTGCCGACTGCTCTTCCCCGAACGCCTGTCGCCAAGAGCGCCGATCGACGGCGATGGCGCCGATGAGCAGCCCTGATGGCGGCGCCAGAACACTCACCCAGATCCGCCGGGATGTCGCTGGGCCTTCTGCCGCGGCGCGGGACCGAGCCCGGTGCGGTGCTGCCGGTCGCACCACGCCGATTTCGCGTCCGTGATGACCAACTGCTCGGACGCAGCCGGGGTGCGCTGATCGCCCCGTTCTGCGGCGCTCTGTCGCAGGACGGTTGCCGGGAGCCCCGGTCCGCGCCGGAGCCTTAAGCACCTCGGGTTCCCCTAGGCGATGCCAGAGGCTAGTTGGTCGTAGCGTGGGACAACAATGAGCTGGGATCTGCGGCACCGGAAGTCAGCGCTTGTGATCCGGCTGCTGCTGGCAGTTTGGATCGCCTTCATCGTAGTTGTGCTCTGCGCCACGGGACGCTGGTGGGGCCTGGTGTTCGTCGTCCCCCTGGTCCTTGACTTGTACCTGCTCCGCCGGATCTTGGAGGGTTGAAAAGGAGGTCAACAATGCCAGCAACGCTGAAGCTGACGCATAAGTCGATCGGAGTGGAGGTCCGTCGTGGCGCGTTCGACGTCGTTGTCGACGGTGAGCGGGTCGGGTCGGTCGAAATGAACAACACGGTCGAGGTACCAGTCGAGCCTGGACGTCATACCCTGCAAGTCAGCAATGGCCGGAACACGAGCCGAGCTCAACCCTTCGACGCCGCCGAGGGCGAGGTCGTCGCCTTCCGCTGCACCGGGAAGAGGTTCTTGCCGCTGTTCCTGGCCTCCTTCGTCGTTCCGAGCCTGGCGCTCAAGCTCGTCCCTGACAGGTGGGGCCGATGATCTTCGCCCTTCCCCTTCCAAGGGGCTCAGCCAGCGGGTTTCGGCACTGTTGATGCCCGTCTGAGAAGGACGCGCCCGCCAGCTCTCTCGCGAACCGTTGCCAAGACAGATCTGCGGTTCTGCTCGCGCCTCGCAACTTGGAGTTGACCCGGTTCAGTGGACACGGGATTGCTAAGCAACTTCCTCTTCATAGTCTATGGGACTGCGGTAGCCGAGGCGCTCCTGGGAGCGCTTGGGGTTGTAAAAGGCCTCGATGTAGTCGAAC